>Ga0315282_10003114_pt1 | contig 29882 bp, 15 predicted proteins | sample YL17G07_20_MG_FD_203693 | JGI IMG/M metagenome (GOLD analysis project Ga0315282, IMG submission 203693) | Sediment microbial communities from Yellowstone Lake, YNP, Wyoming, USA - YL17G07_20 | ecosystem: Environmental > Aquatic > Freshwater > Lake > Sediment | place: USA: Wyoming | collected... | reverse complement strand
TGGGGGCCGACATGGTCCGCCTGTCGAGCGGTACCGTGCTGCTCGTCTACAACGACGCGCCACGGGGGCGCACGCCCCTGACAGTCGCGGTGTCGACGGACGAATGCAGGTCCTTCGCGTCCAAGCGGAACCTGGAGGACGCTGCAGGTGAGTACTCGTACCCCGCCGCGATCCAGGGGCGCGATGGAGCTGTTCATGTCACCTACACGTACCGCCGAGAGACCATCAAGCATGTGACGGTCAGGGAGGACTGGGTCCGCGGGGTCAGCTAGGTGCGGCAGCCGGGCCGAAGCGTCGACTGGCTGAGGCGATCACATTGCGGGTCGCCTGCCGGGGAGGCTAGGGGTGGAAGAGCGTATGACGCATGGTGCGCTGTCCGCCGATCAGGGCGAGTCACCGAATGTGGAAGGCACAGCCGACGGCGAGGGTGGGGCTCGTACGCCGGGCCCGGCTGACGGCCCGACGCCCGACATGCTCCTCGCCATGCACGAGGCGATCATGGAGCTGTCCCGATCCGTCGAGATCGACGACATCTGCCGTCGCGCCGTGGAGCTCGGCCGCGATGTCCTCGGCATCGACCGTGTGGGAATCTGGTTCCGTGACGAGGTCGAGGGGTGGATGCGGGGCACGTTCGGCACTGACGAGCTCGGGAACACCAGGGACGAGCGCGCATCCCGCGTTGAATGCGTCCCGCAGGGCCCCGTCCATCGGGTGCTAGACCATCGCAGCAGATTCGCGCTCAAAGTGGCGGATGACCTGCGCGACGACCATGGGCAGGTCGTCGGTCGCGGTCACGGCGGGGTCGCCGCCTTGTGGGATGGCGCTGAGGTCGCAGGATGCGTCCTCTACGACAACCTCCTGACGCGGCGGCTCTACACCAACGGCGACCACGAGGTGATGGCCCTCTACGCATCGGCCATTGGTCATCTCATCGCGCGAAAGCGCGCCGAGCGCGAGCTAACCAACAGGGCGACCCATCTGCTACTACTGAGCACGGCCACAGCGCTGGCGCATGAGGCGGAGGAGCCGTCGCAAGCGCTTCAGGGCGTTCTCGAGGCTGTGTGCTCACACACCGGCTGGCCGATCGGGGCGGCGCTTCTGCGCGCCCAAGCCCCTGAGCCGCAGCTCGTTGCTACTGACATATGGCATGTCGATGATGCCGAACGTTGGCAGGAGTTCGCGGCCGAGTGGGGTGCGAGGCGCTGGGGGCCTGGCGACGGTGTCGAGGGCGCGGTGCTCGCCACTGGGCTTCCCCAGTGGCAGAACCTCGACGTGCCCAACACGGCCGATTCGCCCGAGCTGAGCTACTACCGCCGACGGGCGGCCGAGCAGGGGCTCCGGACGGCCGTGGCTTGTCCGGTGAAGCTCGCCGACGAGGTCGTGGCGGTGCTGGTGTTCGGGTCATACGACGCACTCGAGCGCGATCCCGGGTTCGAGCAAGTCATCTGCGACATCGGCGTACAAGTGGGGCGTGTGTTCGAGCGCGCACAGGCCGGACAGGCCCTCGCCGAGAGCGAGGAGCAGTACCGCTCTCTTGTGGACAACACCAGCGTCGGCGTGTTCAGGAGCACTCCGACCGCGCCCGGACGGGTCGTCCGCGCCAACCGGGCGGCGGCCAGCATGTTCGGCTACGACAGCGTGGAGGAGCTGCTCGCCGTCCGGCCCGTCGACTTGTACGCAAATCCGGATGACCGCGCGACGTCGATCCGGGGCACCTGGCGCGACGGCTGGGCCAGGTCGGAGCTGCCCATGAAGCGCAAGGACGGTTCGGTCTTCTGGGCGGCCATCAATGCGCGAGCAAGCACCGACCCGAGCGGCGCCCTGCTCTGGCTCGATGGCGTTGTCGAGGACATCACGGCGCAGACGGCGCACGCTGAGCAGCAACAGAGGTGGACGCGCGGGCTCAGGGCGATCGTCGAAGTGACCCACGAGCTGCTGACCGCCAAAGACCCGGACACCGTGTACAGGCGCGCTGTGGAACTCGCCCGCGAGCATCTCTGCCTCGAGCGCTGCAGCCTCTACCTGTGCGAGGGTAGCCAGTTCGTGGGGACCTACGGCACCGATGCGGAAGGCAACACGGTACCGGAGCACGACTGCCACTTTGAGAGCTCGGGGCTTCGTCGGCCCCGTACGTTGGCCGCGCTTAGCGAGAAGCCCTGGGTCGAGGGGAACGTCACACACACGTGGTGGGACTCAGGCGCCGGGGGGCGGGTGGAGATCGGGTCGGGCTGGGTTGCGACGACGCCCATCCGCAACTCCCGGGGCATTGTGGGGTGCTTCTTCAACGACGCCGCGATCTCCGGCGCCCCACCCGACCCCCTGGCTCAGGACCTCCTGGCCGTCTACGGCGCGACGCTCGGCAGTGTCATCGAGCGGCTTCGCGATGAGGAGGAGCGCCAGCAACTGCAGGCAAGGCTCGAGCGGACGCAACGGGTGGAGAGCTTGGGTGTGCTCGCGGGGGGAATCGCGCACGACTTCAACAACATACTGGCCGCCATTGTGGGCTACACGGAGCTGGCCTTGACCGACCTGCCCGAGGGCGATGCGCGCCGCTCGCATCTCACGCATGTGCTCACCGCGGCGCAACGCGCCAGGGATCTGGTGAGGCAGATCCTCACCTTCGGTCGCCAGTCGGAGGCCGAGCGCAAGCCGCTGGACCTGGCTCCCGCCCTGGAGGAAGCGCTTCGCTTCGTGCGCGCATCCCTGCCGGCGACGATCAAGATACGTCACCGGATCAGTCACTCCTGCGGCGCTGTGCTCGCCGACGGAACTCAGATTCACCAGGTCCTAACGAACCTCTGCACCAACGCCGAGCACGCAATGCGCGACACGGGTGGCATCCTCGAGATCACGCTGGAGGAAGTGGCTCTCGGCGACGATGTCGGGACCAGGCCCGAGCCGCTCGTGGCCGGCGCTTACGCCTGCCTCAGCGTGGCCGACACCGGCTGTGGAATGGAGCCGGCGGTCGCCGAGCGTATCTTCGAGCCCTTCTACACGACCAAGCCGGCCGGCGAGGGGACGGGCCTCGGCCTATCGGTGGTCCACGGCATAGTAAGCGCTCACGGCGGCGGCATTCGCGTTGACAGCGAGCCGGGCACCGGGAGTCGCTTCCGAGTCTTCCTCCCTGTGCTGGCCGCGGAGCACGTGGCCGAGCGCGTCGCCCAGCCAGCACTGGTCGGTGGAACGGAACGCATACTGGTGGTGGAGGACGACCCGGCCTTGGCGACGCTTGCCACGCAGATGCTCGAGGCTCTCGGCTACTCGGTGGCCGTCTTCGGTCGCCCCGGCGACGCGCTCGCCGCCTTCGCGGAGGACCCCGCCGCGTTCGACCTCGTGCTCACCGATCACACGATGCCGGAACTCACAGGCATCCAGGTGGCCGAGCGGGCACGCATCGCGAGCCCGGACGTCCCCATTATCATCATGGCGGGTTTCTCGCAGCGAGTGGACGAGGCCATGGCCGCGCGACTGGGCGTATGCGAGATCCTCGCCAAGCCTTACGGGCTCGCGAGCCTGGCGGCGGCACTCCGCCGGGCGCTTGACGCGCCCGGTAACTGAGCTCGCTCAGTCCTCGGCCACGTACTGCTTCCCCCTCCGCGCCCACTGCTCAATCTCGCGGTCGAGCTTCGCCTGCATCCTGTCCTGGACGGCGGTCAACGCCTCCTCGGGCGACTTCCGCATGAGCCATACGTCGTCGAACGCGGCGCCGAGCTCGGCCTGGTACTCCTGCCACAGCCCGATGCGGGGGCCCACCTGGGCGTTGGGGCTCTTCGCGAGGTCGATGAAGAGCTCAATGTACGGGTTCGGGTGCTCCGCGAGGAACTCGGGGCTCACTTCCCTGAGCGGCGTCTGCTTCCGCTGGCCCATGCAGAGGAGCTCCATCCCGGGCCGGGAGTTCACGAACCGGATGAACTCGAAGGCCTCGCGCGGGTGCTTCGCCGTTGTGGGGATGCACAGGATGTCCTCGTCGACGATGGTCGTGTTGGCGAGGTCCGGCCTGTCCGAGGGGTACGGGAAGGGCGCCGCTCCCCACTCGAGGTCGGGCGCGAGCATGCTTATGAAGTTGTGCATCCACACGCCCTGGATCTCCATCGCCACTGAGCCGCTGATGAACGGGTTGTGCGGCGAGGAGAAGTTGCCGAACCCGCTCTGGAATGTCTGCAGCGACTGGACGCCGTACTTCCTCGCGTAGGACTGCACCCACTCGAAGGCGCGGATGTTCTCGGGCGAGGCGCACGTGATCTGGTCTTTGCCGTCGAAGAGCCGACCGCCGAAGAAGTAGCCCCAGCCCCAGTTCCACCAGCCCGGTTCGGCGGGCAGGAAGCCGATCTGCTTGATGTTCCCGTTCTCGTCCCTCTTCGTCAGCCGCTCCGAGTACTCCGCGAGATCGTCCATCGTTCGCGGAGGCCGGTCGGGATCGAGCCCGGCCTCGCGGAACAGCCGCTTGTTCCAGTGGAGCGCGGTCGACGCCGGTGTGGAGGGTAGCCCCCACGTGTGGCCGCGGTGCCGCACCAGGCCCCAGTAGACCGGGATGTAGTTGCTCGCCCCGATGCCGGCCTCGGCGCAGAAGTCGTCGAGGGGCAGGAGCGCGCCCTTGTCGCTGTAGACATCCGTCTGGGCCGACCAGAGCCCGGCGACATCGGGCGGGTCGTTGCCCGCAGTGGCGAGCAGCACTTTGCGATCGACCTGGCTCACTGTGAGCAGCTTGACGAAGATGCGGTCCTGCGAGGCGTTGAAGGCATCGACGGTCGCGCGCATCGCGTCGCCCTCGAAGCCCGTCCACTTCTCCCAGTACGTGACGACGACGCGCCCCTCCCCCTGGTCGCCGGGCATCCGGCCCCACAGGCCGAGCGCTGAGACGACGAATGCGACCGCAGCCAGCATCAGGATCAGCCGTGCGCGCGTGATGATCACTCCCCAATGAAGGCCGCGGGCGACGCCCACGCGTCGCCCCTACGGGTGCGGGTGCGCGTGTTGACTCTCCGCCGGTCGCCGTGGTAGATTCACCCTCGCCTCATGGTGGGCCTGTAGCTCAGTTGGGAGAGCGCATGAATCGCACTCATGAGGCCGGCGGTTCGAGTCCGCCCAGGTCCACCAACTTCGCCCGCGCTGCGCAAGCGCCCTAGCCTGCCCTGCGTACGCGCACGGCTGCGTCGATCTCCACCGGCGGTATCGTGATCTCGAGCCCGGCGGCTCCCGCCTCCCGCGTCTCTGTCCGCGTGACCTCCCCGGTCCATGTGTCGAAGTGCTCCACGACGTACCGCCCGGCGGCCAGGCCGGGCAGCCGCAGGGCCCTCGCTGTCGTGGGTGCCGGCGCCTGCTTGTCGGCCACTATCCGCCGCCAGCCGGCTTCCGCGTTCCGCACCCACACGTATGCGCAGCTTGAGTTGCCCAGGCCGAGAACGCGCAGTGCATCGCCACCCGCTCCGGCCAGGTCGAGCGGCCCGAACCCCGAATCGGCGAAGGGTGCGCCCTCGAGGAACCGGGCGAGCGCGGTGAAGTGGTAGTACAGGTTCTTGGGCCTGATGTAGTTGTCCCACCACCACAGCGCGGCGCACCCGCAGTCCCCGCTCATCGTGGAGGCCCAGATGCCCTCGTGCAGGTCGTAGCCCTTCGTGTCGTCTTGGAGCCACCCGGCGTACGCGTCGGCGCCGAACTCGCCGAACATGTGCGGACGGTCGTAGGTGTCGTGCTTCTTCGCATGGTGGCCCATGAGATCCACGAGGTCGGCGCCGCCGTAGTAATGCGATTGGGCGTAATCGAGCTCAGCCAGCCCGTCCACGCCGGGGTCGCCGTTCGTGCTCGCGTAGCTTGTCGTGATCAGGTGGTCGTACGGGTCCAGGGCTCGGAGGTATGTGGCCATTTCGCGGTGCCACGCCGCCACGGCCGCGGACGTGTACCCCTCGCAGAGGTCGACCTCGTTCCAGAACTCCCATGACAGCACATGCGTCGAGTGAGCGTACCGCGCCACAAGGTAGCGCAGGCGGGCTTTGAAGCGCTTCCTTGCCTCCGCGTTCGCGAAGAACTCCCCGGGCTCCGCGATCGGCCCCCCCGCGTCGGCGCGATAGGGAGTGTTCGGCCAGTCGGGGTAAGGGTCGGTCCGGCGCAGGTAGTTGAAGCTCTCGATGCACAGCATCACACTGATGCCGTGCCGCTCGGCCAAGTCGAGAACATAGTCTAGCCGCCACGCGGCGTGCTGGTCGAAGCGGGTCAGCGTCGCGTCGGGCGGTGCCTGGTGCTGGATCGAGAAGGGGCTCCAGCCGGGGCCGAGCCAGAGGCGGGTGTAGTTCTCTCGCGCGGCCTCCATCGTCGCGAGGTACTCCTCATAGTCGTACGTGCACGCCGCGTTCGGCCAGCAGACGTTGTGGCCGATGGCGAAAAACGGAGTGCCGTCATCGAGGGCGAAGTAGCGGTTGTTCGTGCCGCACACGCGGAGGTAGCCCGGCGCCTTCCGCTCGGCTACGCTGATACGCCCGCCCGTCCACTCGGCCGTGCCCGCGGCGCCCGAGGCACGCAGCGAGAACGTGTAGTCCCCGGCCTCCTCCGGCGTGAAGCGGGCGCGCCAGCCTGACTCGCCCGTCGGGGTGAGCTGCTCCTCGCCGCTCACGAGGGCCCGCTCGAACCCCTCCCAGTAGAAGGCCGGCACCACGAGCTCTCTGCCGGACGGCGCGGTGACGATGGCGTCGATCGACACCTCATCGGGGTCGTACGGGTTGTCGATCCCGCCCTCGACCGCGATGTCCACGGTCACGGTCTCGTATCGGGCGCACTTGAGTACGGCTTGTCTCGGCGTGATCGCGGTCAGTTCCGCACCTCCGTTGCCGGCCCGCGCGCCGTGCGGGGCCGCACAGGCGAGGGCGCAGAGCAGCATGCCTGCCGGCATGACTGGACGCCCGGAGCGGACGGACCGCGCCGAAGCTCGAAGCATCGTCATTCTATGGCTCCATGTTCAGCGGCCATCGCACGACGGTGATGGTGTGCGTATCCCAGGCATCGCCCACTGTCGAGAGCGACGGGGCCGCGTTGAGCGTGTGCAGGACGGTGTCACCCAGATCCAGCTCGCCGTTGCCCTCGCCCGACCCGTCAGATACGAGCGCCGCCGAGTGCTCTCCGTACACGATCACGTCGCCCGCGAGCACCCCTGCATCGCCCCACGGCACGGGTTGGTCCTTTGAGGTGTAGACTCCGTCCGGTCCCGGCTCGATGTCACGAAAGACGACTCTCCCGTGTTTGGGGATGTCGAATGTGTTGCCGTACGGCAGGTCCTTGAGGCCCAGCTTGCGCGCCGCGGCCGTCAGAAGGTCCGCGCAGTCGGCGCCTTGGAACAGCTCCGCCTGGTGGAGCGCCGGGTCCTTCTTTGGGGACTCGCTGCCCCAGATGTAAGGGACGTTGCCCCATGCGAAGAGCCAACCTATGTAGGTGTCGTCGCGCCTGAGCGACAGCCTCGGCGCCGACACGCCGATCCCGGATGCCGTGGCGGCCGATTCGGGGCCGACTGAGAAGACCGACTTCTCCCGGACCCCCTCCGGGTCGGTCCGGAAGACCTCCACGCAGTACCGCATCGTCCCGTAGCCGGGCAGTCTGTCCTCGTAGGTCGTGGAAGAGACATCGGCGTCGACGGACCACTCGTTCGCCCAGGCGAGGACAGGCGGCTTCACGTAGTTGATGCGGGTGAACGAGAACTCGTTGTTCCTCCAGTTGGTATAGTTGTCGCGCTCGGGCTCAATCTTGTACCAGCGGATGTTCAGGGGCCCGAAATCGCGGTCCCGCCAAGGCCCGATCCGACCCGGGGGCAGTCTGGCTGGGCCCCAATACGCGTCGCGAGCGGCGCTGTAGTATACGTTCGCGTCCGGGTCCCCGGGAGCGCCGCACTGGACCAGTAGGTCCAGCCTGGCGCCAGTGTCGGCCCGCAGCTCAGCGGTGCCCTTAGCCGGGGCGCTGCCGTCAGCCGGCTCGATGACGACGCGGACGTTCTTGATGACCGGGGAGGCGGCGTACTGATCTGCGGTGGGCACCAGTAGGTCCGGCTCAGCGCGCCGCTGCGGCTCGCCGCCCTGGGCGGCGGCCCGCTCCGGTTGTGCGGCCCGGTGACGCTTGTTCGCGCACGAGCGCAGGCCGGCAACGCAGCCGTACAGGAGCAACGCCACCAGCAGGCAGCATCCGAGTATCGGCACAGGACTGGGGCCCCGCCTCGCGAAGTGCGGCCCACCGCGACCCTTGATGGCGGCATGGCCCGTGCGCACCCCGTAGACGCTCTGGCGTCCTCTCCCGTACGGCGCACTCATCTGCTCCAGCCCCTCGCTCAACCACGTCGCCGGGGGCCGAACGCCTGGCTAGCCCCCGTAGTCGTGGAGGGATTGGACTCCCGCCACCCGCACGACCCAGGTTATCCCGACATAGGTAACAACCATCGCGAGCAATGCCGCCGACGCCACCAGCGATGCCGGTAGTCCCCGCCACCCGGCCCTAAGGCGCATGTGCAAGTACGCAACATAGATCAGCCAGGTGATGGCCGACCACATCTCCTTGACGTCCCAGCCCCACGCCCGACCCCACGCATAGTTCGCCCAGATCGCGCCTGTGATGATCAGCGCGGTCAGCCACGGAAACCCGAAGGCGATGATACGGTAGGTCCACTCTTCATACCTGTCGGCTATCGAAGGTTGTGGCTCTCCGCCTTCTTCCTCGGACGGGCGCTCCTCGGTGAACCGGCCGCCCGACCAGAACATGATGACGGCCATGATGCTCGTGACGCCTGACATGAACAGCGGCCCGTAGCTGAGCACGGCCGTGGCGACGTGGATCTGCAGCCATACGCTCTTAAGGGCGGGCACCAGATCAGAGGTGATGGGCTGGTGCTTCGAGTAGCCGTAGGCCCACAAGCCCACGACGACAGCCATGACGACCGGGGCGGCGGCTCGCAGGTCCTTGGCGCGCGGCATGATGACGAGCAGGCTGCCCGCGGCCCCGAGCTGCACCAGGGCCGTGATCTCGAACAGCGTGGTCAGCGGCAGCCGCGGTACCGCCGGCTGCATGCCGCGAGCGACCAGCGCCGTGACGAGCGCGAGCTCTCCGACCAGGGTGAAGGTCCATGCGGCATAGAACGTCCACGTGCTCGCCCTGGCAACCAGCTTCGCGAGCACAACGTGCGCCGTCCACATCACCAGGGACAGCACGTATGCGGCCAGGGCGACCATCAGGCCCGCTATTTCGAGGAATGGCAACTGCGACGACTCGGTTCCGGCCAGCATGAGGCCCGTACTGGGGTCCATTCCAAGCATCCTCCCTAGCTTTGGCGAAGGGCCGCGAGGGCTGCCTGAACGATCCGGCCCGCGTCATCTCCGCGGTAGTGCTTCGGCATCCCGATGAGCACCTCGGACCGCGCGCCCGCAGCCCCCACACGGACGCGGACCTCCCTCAGCCGCACCCAGAAACACAGAACCAGCCCGAGGCCGGCGGTTACGAAACTGAACATGAGGAGCCGTAGCCCGGGCTGATGTCGGACGTCCAGCACCGTGCGGTATATGGGTGAGTCCAACGTGATCTCGGCCCCCCCGTAGGCCAGCGTGACCCCCTGGCGCACCCAGCCGACGTCGACGATCTCGGTCTTGCCCGACGCGTCGTGGCCGACCCGGGCCAGAAGGACCGCAGGCTCGGGGGCCGTCTTGGGCTGGGCGAACGTCGAGCCGCTCTCGTCGTACACGGCCACGAACGCCTTGGGCACGAGGACGACGTGGTCGTCGCTCGGTGGGTCCGTCGGCAGGCTGATCCCGACGCTCTCGGGGACGTACCTTACCCCTCCGAGGGGATCGGCCATGCGCTGGAGGTCGATCTCATAGGGCCGCTCGGGGCCGTCCGGCGTTCTGATCCGCAGCCTGAAGCCGATCAGGTCCCAGTCCGCCTGGTAGTAGTCGACACCCTCCTGCCGCACCGGATGGTTGACCCTGATGGCCACGCTCCGGAGGGGCCGCAGCCCCTCAATCCGGCCCCCAAATCGCGCGACCGGCTTCCCCGACTCGTCCAGGGCCACCGGGGTGGCGCTGGCGAGGGCACCCTCGCTCGTGACCTCGACATACTGCTCAGCCTGGCTGCCGTATGCCTTTGAGTAGAACGTGATGTCACTGATGAACTCCGACACCGAGTAGGACGTGCCTGGATGAACCCCGCTTCGATCCTCCATCGGCTCCCGGGTGTACTTCAGCTCGAAGCGTGAGCAGCCCGCCCAGACGTCCGAGTGCGGCTCGTAAGCGAACTGCCCCTCGCCCACAGCCATCACGCTGCGGAACGCGCCAAAGACCCCGAGCGTCCCCCACAGGGCCGACAACATGCACACCACCAGGCTCACGTGGACGACCGAGGGGCCGAACATGGACGCGGCCCCCTTGCGCGCTAGGAGGCATGTCTCGCCCTTGGCCTCCTCACGAAAGACCCTGTACCTGTGAGCCTGAAGGTGCCGCTCGATGCGATCCGCGCATTCGGACGGTGACAGCTTCGTTCGCGAGGTCGCACTCCCTCTGAACACGGGGAAGGAGCCGGCCGGCGTGGGCACGCGAGGCTCCCGGAAGCGCTTGATCGCGCCTCTGAGCCGGTCGTACGTGCAGCCCGCCGCGCTCAGCAGCACGAGCTCCATCGTGAGGACGTACCACCACGCGTGCCACACATCGTAGAGATGCAGGTACATATAGGTGCGCGCGCGAGCCGGGCCCCATGCCTCCTCCGTTCGCGTCAGACATTCGACGAACGATGCGTGGTCGGTGACCGCTATGGGAGGGACTGTCGGAGGAGGGGGGACGAGGGTCCCTAGCACCGAGAAGGTAGCCAGCAGCCCGACGGCGATGACAGCGAACTTCACGGAGATGAGGGAGGACCACAGCGCCCGCGGCAGCGACGTATCCCTGCCGATCTGCCTGCCGCTCTCTTTGGACACTCGCACTCCCTCTGCCATCCCCCGTCTCATCTTGTATACTGACAGGTCGGCGGCGCACCTGGCAAGCGGGTGTGGGCGCCGCCCGGGGCCTCCGCGAGGGCGAGACGGAACCAGAGCCCCCCTCGGAGTGTCTCATACCCGGCGTTCCCGTCGGGCAGGTCGGGGCTACGGTCGCGAGTATATCCGTAGTACGGTTGTTGTCGCGTGACATAAGGGAGCGTGCACCATGTTCTGCCAAGAGTGCGGCACACGGATCGAGACGGACAGCCGGTTCTGCCGCAACTGCGGGACCGCCGTTGCCACCGGCCCTACCGCGGCCGCGGCCCCCGAGCAGGCGCCTGCGGAGCAACCCGCGTTCGAGGGAGCGATCGCCTCGGGGGCCACGCCTGAGCAGACAGGCGACGGGGCGCGCGCGCTGGAGCTCGTCCGGCAGGCCGTTCAGGCCGACATGAACGGTAACCTGGAGGCCGCGGCGGCACTGGGTGAGGATGCCGTGCGCGCCGATCCGGGCGATGCTAGGGCACGCTCTTGTCTGGCGGGCATTTACGAACGCCTGGGCCGCCCCGCGGATGCCGTTGTCCAGTACGAGGCGGCGGTCGCGCTCGACCCCTCCAACCAGCTCGACCGGCTGCGTTTGCGCAGGCTGGCCCCCGACCGGGAGGCGGCCATTCATGCCTCTTCGCGGAGCAGGCGGGCCACGGTCCGCTGGCCTATCGTGGCGGCCGCGGCCGCGGCCTTCCTGGTCGTGATCGGAGTAGGGCTGGCGGGGTACTACACGCTTCTTAGGCCGAAGATGGTCGCCTCCCGCGATCTTGCCATGAATGCGTCCGAAGACGATGCCGCGATACTCATCAGCCGCGCGCGCGGTTTCCGGCTCACCGGCGAGTATGACAGAGCCGAGGAAACGCTCTCGCGGGCTCTGCAGCTTGACCCGACCAACCTGGGCGCGCAGCAGCTCATGTCCCAGATACGCCAGGACAAGGGCGACGCCGGCCAGGCGCCTACCACCGTGGAGAACCCCGACACACTGGGCGAGAAGGTGTTCCCGGGCGACCAGTCCCAGGCGCTCGGAGCCGTCACAGGTGTCAGGGACGCCCTGCAGCCCGGCATGCCCACGGCGGCAACCCTGGGTCTGCCTGGCTCAGCCGTGGGCGGCGTGCCGGCAGCAGGCGGCATCCCGGCTCCCTTTGGATCACCCCTCGGAGGGTTCTCCTCGGCCGGGGGTCTCCTGCCCCCGGACGCGGCGCCCACCACGGTCACCCCCGGCACACGCATACCGTCGCTTGACGGCACCTTCGGCGACCCGGCCGCCGGGCTCATGTCGAACGCGGGGGTCTATGGCGGCCTCGGCAACGCGGGCGCGTACGGGCCTCTTTCCGGCATCGGCGGCTCGCGCCGCCCGGGTGTGAGCACGGGCGGCGGAGGCGGGATGCTCCCCGCGGGCCCTGGCGGCACAATGCGCCCTGCCGCGCCGGGCTCTGACGTGTTCAACGGCTCAGGCTACCAGGGCCCGATCTTCCCCGTTGGACCCGGCCAGGGCACCGGCGGCTCTCCCGTGACGAGCGTTCGCAGGGCGGATGGCAACACGGGGTCTATCCGTGTGGTCCCGAACAAGACAGGCGGGAGCGTTCGGGTCGGTGGCAGCGGCTCGCCGGGCGGGTCGTCAGAGCCGCCCGAGGACCGCGGTTCGCGCTTTCAGGCCGAGGGCCTACGCCTGGCCGGCCAAGGTGACTCCGCGGGCGCTATCCGTGCGCTGCAGCAGGCCCAATCCGAGTTCCAACGGAGCAGCAGCCCTGCGGCCGCCCTGGCTGCGGAGAACTGCAACCGCGAGATCAGCAGGCTACAGGGCCGCTAGCCCGGTCAGCAGGGGGTTTTGCCCATGACAGTCCGAGGCCTGTCGCTGGGACTCGCGGCCGTCGCTGTCCTTACTACACTACCAGGCAGATCGACGGCCGACAGCAGGATGCGGATGCTCGTGTTCCCCATCAGGGGGGACGCCCAGGCCGGCACAACGGACGACGAGGCCTTCACCCAGACCCAGTACCTTAGCGGCAAGCTCCAGGCGGCGTTTCAGGTTCTCGACTACGATCCCGACGACATCTGGATCAAGCAGGCCTATCTGCTCGGGCTGCTGACGAACGCCGACCTCCACTTCACCGACATGGCCCCGGCCCTGGCCTACAAGATCCTCGATGCCCTGGCCCAGAACGTGAACGCGAAGCAAGAGGTCGCGATGTGGGGCTACTACACCAAGGTCGATGATGTGGACGCCCTGCGGCTCACCGTCGTCGATCTAAGGTCCAAGCGCTATGTCGAGCAGACCATAGACGCCTCCGAAGGCAACTTGTACGACAAGGCTGTCAACTGGGCGGCGGAGGCGATCGACCAGATGCGCTCCGGCAAGATCGGGAGCACGGAGCAGCCGACCAGTGACAACCACACCCCTCCACCCGGCGGCGAGAGCCCGGGCGACGGAGGTACGACGCCGCCTGGGCCGGGTACTAACTTAACGCCTGACGAGGCCACGAAGAAGGCTTGGGCGCTGATGACCCAGGCCGAGAGCCTGTCGCTGCAGAAGCTCTGGGCCGATGCCATCAGCTCCGTCCTGGAGGCGGAGGCGCTGGGTGTGCCCGATCCCGCCCTGCAGTACGAGATCGCCAACGCGTTGTACCAGTACTATGAGCAGTCGGGCGACGCGGAGAACGCGCTCAGGTGGGTCGTCATCGCCGGCGAGCGCGCACCCGAGGACAAGAAGGACTTGCTCAGACGCCAGGAGGAGCGGCTGCGGCAGCTCGCCCCGCTTGGGAAGGACGACTGGCCGACAGCCCACACCGACTGGACCATCGCCACGCTCGAAGGCTGGCTCACGGCCCATGCCGCCGACAACGAGACGCGGCGCACGCTCATCACGAAGTACATGGAGCTGCAGCCCGCACCGAACTGGCAGATCGCGCTCAAGCATCTCGACCTGCTGCTCGAGCGCGCGCCCCGCGTGCCGAGCGCGCTGCTTCGCCAGGCAACGTGCCTCCTTCGCCTTGGACGATCGAAGGAGGCCATCTCAACACTTACCGGATGGCGCGACGGCTGGCCCAGCAGCTTCGGGCAGGATGGGCTGCTCCTGCTCGCGGAGGCCGAGGCCGCGGCCGGCAGCCCCGCGGAGGCCGTCAATGATCTAGTGGCCGCGGTCGCCGGCGTGGATGTCCCGCTGTCTCTCGACGAGCAGCGCTATCTCGTGCTGGTGAACGTGATCGAGTCCGTCTTGGAGGCGCACCTCTCGGAGCTTGCCACGGCGCTCAGCGACACTCGCAAGCTGCTAAGCGATAGCGAGCCCGGCGTCGGCAGGCCTAGGGAGGACGTGCGGTCCGCCCTTTCCGATGTCTCGCCACAGCTCGGCGACATTCAGAAGCTGCTCGACTCGGTGCTTCCGCTCGAGGGGCTCGCGAAGTGGCAGGAGCACATGACGCGCGGCATCGAGCTGATGCGCCAGGCCCTGGCCGAGGCCGTCTATGCGCTCGACTCCGGCGATAGCCGCGCGTGCGCGCGTGCTGTCCAGACGTGGAACCTCTCCACGAGCGAGCTGCAGGCGGCTGTGGATGCTCGGAACGACTACGCGCCCACCAAGGAGAAGCCGGCGGACACGACACCCGACCGTGTGATCGGCCTCTAGGACGGGCGCCGGTGGGACGCCGGGTCTGTCCCGTGCGTCTTGCCGGGTGCGACTGACCTCACGGAGGGCAGCCCGATGTCGGCCTCCCATCAGCGAGTTCTCTGCGCGCTCCTGTGTTCGTGCTGGGCGATGGCATGTCTTGCCCAGACCGTTGGTGCGGGCGACAGGGCCGGCAAGGACGAGGCGAAGCCGCCGGCGCGGTGGATCGCCGCGTATGGCCTGGAATCGGCCGGTGACGTCGCCCAGTTCGTGAAGGCGGGCTTCAACTGCGCCATCGTCCAGCTCCCGATGGACTTCGCCTCTGATGACGCGCGGAAAGACGCGCTGCGAGCGCTGCTGGATGCCTGCGCGGAGCATCAGGTCGCCGTCATGCTCGGGGTGCGGGGCGTCGGCGTACCGCCCGCTCCTCCCTCAGCGACAAACCCCTACGCCTACGAATACCGGAGTGCATTCGGCGACGCGGCATTCCAGCTCGTGCAGATCGCGAAGGGCCATCCCGCGGTAGCCGCCTGGCTCACTCCGAGCCGTGCCTCGGAGTACCTCCGGACACGCCCGGAGGACCTGTCGGACTACCTCCGTGCCCGTTACGGCGACCTTGGCGCCCTACGTGATGCGTGGGGCGCCTACTTCCCCACCTGGGAGAACGCCACACGCGAGGAGGCCGCCAAGATCAGCGGCGATACCGTCCTCGGCTTCGCGCTGCCCTCGCTCGAGATGGCCTTGTTCGACACCGCGGCCTACCGCGATCTGATAGGCTTCTACGAGCGCACCTACCGGATGTACGACCCCCAGCGCCGGCCGGTGGTCGTCGGCGAGGAGTGCGCCTACTGGGCGCTCGCGGATCTCCCGGACGGTGTCGTGGGCGTCATCACCGGCGTCTTTCCCGACGAGGCCGACCCCGATCGAGTCACCCAGAACGCGGTCGCCGTGGACGTCGCGCGCGCCGGAGGGCGAAACAAGGCCTTCTTCGGCATCCGCGTTACGCCCGAGATGAACGCCGACGGGCTCGAGCGGCTGGTGTCGGCCGGGTTCGTGCGCGGGGCTTGGGGGATCGCTGTCAGCGACTGGCACTCGGTGGCCGGCGAGAGGTCACTCGCCCAGGTCATCGGGCGCGCGGCCAGGCGGTCGGAGGCCCTGGGCGACTACCAACCGCGGCCCGGCGCCGCCCTCCTCTACCAGCCCTTCCACAGCGGCGCCGCGGCTCAGAGCGGCGAGCCGCTCTACGGACTTCTCGATCTGCCCGGCTGGCCGTGTGAGCCGATGGCGGCTCTGCGCGTCTTCTCCAGGGGCAGCCGATGGGGCGGCATCGACGTGATCCCCGCGCATCAGGCGACGGCGGACGTGCTTTCCCGCTATGCTACCGTGCTCGCGCCGCAGTTATACGACGTCGGCGAGCCCCTGTCCGCGGCGCTATGGGACTATGTGCGCGGCGGCGGCGTCCTCTACTGCGACTTGGGCATCGGTCTCAGGCAGACCGGCTCGGTCCAGCTACTGCCGGAGACGCTGGTGCCGCTGGTCGGCGTGATGCGGATCACATCGCTGACCCAGACCGAGTTCGACGGCGTCGTGTACGGGGACAGCCCACTTTTGCCCTCCCTCCACGACGGGGCGAGCACCGAGGGACGGCCCTTCAGCGGCCTGACGGGCGACGCGCGAGCGACTGCGGGAGCCAAGCCCACCATCCTACTGCGCGCGCGCCGAGATCCGCGCGACCGGGACCCGCGAGTCACGTACGCCGGCGTCTTCACAAACAGCGTCGAGCGAGGCGCGGTCGTCTACGCGACCAACCAGATCCTGGCCCACTGGCTGCCCACTGACCCGCTGGGCGCCGCCTTCTGGGGCGATCTGGTCTCACGTGGGTCGATCGTGGAGAACACGACGGCTCCGGGGCCGATCTGTCCCGACGTAGACGTGCGCTCGGACGGCCAAACGGTGACCGCGGTCAACTACTCGCAGGCGGTCCTGCTTGCCACCGCCGGCGTCCCCTCGGACCCGGGGCAGTGCTTCACCGGCTGCGTCGTCCGCACGGGCATGGCTGTCAGAGGCGCCGAGCTGTCGTGCGAGCTGGCCCCCGGCGAGCTCATGGTGGCGGCGGCCATCCCGCTGACCGTGCAAGCGCCTGCCGCTCTCGTCGCGGTCTCGTCGTACGGGCCCAAGGGGCTGGAGCTCCAGGCCGCGCCGTTCGACGCCCAGTACACCTTCGACCGCATCTCAGGGCCGGAGCTCTCGGGCGGGACTCCCCAGGCGCTTGCGCTGCTGCTGCGCTCCGGCGGCCTTGAGATCCTGCCCGGGGAGCGTCTCGACGCCACGCTCACGTGTGCGGACGGCACGACGAGCTCGCTCGAGGCCGTCGCCGACGGGAGCGGCACCGTCCGGATCGAGCTTGGCAAGACAGCGGCGGTTCGCGTGTCGGTCAAGCCGCGCGGGCCTCAGAAGGTGGGCCCGCAGTGAGGTGCGCCACATTCGTCCTGGTGTTCCTCGGCTGCGCTCTCCTGTTCGGGTGCGGCTGCGCCCTAGCCCCGCCGCACCACGGCTCCGGGATCCCCAGCCCGTTCTTCGATGACGCGGACACCAGGGCAACGGGCATCGCGGAGGGCTTCACATACGTCCCGATTGAGCCGGACGAGCAGGGCCGGAGGTCACTCGTCGTGTCCGGCTTCCCGCTTGATCCGCTCGTGTACGTAGAGGCGCCGGCGACGGCCGTGACGCTTGGCGCCGGCATCCAGGCCGTGTCAGACCAGCGGGGGTTCTACACGTTCCCCGCAGTCCGGCCCGGTGCCTACACGTTGACCGCGCACGACGTCACTGGCGCCTTCGTGGAGTTCTCAGATCAGATGGAGGTCAAGCCCGGCGCCATCACGACCGGCGTCGAGTTCCCCACTGACCCACCGGAGGCGCCGGCGGAGGGATACCTCCCCGTCGGAAGAGACGACTTTGTGCGTCTCCGGTCAGTGCAAGGGGCGCGCGACTGGCGCCGCGCCGAGGACGTGCGGGCCGCGGACGGGCGCGGCGTCTTCCGCATGTCGTTGACCGGTTCCGGGGGCGTCACCGAAGACGACTACATGGACCTTGCCGTCACTGTCGATGGGGTGCTGTGGTACGGCACGGAGCTCGGAGAGTTCCAGCCGCCCGTGCAGATCCTGGCTCACACCTTGAGGTTCGGCGACCGCTTCGACCAGAGCACAACCATCGTCCCGCGCACCACGGGAGGCGGCGCCACGATCCCGCCAGGCACCGACCTCAGCCTGTCGGTCTCCAGCGTGCTCGACACGGTAGACGACATCGTGGCCCAGGCAGGGAGATTCGACAACTGCCCCCGCATCACCATCACGGCCTCAGGCGCCGCCCTCAGCCTGACCCGGCAGTTCTGGCTCGCCTGGCATGTGGGCCCGGTAAAGATGATCAGCGGCGGCGTGGACAGTCTCCTCGAGTCCGCGGTCGTAGGCGGTCGGGTCTACCAGTAGTCGCGCTTACGGGACCGGCCAATGCCTTGGCGAGCTGGCGCGTGGCCTGCCGGAGCCAGTGACGCGTACGACGCAGCACCCCGACGGCCTCGGCTCATGCAGCCCGATGCGCACGTTCGGTTGTGGGGCAATGCCTTCGCCAGCGTTTGGCTGTGTTGTCACCCGGGCGCGCTTCCCCGATGCTTAGCCCAACTTCGGCAACTGAGGGGGTGTAGTGCTTGATTCCCAAGGGTTTGCGGGCTGTTGTTCTCACTACACGGGCTGTCGGTCGATCTGCTCTGGCAGGTGGAGGCCGAGGCGCTGAAGCGGAACCGCCTGGTGCCTGGTCGGCCTCGTGATCCACCGCTTCCTGATCTCGATGCCGGTGCGTGTCGGCAGGATCACGTCGACCAGGCGCAGTTGCGCGATCTCGTCGAAGACCTGGCGTGCCTCGTCTCCCAGCCCCGCGCACTTACTGCCAAGGTATGGCTCCGCGGTCTCCAGATCGAGCGATGCCACGGGCAGCCTGACCTTCAGCCGTCGGGTGCCCCGGTTGGGCGAAGCAAGCGAACGCGTCGAAGCTCCGCGCCATCCACTCGTCAGGGCTGCCTTTGAAGTCTCCCCAGTTCCAGCGGATCACGAAGCTGGTGGACGTGATGCGCGCACGGGTCGACACAGCGCGCACTCTCGCCATCTCGCCCCTGGTGAGCGGCCGGTCGACTGCCCGGAGCTCGTAGTACTGGTGCTACTCGCTCATGCGTCCGCTCCGGCCTGCCGCTTGCCCGCGCGCGTGGCTTCTCTCCTGGCCTCCCGGAGCCGCCGCCACGATGGAGCTTCAGCCGCGGTACCCATCGTCATCATCTTCATCGTCATCGAACTCGCCATCGAGATCCTCGTCGCCCAAGCGCTCGAGCGCTCGGGCCATGTCCAGGGCCTCGCCGGCCGCCTCGCGGATGTCCTTGTCCTTGTGGTGCAAGAGGTCGGCGAGGACGCGGGGCGCCTCTGCGGGTCGGATGGTGGCTACGGCTTCGATCGCCGCGAGCAGCAGCGGCTTATCCGTCGGCGCGGACTTAGCGAGTCGGGCGATGTACGGCCAGGCGGCGTTGACCTCCCGGGCACCTGCCGCCCGAACGGCCTGGTAGTGGATGTCCCGCTCCCGGCTGTCCAGGGCCTCGAGGATCTCCTCGTCGAATCCGGGGACGTATCTCATGCAGAAAACGGCCGTGAGCTTCCATTCCTGATCGCCGCTCTCGACCGCGCCGCGAACCGCCTGTGGGTGCCAGTCCTGCGGCGCGCGCACCGACGCCTCGAGGATGCGCCGCCTGACACCCTTGGGCGCGTCGGCGTCCATGTAGAGCTTGCGCAGTGACGCCCGGGTCTCCTCGAACACGCGCTCCGAGACCGGGACGCTATCGGGAAACTCGAACCCGTCCATGTCCGCGAGTTCAGATACCGGGCCCAAGGCGCCGGCGGCCGCCCCGCGTAGCTCCTCCGATTCGCCGCGGCTCCGAATGATCGACAACAGCACCTCGACCAGTTCGTCGCTGATCACGGTGACGTCACCCGCCAGTTCGGCGGCCAGGACACGATCGGACTCCGCGGCACCGGCATCCCGGATGATACTGAGCAGCAAGTCGCCGGTCCCTTCCGGCCACTCCCAGGGCGGAAGGCCCGCGATGAGCTCCAAGTCCATGCTGGTTCCTCCGATCCGTTATTTGCAGACCCCGTACTGTTCCCACGTCTTGCCCGCTGTGACCTCCTAGACGACGGGCCTGGCCTGCTCAGCCGCCAGGCCCCGGCAGGGACGGGCTTCCCCGCCTCCGACCCAAGGTGTTGTCCGCTCTCTCCTCGAACAGGCCGCGTGCTGCCTTTGGGCACGGAGGTGTGGCGAGCATGGCCTCTGTCAGGTTCGGCATCGTCGGGCTCGGCATGGGCGCCGTGCATCTCGAGGCGTGTCTCGGGAACCCGCGCGCCGAGGTCACCGCGATCTGCGACGCTAACGAGGCGCGCGTCCGCGAGGTCGCGGCCGCACGCGGCATTGGGTTCGCGGCTCGGGACTACCGACAGATCGTGTCGCGAGATGATGTGGATGCCGTCGTCGTCGCGTCTCCCGACTTCCTGCACGCCGAGCACTCTGTCGCGGCGATGGAGGCGGGCAAGCACGTGCTCTGCGAGAAGCCCCTCGCGCTCACGCTCGCCGACTGCCGGGCGATGATCGATGCAGCCGACGGCACGGGCCTCACGTTCATGGTGGGCCAGGTCTGCAGGTTCGCGCCGGGGTTCGTTCGTGTGAGGGAGCTCATCGACGCCGGGGCGATCGGCGAGCTGTTCCTCGTTGAGTCCGAGTACGCGCACGACTACACGAACGTGCCCGGTGTCGGTGGCTGGCGCCGTGACCCGGCCCATCCGAGGGAGCCCGTGATCGGCGGAGGATGCCACGCGGTTGACCTTCTGCGCTGGGTCGCCGGCGAGCCGGTCGAGGTGGACGCCTACGCGAGCCACAAGGTCCTCACCGACTGGCCGGTCGATGACTGCACGGTCGCGATCCTTCGCTTTGAAAGCGGCGTCATCGGCCGCCTCGTGGTTTCCATCGGGTGCAAGAGGGCTTATACGATGCGGTCGGTCTTCTACGGGACGCGCGGCACCGTGATCTGCGATAACACCTCGCCGACGCTGACCCTCTTCACGGTTGATGAGACATTCGCGCCCGACGAGGCCAGGGGCAGCCACCACTTCACGGTGCCGATCGAGGTGCCGGTGGGTCAGCAGGAGAAGGCCGTGCCCCAGGAGATCGATCACTTTGTCGAGTGCGTCCTCGGGGAGGCGCCCGTCGCGATGGGAGCGTGGGAGGGCGCGCGCACGGTTGCCGTGTGCCTGGCGATCGTCGAGGCCGCCCACACCGGCCGCCGCGTGCTCGTAACGCGCATTCCGTAGGGGCGCATGGCGATGCGCCCGAACGCGCTGCGCGAGGGCGGGGCGAGAGGGAACGGCGCTGCGGCTCCCAGCAGCCAGGCGCGGAGGTGTGGCATGATTGAGTACCCGGAAGCAGCAACGATCGCCCGGCAGATAGCCAAGACCCTGGTGCGCAAGCGGGTTCAGTCGGCCATGCGCGGGAACACGCCACACAAGTGGGCCTTCTACAGCCGCCCGGCCGAGGAGTACGCAGCGATCCTGCAGGGCCAGTCCATCACCGGGGCGGAGCCCAGCGGCTCGGTGATCCTCGTTCGCATCAGCAGCGGACACACACTCGTCCTGGGAGGCGGGGGCGAGCGCATCCTGTACCACGCTACGGCGGCCACGGTCCCCCAGAAGCACCAGTTGCTGCTGCACTTCGATGACGACACCTTCCTAAGCGTCAACGTGCAGGGCTGGGGTTCGTGCCAGCTCTACACGCCGGAGGAGATCGAGGGCGACGCGTGCCACGGCCGTCGAACGCTGGAGGCCGCCGACGCCGGCTTCACGCGAGAGTACTTTGAGGGCCTCTTCGCGACTCTCGCGCCCGACGACGCCCGGAGCGTGAAGTACTTTCTGATCTCGCAGCCCGGCGTGTCCGGCCTGGGCAACGGCTACCTGCAGGACATCCTCCTGGCCGCCCGTCTCCATCCTCGCCGCCGCGCGGTGGACCTGACCAAGCCCCAGCGTTCGGCTCTGTACAAGGCCGTCGTGCAGACGATCAAGCGCGCGGCGCACCTCAACGGGCGGACGGATGAGCACGACCTGTTTGGGCAGACGGGCGGCTACAAGCGCCTGCTGAGCGCCTCCGCCGCCGGCAAACCGTGCCCCGCCTGTGGCGAAGCGGCTATCGTGAAGGAGGCCTTCCTCGGCGGCGCGATCTATACGTGCCCCGTCTGCCAGCCCACCCCGCCCAAGTTCGAGAGGCGCGGGAAGGCGTAGCCGGCCGGCAGCCCTCACCCGCCGCTCCGCGGCACCCTCTCCCTAGGGCGAAGGTGAGCAGTAGGGCCGGCGGGGCGCCCGCCGGCACCCAGAGCGAGCAGCCCGTAGCGCCGGCATCCTGCCGGCTCCCAGAGCGAGCAGCCCGTAGCGCCGGCATCCTGCCGGCTCCCAGAACGAGCAGCCCGTAGCGCCGGCATCCTGCCGGCTCCCCGTCGGGAGCCTCGCGCGGGCGGGCAGGACCCCGCCGTCAGCCGCCGGAACCGCGCCTCACGTACCGCTTTGTCCAACGGAGAGGGGCTGTCCATTGCTTCCGAGCGGGGCCGCCGAGCGTGCGCTAGTCATCATGGGGCCGATCGCGATCGGGCTACTCGCGATCGCCGCCGCCGCCCCCGGACCTGCCTCGGCCGAGGGGCTGGCCGTAACGAACGGCTGGCTCACCCATGACGGCATGGCCGTCTGGGGCTGGGTCCAGCATAACGGGTGGTGGCGGGCGGGGCAGCGCCCGAACCTCGCGCGGCGCTCGGTCGGCGACCCCGAGAGCGACGTCCGCCCGAACCGCACCGAGGACCTGGACAAGCTCACCGACTCGATGCTCCGCTACGGCTACCCCGGCTTCGAGCACAACTTCGGCCTCTGGTACGACCGCCGCCGCGACGCGCACGACACCGCGCCGCGCGAGGACGCGAACGCCGTGCCGCCGTTCCTCGAGCAGCCGTGGGCCAAAGGCGAGGAAGGCCGCGCGACCGACGGGCTCCCGCTCTACGACCTCACCAAGTTCAATGACTGGTACTTCGGGAGGCTCCGGGAGTTCGCCGCGCTGTGCGACCGCAAGGGCACGGTGCTCTTCCACAAGCACCACATGCAGCACGCCCTCCTCGAGCTAGACGCGCACTATGTCGACTTCCCGTGGCGACCCGCGAACTGCATCCAGAAGACCGGCCTGCCCCACCGGGTCCCCGCCGCCAACGTCTACTACGACGTCTCGGATCCCGTGCGCCGCGACCTCCACCGCCTGTACATCCGGCAGTGCCTCGAGGCGACGGCGGAGTACACGAACGTCGTCCACATGATCGGGCAGGAGTACACGGGCCCGCTCTCATACGCCGAGTTCTGGCTCGACACCGTCGACGAGTGGGAGAAGGAGACCGGCCACGACGTGCTCGTGAGCCTGTCGGCGACCAAGGACGTCGTGGACGCGATCCTCGCCGACCCGCGCCGCTCCGCGCTGGTGGACATCGTCGACCTCCGCTGCTTCTACCTCGGCGTGGACGGCGGCCTCGTGGCGCCGCGCGGCGGCGAGGAAGTGCCCGGACGGAGCACTGAGTGCGGGCAGGCTCAGTCGGACGGGAGCTCGCCGGAGCGGATCTGCCAGAAGATCAGGCAGTACCGCGACGCGTACCCCAGCAAGGCCATCACCGACGCGATCGGCCAGGACCGCCGGCAGACCTGGGCCGTGCTCATGGCGGGCGGCAGCATGGCGGTGGCGGGGCAGATCGAGTATCCGGACCACGCCGACCCGCCGGACTACGTGAGGCCAGCGAACGTGGACATGGTCCTGCCCGCCTACGACTTCGTCCGCGCGCACCTCGCGGAAGCACTGCCGCGCATGAGCCCCGCGGACATCGTCCTCGACGCGCCGGAGCGGAACTGGTGCCTGCGTTCTCGGGGCGAGTGCTACCTCGTGTACGCGCTTCGCGGTGGGGGGTTCCGCATGGACCTAACGGGAGACGAGGGGGACTTCGTGGCCGAGTGGCTCGACCCACGCACCGGCGACCTCCGCCCGGCCGGTCGCGTCACCGCCGGCCAAGTTGCCGCCTTCGCCGCCCCCGACGACCAGGACTGGGCCCTCTGGCTCCACAGACCGTAGCCGTAGCCGCCTCGCAGTCACTGAGACCGAGCAACCCGTAACGCCGGCATCCGGCCGGTACCAGAACGAGCACCCGTCGCAGCGCTATCGCTGAACTGCCGGAGCACGCGGAACAGGGCCCGGGGCAAGGGCACAGTCGTCGGAGGATGGGGCGACTGGGGGAGATTGGCTCCGGCGACAGGACTCGAACCTGTAACCTAATGGTTAACAGCCATCCGCTCTGCCAGTTGAGCTACGCCGGAGCGCGTTGCGTAGGGTGCAACAGCCACCTGTACGCAAGCCGAGCCCCTTGCGGGGCTCGGCTATTGTTAACTCCCGGCAACGACCTACTCTCCCACACCGTTACCAGTGCAGTACCATCGGCGCTGAGGGGCTTAACTGCCGTGTTCGGAATGGGAACGGGTGTTATGGATTCCCCTCGCCAAGACCACCGGGAAGTTAGCGCGATGTGATCCCCGATCGGGAGTGTAAGGCGCGGAAGCGTCCGCGCAACGAGATTGCGACTAAGTGCTGCGAAAGGCCAACGAAGCCTCTCGGCCGATTAGTACCGGTAAGCTGAAGCCATTACTGGCCTTACACCCCCGGCCTATTGCCACGTGTTCTACGTGGGGCCTTACCAGGCTAACCCTGAGGGAAGCCTAATCTTGAGGTCAGTTTCCCACTTAGATGCTTTCAGCGGTTATCTGTTCCCGACATAGCTACCCAGCGTGTGCCCTTGGCAGGACAACTGGTACACCAGAGGTCAGTCCACTCCGGTCCTCTCGTACTAGGAGCAGCGCCTCTCAAGCTTCCTACGCCCGCAACGGATAGGGACCGAACTGTCTCACGACGTTCTGAACCCAGCTCGCGTACCGGCTTTAACGGGCGGACAGCCCGACCCTTGGGACCTGCTACAGCCCCAGGATGCGACGAGCCGACATCGAGGTGCCAAACCTCCCCGTCGCTGTGGACGCTTGGGGGAGATGAGCCTGTTATCCCCGGGGTAACTTTTATCCGATGAGCCACGGCCATCCCACTTTGAACCGCAGGATCACTAGGCCCAGCTTTCGCTTCTGCTCGACCCGTGGGTCTCACAGTTAAGCTCCCTTATGCCCTTACACTCGACGTGCGATTTCTGACCGCACTGAGGGAACCTTTGGGCGCCTCCGTTACCTTTTAGGAGGCGACCGCCCCAGTCAAACTACCCACCTGATATGGTCCCCGTACCGGATCACGGCACAGGTTAGGACTCAAGACAAGCTAAGAGCGGTATCTCACCATTGGCTCCACCGAGGCTGACGCCCCGGCTTCGTAGCCTCCCGCCTATCCTGCACAGAGCTTGCACGAGACCAATACCAGGCTATAGTAAAGCTCCACGGGGTCTTTCCGTCCTGTTGCGGGTAACCTGCATCTTCACAGGTACTACAGTTTCGCCGAGTCCCTCCGCGAGACAGCGCCCAAGTCGTTACACCTTTCGTGCAGGTCGGTTTTTAGCCGACAAGGAATTTCGCTACCTTAGGACCGTTATAGTTACGGCCGCCATTCACCAGGGCTTCGGTTCAAGGCTTCGCTTGCGCTGACCCATCCCCTTAACCTTCTGGCATTGGGCAGGTGTCGGCCCCTATACATCAGCTCACGCTTTAGCAGGGACCTGTGTTTGTGGTAAACAGTCGCCTAGGCCTGTTCGCTGCGACCTCCTCAGGCTCCGCGGGCAAGCCGCTTCACCCTAGCGAGGCACCCCTTCTCCCGAAGTTACGGGGCTAATTTGCCGAATTCCTTACGGAGGGTTCTCTCGCGCGCCTTGGGATTCTCTCCCTGCCTACCTGTGGCGGTTTGCGGTACGGTCTCCGGATTGCTCCCTAGAGGCTTTTCTTGGCGGTCCATCCACCCAGTTTCCCTTCGATCTCTCTCCGGGTCCCTAGGGCTTCTCGGGTATGAGCAGACGGATTTTCCTATCCGCTCCCCTACTGGCTTCGACGCACTAGGCCAAGCAGTGCGATGGGTCTATTGACCGCGTCACCCCTTTGGTCAAGCGCTCACCGGAGGCGCCGGAATATCCACCGGACTATCCATCGCCTACGCCTTTCGGCCTCGGCTTAGGACCGGCTAAACTTCAGAGGACGAACCTTCCTGAAGAAACCTTAGGCTTTCGGCGTGGAAGATTCTCACTTCCATTTTCGCTACTCGTGCCGGCATTCTCACTTCTGCTTCGTCCACCAGTCCTTACGGTCTGGCTTCAACCTACGGCAGAACGCTCCCCTACCGCTCTCCGAAGAGAGCCCGAGGCTTCGGTGTCGAGCTTGAGCCCCGTTACATTTTCGGCGCACGACGGCTCGACCAGTCCGCTATTACGCGTTGTTTAAAGGGTGGCTGCTTCTAAGCCAACCTCCTGGTTGTTTGGGCCGTCGAACATCCTTTACCACTTAGCTCGACTTAGGGACCTTAGCCGTCGGTCTGGGCTGTTTCCCTCTTGACTACGAAACTTATCTCCCGCAGTCCGACTCCCGGGATACGAGTCGCAGCATTCGGAGTTTGGTTGAGTTTGGTAGGCTTGTAGGCCCCCTAGCCCATCCAGTGCTCTACCTCCACGACTTATCACCCGAGGCTAGCCCTAAAGCTATTTCGGGGAGAACCAGCTATTTCCGGGCTCGATTGGCGTTTCACCGCTACCCACAGCTCATCCGATGGATTTTCAACTCCAGCTGGTTCGGCCCTTCACGCGGGATTAGCCGCGCTTCGGCCTGGCCATGGGTAGATCGCCCGGTTTCGGGTCTACGACGTGCAACTGGGCGCCCTATTCAGACTCGGTTTCCCTACGGCTCCGGGGCGGAACCCCTTAACCTTGCTGCACACCGTAACTCGCCGGCTCATTATGCAAGAGGCACGCCGTCACCCATTCCAGACGAATCTGGCATAGGGCTCCGACTGTTTGTAGGCATACGGTTTCAGGTACTATTTCACTCCCCGCCTGGGGTGCTTTTCACCTTTCCCTCACGGTACTGGTTCACTATCGGTCGTCAGGAGTACTTAGCCTTAGGAGGTGGTCCTCCCGGATTCCCACAGGGTTTCTCGTGTCCCGTGGTACTTGGGAACATCGCCCGGAGCCTCCAACCTTTCGCATACGGGGCTATTACCCTCTGTGGCGGCCCTTTCCAGAGCACTGTCTGCTAGATTGGAGGTTTGTAACTCCGTGACAGGGATGCGGCCCCGTCCGGCGAGTCCCGCAACCCCCACTTGAGAAAGTCCGCACACCGCACCTCAAGTGGGTTTGGGCTGGTCCCCGTTCGCTCGCCACTACTAGGGGAGTCGCTGTTGCTTTCCTCTCCTCGGGGTACTAAGATGGTTCAGTTCCCCCGCTTGCCTTCCGTGCGCTATGTGTTCACGCACGGATGCCGCGGCTTGACCGCGGCGGGTTTCCCCATTCGGGCATCCCCGGATCAGCTTGCTCGCAGCTCACCGAGGCTTCTCGTTGCCTGCTACGCCCTTCATCGGCTCCTGACGCCAAGGCATCCACCGTACGCCCTTTGTAGCTTTTCGGCCTTTCGCAGCACCAAGCCGCAACTTGCGTTACATGACTTGAACGCCTCTCGCGCTTACACTCCCGATTGTCAAGGATCACGCTGCGGGCCCCACATTGGGGGCCTCGGCCGTGCAATGGGTATCGCCTCATCGGCGGTTGCACGCTGGTGGTGGAGATGAGCGGGCTCGAACCGCTGACCTCCTGAGTGCAAATCAGGTGCTCTCCCAGCTGAGCTACATCCCCAGGGACAAGTGGTGGGCCATCCTGGAATTGAACCAGGGACCTCGCCCTTATCAGGGGCGCGCTCTAACCAGCTGAGCTAATGGCCCACGGTTCCGCCGCCGTCACCTCAAGGCCGGGCCCGGGTGAGCGGCCGGCCTGTCAGCGTTGGTTAGATCCCACGGCTCAAGGATCGCGGCCCGAGTGGGGCCGATCCTCGAAAACTGAGTAGCGCTTGGTGGCGGAGGAGAAGGCGATCAACCTGGAGCTGGCGCCTGAGTCCCCGGCGGGGCTCCTGCGCAAGTGAGCTCCTTAGAAAGGAGGTGATCCAGCCGCACCTTCCGATACGGCTACCTTGTTACGACTTCATCCCAGTCACCGGATTCACCTTCGGCCGCTGCCACTCGCGCAGCTCACGGACTTCGGGTGTAGCCGGCTCCCATGATGTGACGGGCGGTGTGTACAAGGCCCGGGAACGTATTCACCGCAGCGTTGCTGATCTACGGTTACTAGCGATTCCACCTTCATGAAGTCGAGTTGCAGACTTCAATCCGAACTGAGGATGGCTTTGTGGGATTGGCTAGGCCTCGCGGCTTTGCAGCCCTTTGTACCACCCATTGTAGCATGTTTGCAGCCCAGGCCATAAGGGGCATGCCGACTTGACGTCATCCTCACCTTCCTCCTGATTGCTCAGGCAGTTTCGGCAGAGTTCCCGGCATTACCCGCTGGCAACAGCCGATGAGGGTTGCGCTCGTTGCGGGACTTAACCCAACATCTCACGACACGAGCTGACGACAGCCATGCACCACCTGTCTCCGGGCTCCTTACGGCACCCCTCCTTTTCGGGAGGGTTCCCGGGATGTCAAGGCCTGGTAAGGTTCTTCGCGTTGCGTCGGATTAAGCAACATGCTCCACCGCTTGTGCGGGCCCCCGTCAATTCCTTTGAGTTTTAACCTTGCGGCCGTACTCCCCAGGCGGAACACTTAATGCGTTAGCTTCGGCACTGGAGGGGTTGATGCCCCCAACACCTAGTGTTCATCGTTTAGGGCCAGGACTACCGGGGTATCTAATCCCGTTCGCTCCCCTGGCTTTCGCGCTTCAGCGTCAGTAACGGTCCAGGTAGCCGCCTTCGCCACGGGTGTTCCTCCCGATATCTAAACATTTCACCGCTACACCGGGAATTCCACTACCCTCTCCCGTACTCAAGCCTGGCAGTTCGGAACGGCGTTCCAGGGTTGAGCCCTGAGCTTTCACATTCCGCTGACCAAGCCGCCTAGACGCCCTTTACGCCCAGTGATTCCGGACAACGCTCGCCCCCTACGTCTTACCGCAGCTGCTGGCACGTAGTTAGCTGGGGCTTTCTTGGGTGGTACTGTCAGGCCGAGACGTCACTCCCGGCGTTCATCCCACCCGACAGCAGTTTACAACCCGAAGGCCTTCGTCCTGCACGCGGCGTCACTGCATCCGGCTTTCGCCGATTGTGCAATATTCCCCGATGCTAACTCCCGTAGGAGTCTGGACCATGTCTCAGTCCCAGTGTGGCTGGGCATCCTCTCAGACCAGCTACCCATCGTCGCCTTGGTGAGCCGTTACCCCACCAACTAGCTAATGGGCCGCAGGCCCATCCAGGAGCGGCTCGCGCCTTTCCTCATCGGCCTCTATGCCGATGAGCGTACCGGGTATTACCCCGCATCTCTGCAGGCTATCCCCGTCTCCAGGGTAGGTCACCTACGTGTTACTCACCCGTTCGCCGCTTTCAGGGGGCCGAAGCCCCTTTCGTCGCTCGACTCGCATTCGTTAAGTACGCCGCTAGCGTGTGTCCTGAGCCAGGATCAAACTCTCCATCGAATATGTGGTCAGCCTGGCGGATCGCTCCGCCGGACTGCCGTAGTCGCTCTCGATCACCAGCTAGGCTGGGTCGCCGAGCAGGGCTCGACAGGAGCCTTCTCCTTACCTCGTCGCGCTACCCAGTTTTCAAGGATCGGCGGAACCCGAGGGTCCCTTTCGCCTTCCGCGCATCTACGGCCGGCAAAGTTTAATTGTACTGCTGCGCTCCGGTCGGGTCAAGGCGCTTTTTGCCGCGCCATGCCGCCAGTCGCCAAGCACGGGATGCCCCACTGATCCGTTCGCTCTCTGGGAGCTTGGTAGAACCTAACCGTGGACTTCCCGCCCCGTCCGGTCGGTCGGAGCGAACATGAATATACCAGACGGGCCTCCCCCAGTCAAGGCGTTTTCGCGCGCGTGTGTTAGTTCTGAGACTATGTCACCCGTGAGCAGTTCTGTGATTCTGTCACCCCATGACTGAGGTGACATTGTCCGTGAAGGATCAACAGAGGTTCAGGGTTCTGGCATTGCTCCATGAGCGC
>Ga0315282_10003113_pt1 | contig 29892 bp, 32 predicted proteins | sample YL17G07_20_MG_FD_203693 | JGI IMG/M metagenome (GOLD analysis project Ga0315282, IMG submission 203693) | Sediment microbial communities from Yellowstone Lake, YNP, Wyoming, USA - YL17G07_20 | ecosystem: Environmental > Aquatic > Freshwater > Lake > Sediment | place: USA: Wyoming | collected... | reverse complement strand
GTAAGTATGAGTCTCAGGCAACAGATAGCGACCTCTGAGTGGTGATAAGAATGGGATGGGATTTAAAACAAAATCTCTGATTCAAGTGTGCGGCTTAGAACCTGAAGAGAACCTTTTCGAAATCAGCGATTTTTCCGTCCGTGATTTCGATCCCTTCTCTTCTCAGCATTTGGATCTTGTTCTGCACAGACTTACCGGAGGTTCTGCCTCCAAAGCCGCCAATGCTTCCATCAGACCGTACCACTCTGTGACATGGGACACGTGGCGCATAGGGGTTCCTGCGACATGCGTTTCCAACGGCTCTGTATGCCTTGGTATTGAGTTTCTTGGCGATGAGACCATATGTCGTGACTTTACCTTTGGGAATGCTCTCCATGAGCTTCCAGACTCTTTCCTCGAAGTTCAATCCTCAACCTTCACTCCAAGCTTGCCGAGACGTCCCAAGAGCACCCTCATAAAAACAATGGCAGTACTTGAGGAATTCGCTCAATCAGCATGGGAGAAAACTCTTTGAACGAAACCCTAAAGAGCATTCAGGAACGTGGCGCGAAAGGAGTATCGGTTCTAGGAGACGGACACGTGGACGCATTCAAAGCGCGCGACGTGCTGAGCTTACTCGCGACGATATTCGTCTGTGAACTCGCTGGCGTCGTCGGGTCGATCTTCACCACGCCCGCGATTCCGACTTGGTACGCGTCGTTGAAGAAACCCTCCTTCAACCCACCTAGCTGGGTCTTTGCTCCAGTTTGGCTGACCCTATACGCGCTCATGGGAATATCGCTCTTCATGGTTTGGAGGAAGAGCCTCGGCAGACCTGAGGCCAAAAAGGCTAAGGGCCTCTTTGGGGTCCAACTCGCCTTGAACGTTCTCTGGTCAGTCACCTTCTTCGGAATGCAGTCGCCTCTCTACGGATTTTTCGTGATCGTTCTGCTTTGGGTTGCAGTGCTGGCAACGATGGTGGTCTTCTACAGGATTTCGAAAGGTGCAGGGATACTTCTACTCCCGTACTTCCTTTGGGGGAGCTTCGCGTCCGTTCTCAATCTCTCTATACTGATTCTGAATCCTTGAGCTATTGTGCTGGTTCTATAGTCAGTAATTTCTAAGCTCTTAAGAGGAAACTCAAGCAGGCCGTCCTAACATGAGCAAGAGAAAAAGAAGCTTCATCTCGTTTGTCATCGTTTCACTAGCGCTTCTGTCCCTTTGTCCGCAGGTGACATTCGCATGAATCGGTTCGGGGTATTGCTTCCGGGGATTGAGGGAGGCTGGTGTTCTTGAGTGGGAAGTGAAAGTGATTCAGATCTCAGATTTTCCTAGAGCATACGACCGGGTTCAGGCTACGGGCCGCGTTTGGTGCGGGGGCGGGGATTCGAACCCCGGAACCCCTACGGGACAGGGTCCTAAGCCTTCCGCGCCTTAATGCTCTGCGCCTTTGACCTGGCTTCGCCCCTTCACGTCAAATGAAGGATTGGCAACCCCCGCAAACCCAACACGAATGCCACTCCAAATACATTAGAGTATCCGATTCTTCGAGAGCAGGCACCAAAGTGTTCATATTCGCTAAACCTTCGCTTCACTCCCATCCGAATCTTGGACAGCAGCTGAAGACCCAATGCCAATCGAAGATCTACTCTTCGGAACCACGCTCATCAGATTACTTCAAGAACTGCTAGCGCCTCAGTTCACCCGCTTCTTCACTGCTATCACAGACCTGGGCAGCGGCACTTTCCTCGTGGGCATTGCTGCTGTCATATACTGGTGTTTCGACAAACGGCAGGGCAGGCTTCTGACCTACGTGTTGTTCTTCGGAGCCTACCTGAACTCCTTCCTCAAACTCCTAATCCCCTGGCCGCGGCCGCCATCGGAACTCCGTTTGGCTGAGAAAGATGAGGTGTCATTTGGATTTCCTAGCGGGCATGTCCAAGATTCCACGACTGTGTGGACTTGGGCCTCAATGACATTCAAGAAACGAATCTTCCTAATCATCGGCATCATGTTGGTGTCGGCCATTGGCATTTCCAGAATCTACTTGGGACTTCACTACCCAATGCAAGTGATTGGAGGAGCCATTGTCGGTCTCGGATTTGTTGCGCTTGCATCATTAGTCCTGAAACACATTCCCTACCAAGCTGGCAAGATGCAACCGCTCCCACACATCGTATTCTCTCTTCTGACGGTCCTGCCACTGATTCTTTCCGTAACCCTGCTAGGGGCTGCAGGCGACGCACCACGAATAGCGGGCTATCTTTTCGGTTTCGCGATTGGCGCCCTTTTCGAAGAGCGATACGTGGGCTTCAGAACCGACATAACTCTCACCCGCAAATTTATCCGAATCATTGTCGCCAGCGCGGTGGGAGCTTTAGCGATTGGATTGATATCACTCACTATCCAAGGCGCTGACCTAGCGTCGGTCTTTGTTAGCTCAATGCTTCAAGGACTTACGATTGTGCTCATCATTCCCTCGACCTTCAAGATTTTTGAACGCAAATTGTGACCTTGAAGGTCTTAGAGGGAACACTTATTTTCAGCCCGATCACGCAACACGCTCAGAATAAGAATTGCAGATCAAACTCGACAAACACACAGCTCTCGTGGTTGTCGACACCCAGAACGACTTCTGTCCGGGTGGAGCTCTCGCAGTGGCTGAGGGCGATAAGGTCGTCCCGGTGCTGAACAAGTACATAGAGAAATTCAGGAAGGCCAGTGCTCCGATAATTTTCACGCGAGACTGGCATCCACCCGATCACAGCTCCTTCAAAGAGCAAGGAGGACCATGGCCACCTCACTGCGTCCAAAACTCAGAAGGCGCAAAATTTCACGCAGATCTCAACGTGCCACCAGAAGGAGAAATCGTCTCAAAAGCAGACAAGAGAGATGAAGCATATTCATTCTTCCAAGGAACCGATCTAGCCCTGAAACTGCACCAGCGCGGAATCAAAACACTCTTCGTGGGAGGTCTTGCGACTGATTACTGCGTGAAGGAAACGGTGCTCGACGGACTCAAGTATGGATTCGATGTGTTTCACCTAGATGACGCATCTCGTGGCGTCAATGTCAATCCCGATGACTCCGAACGAGCGTTGTATGAGATGGTGGTAGCGGGTGCGAAGCGAATCAGCCTTGCGGACATGGACTGAGGATTGGGTTAAGGGAAGAAGTAGGGCAGGGACTGTGCGGGCGGTGGGGCTGTTCCCTTCCTTTCCGCATACCTGACTTTCTCTTTCACCTTCTCGATTCGAACTACATGGTGCTCCGCCAAGACCCTGTACTCTTCGGAAAAACCCAGCTGATGTAGCACATGCTTCACCTGCAGCTTAACATCCTTCACACCAATACTACTCCCACTCGGAGCGTCTGGCACAATGAGTAGCTTGCCTTTCTGTGAAACGTCAGTCTTCAGTCTCTGGCCTAATGATTCTGCGATCTCCTTGCCGACCTTCTTGAGATCTCCCAATTCAACCTCTATCAATCAGCAGGCCTAAGCCAAACATGCAGATAGTTTCCTAATACACTTTTTTTCCAAAGCTCAAGAGGAGGCTGCGGGTTGGAGGGGTAGGCGAACGATCTGTCCGCACCCCTCACACCTGAGAAACTCGTATCGTTCATCTCTGAAAAGAAAACGGATCCTTCTCAGGTGCCTGCAGACTCTCATAGCATCGAATTCCTTCAAGTACATCGCCTAACGGACCAATAGTGCACTGGCAGGAATATTGAGGAGACATGGCTGAAAGTGCTCCAATTGAGAGAAAGTCATTCCCAAGTCCTGAAACCAAGATAAGCGCCGCAATCGGCTCTGAACATCTGTGAAGGGCACTTCTGGGGGCTAAGGCACTGAAGAGTGATGCGCTCATGTCAAAGTTGCAGCGAGACCATTTCGACCAGAAATCTCAGCGCAAGTGCGGCTGAAATCGCTGAAAGTATTCGATAAGTACTCTTCCTCCAGGATCCAACAGCGCTGTCCGTATGTCCAGGCTACTGTTCTGATCTCACGGGATTCCGCAAAGTGCCTATTCCACTGATGGTGGCTTCGACTATGTCCCCATCTTTGAGAAATGGTTCCCCTGTGAACACAGCGACACCCTCAGGGGTACCAGTTGAGATAACGTCACCTGGTTTCAACGTCATACCTGCTGACACGTATTCAATCAGCGCATCTATTTTGAAGATCATTTCCCCCGTGTTGGAATGTTGCTTCGTACTGCCATTAACCATGAGCGAAATTTCTAGGTTGTGAGGATCCGGAATCTCATCCTTGGTCACTAGCCATGGTCCAAGCGGGAATGATGAATCCAGATTCTTCCCTTTCACCCAGTTTGATCCCAGAGCAACAGCTGCATTGTCCGACCGTGTCGAGAACTGAAGATCTCTGAAACTCACATCATTCGAAACCGCATAGCCTGCGACGTACTCCATCGCATCCTTTCGCGCGATATTCTTTCCAGCCTTACCTATGATGACAGACAGCTCACCTTCCCAATCCACCTTATTCGAAATCCTTGGAATCAGAATCGGCTCGTTGGGTCCGATCAGCGCGTTCCTGAACTTTGTGAAGAAGTAGGGTTCGGCCGGGGGTTTTGCATTCTGTTCTACGTTGTGTGAGAGATAGTTTCTGGCCACGAGAAGGATCTTCTCAGGATTGAGGATTGGACTGCAAAGCTTCACTGATTCGACAGAGAAACCCGTGGCCTTGGCTGTGATTTTCCTCTCAGCATCACGAAGCGAATCCAAGAAACCTTCTGAGAGTATTTGATCTACACTCACAATTTCCCTAAGACCCGTTAGGTCAAGCTCCCTGACTGTATCCGCTAGGTCGAAGACAAATCCTTTGTCAACAATACCTACTCTCGTAGCTCCATCTCTGACGAAGTGAGCAAGCTTCAAGACAGTTACAAGCCCTCGCTATGGAACTAGTTCTGGGAACATCTGCTATTTCAACCGTAACCGACCGTGAATCAGGCTTGTGGCGACCGAGTTAGTTATTTATTCAACCACAAATCACAGTTCGGAGCTAGGGAACGACATTGGTATTCTGCGATAAATGCGGAACTGAACTTCCGCAAGGTGCAAGTTTCTGTTTCAAATGTGGTTCGCGCCTTGGCAAGCCGTCTACTGAGGAGTTCTCTGTCAACTCTGAGGATCTCGTGAAGAAAGTCAAAGATCTGCTGCATGAAGGAAATGTGTCAAAGATAATCGTCCGAGACGAACAGGGCAAGCTACTACTTGAGCTACCGGCAACTGCGGGCGTGATCGGCGTGGTGCTAGCGCCTTGGCTAGCAGCTGTCGGAGCCATCGCCGCGTTCGTAAGTCGTTGCACTATCTCGGTCGAAAGAAAAGAGTAGATTGCGCCCCCAATCTCCATTACAGCACCGAATGTGGACTCTGCAGTATGCGCTTTCTGAGTCTTATCAGCGAATCGTAGCTAGAGTCTTGGTGTTTGAAGTCTCGCGATCTGAGAAGATACCCGGTCAACGTATTCTTTCAACCTGGTCAGCACAGTTCTGGCGGTTATGACGCCCAAGACCTTGCCTCCTTCGATGACGAGAACTCGTCGTATTCCTCGCTTCGACATGATTTGTGAGACGAAGTCAATCCCATCATCTGCCTTGACTGTGACGAGATCAACGCTCATGATGTCCTCTAGCTTAGTCGTGGATGGGTCCTTTTCTTCAGCGATTAGCTTCGACACATAGTCCCATTCGGTCACGATGCCTTCAGGGCGTCCATCCGGGCCGACAATGATTGTGAAGCCGTGGCGACTTGACTTCATCTGTCTGGCAGCTTCGAGCGCAGTGGTTCCGCGCGGTAGAGATAGGAAATCTCTCTCAACAATGTCCTTTGCGAGGAGTACCATGAGTAGATCAACCGACCCGCAGATAATTAACCGTTTCACGAACTTGTGTGAACAAGCTCCTTTTCAAGGAATTTGCTTGGGGCCCCTCATTGAAGATGGGATAGCCGCTATCAGGCTGATCGCAGCCACCATCAGGAAGATCTTGCGCATGGCATCCATGAAAAGATCCACATTGAGCGCATTTGCAGCGACAGGAAGACCGGCGAAGATCGCTTGAAGCGTGCTGAGCGGCATACTACCAGCCAATATCGCGAACGCAACCCCCAAGCTAAGTAGGAACCCTGACGTCACCATTGTTGACGACATCCCCGACGCGATTCCTCTTCTAGCGACTGGCGAAGCATTCATGATCGAGCTGACGTTAGGCGCCACGAACATTCCTCCCCCGATGCCTGCCAAGATCATCGGGAGCACAAAGATATTGTAAGGAACATCGGCCGGCAACGTGGAGAACCACGCGAATGCAATTGCAGAAACTACGAGGCCACCAGTGCTGAAACCCCTTGCGCCATACTTGTCCGAAAGATACCCGCTTAGTGGTCCGACGCTCACGAAAGCGACGGAGAACGGGATCAGCAATATACCTGCGCTCACCGCGTCCAAGAGCAAAGCACCCTGGAGATAGAAGACAAGCACGAGCAACACCGCTCCTCTGGAAATGGAGGCGAGCAAGTTGCTCAACATTCCAGCCGTGAACGCACGGATCTTGAAGAGCGTCATATCCATCATAGGGCTCTGAACCTTCAACTCAACATACACAAAGCTGGCCAGCATCACCGCTCCTAAGACTATCATGCCGATTTCGATCACTGTGTAGCCAGCTATGGCACCGAGAGTAAGACCGAGCAAGAATACCGAAAGCCCCCCTGCAAACAATGCGTTTCCCAGAGGATCCAATCGCTCACGTTGTACAGTACCCAGCTCTTTCAATCTCGCATAAGCCCAAGCGGTGGCAAAAATCCCAACTGGTAGATTTATCCAGAAAATGGACCGCCACCCGAGCGTGTCTGCCAGAACCCCGCCTGCCACCAAGCCGATGACTGACCCACTTACTCCCATCACCAAGTTGATCCCGATTGCTCGGCCTCTCTCAGTTGGCGGGAAGGCGTCTGTCAGGATCGCTGCGTTATTTGAGAAGATCAAGGCTCCTCCAGTTCCCTGAATGAGCCGAAAGATGACTAGGCTACTTCCGTTCGGTGCGATGCTGCAGAGACCAGAACCCACGGTGAAAACTGCGAACCCTAGATTGTAGAGCCTTACTCGTCCGTATATGTCTGCGAGACGGCCGAAAGTAAGCAGCAGCGTCGCGGTGACAAGCATGTACCCCATTATCACCCAGAGCCCGTCGAAAGTCGTTGTGCCCGGAAGCTCTCTGATTATTGTCGGTAATGAGATCAATACTATATTCGAGTCGAGCTGCGACATGAACGAGCCGACGGTCGTGTTGGTTAGCACCGTATACTTGTACTGCAATTGAACCGCCGTTGAACCGCCGACTTCAACAAAGCCAAGTGATAAGCATTTGTTCCGAGCCTTGAGTCAGGCATTTGCTTTGAAAAACGTTTCATTTCTTCATCAGCCGTGTGGTCTGACAAACCTTATCTCAAATTGACGGCGTCGAACAGAGTAAGAGGTAAGAGTGCTTGGTAGAGGAAAAGACTGCGAGAGAGCTCAAGAAACTGCTCGCCGAACTAGTCGATCATAGCCATGGACACCACAAAGCTATCGACGGTCTCTCGAAGCGCGTCACGGAACTCGAACAGCGAGTCAGAGCTTTGGAACGCAGGAAAAGCTAGCGTAACCGTGCTGCAAGCTACTGGCCTGGTGCTAGTCGAGAGCCCACTTCACCCAAAATACTGCAACTAGCCCGCCCGCAATAGCTCCCGACGCGAGAAAGACTGCGGCTTTCTGCCAAATATCAAGGGACCCGGCGAAGAACGCAAGATACAGCACTATGAACGCGAACCAGAACACGCCTACGAGAATTGTTACGGCTACTTTCGAGCCCATTGATTTCGCAGCCAATTGCCTTCCCCGTGCTTGGCAGACCATGTCGCAAGTATAACGCTTCGTCTGGTTGCCAAGATTGAGAGCAATGAGAGGACGCGATTCTTGAGTGGTCACGGTGCTCTAGCGATAGTAGGCACGCGCACCTTCGGCAATGCTTGTTGAATCTCATCTCTCAGAGGCTCAAGCCAAGGTGGCAGGTTGAGACGAGTTCCAAGCTGCTCGGCAGGTTCATCTACTGTGAAACCTGGCGGATCGGTTGCGATCTCGAATAGCACGCCACCTGGCTCATGGAAGTATATTGAGTGGAAGTACTTGCGATCAATCACGGGCGTCACGTTCAATCCCTTCTGCGCGAGCTTCGCGCGCCAAGACTTCTGCTCCTCATCATCGGGTGTCCGCCAGGCAACATGATGAATACCAAGTATCCTCTCAATATCGTCTGACAAGTCGCCTTATCCTTCTCCAGAACCGATTTCCGCCAGTTGTAACGATGGAGACTATTGAAGAGTTGGTCGAAGCCTTCAGGGACGTGGTGGAAAACCTTGCTGCCTAGAGGGGGCACGCTTCTTCCTCAATCTCCTTGCTATGAGGATCAAAACAACGAGAACTATGAGCCCAAGCACGTACTGACTATAGTCCAAGAGTAGCGATATCGGTCCCGTCTGGCGGGTCGTAGTTTGTGTTTGAGTCGCCGCGCTTGATACGTCAATCGAGACGGAACTCTCAGTCTGCTGGTCAGTGTGGAAATCGTCCTGATAGTACACGATGAGCGTCACGTCATATCTACCATCAGGCGTGGTCGGCTCAATCTGAGCTGAGAGACCGAAGGGTGCGGGAGCATTCGGATCGACCTGACCCATGTACGAGCTGCTTTGAGATGTGAGCATCAGCGGCTTAGCGGGCTTGATTGTTAGGTTTGTGAACATGGCTGATGTGACTCCACGATTCAGCAAGCTTCCCGAGATTGTTACAGTGGAACTAGGGCCTGCTGGAGAGGGAGTCACCGATAAGTCGTAGACGACCATATCGATCCAGCCTCTGACCAAGAAACCAATCGTATGCGTCTCTTGGCTGTAGCTTGTTTCTCCAGCCTCCTTGTACACCCCGTTCACCGTTGCCTGGTAGCTACTGCCAGCCGCCGAAGCTTGGGCAAATATCACGAGGGTCACGTCAAAGTGGTCTCCTGGACCAAAGCTAGTGCGACGCCAATGATTGTCTCCAAAGAGCACGAGGGACGATGGCAGATTCAACGACACATCCAGATTCGAAACCAACTTGCCCACTCCCCGAATACGCATTATGATTGTGTTGTTTGAGCCGGCGCGGAGAACATTCACACTTACCTCTACTGATAATTCAGCAACTGGATCAGCGGACACAGCATGGATGAGGGTTGAAGTTGCGGGCAGCAATGTCAGCAATAGTAACAGTGCTGGAGTGATGACAGTCAAGCGACGCCGTCGCATGTTTTCTCGCGACCTCGCAACGTGGAAGCTATGGTTGCTTAAATCATGGTAGGAGTTCATCCTGTTCAATCCTTCCGTCTCGTAAATGGATGATTCTCTGTGTTGCATTGGCAACCTCGGGGTTATGGGTTACGAGAACGAACGTGATATTCATCTCTTCGTTCAAGTCACGCATCAGTTGCATAATCTCCGCGCCTGTCTTGGAGTCAAGGTTTCCTGTGGGTTCATCTCCTAAGATGATTGCGGGTTGGTTCATCAAGGCTCGTGCCGTCGCGACTCTCTGTTGCTCTCCTCCACTGAGCTCCGTTGGTTTCCTTCGAATCTTGTCTCCCAGCCCCACACGCTCAAGCAGATCCACGGCCCTCTTGGTCCTCTCATCACTCGACATACTGCTGACTATCGCAGGCAATTCAATATTCTTAAGAACAGAAGTCCGCCCCACGAGATTATGTGATTGAAAGATGAACCCGATATACCGATTTCTGAAATCCGCTCGCTCGCGCTGATTGAGCTCCGACACGTCATAGCCATCAACAAACACCTTCCCAGAAGTAGGCTTATCGAGCATCCCGATCAAATTAAGCAGAGTCGATTTGCCACTTCCCGAGGGACCCACGATGGACACGAGTTCGCCCTTTTCGACCTTCATAGTAATGCCGCGAAGTGCTGGGAACTCAAGGGAGCCCACTCCGTAGACCTTCTGAAGATCTACAGTCTCTACGGCTGTCTCTTTACTGCTCAATTGTCCTCAGACCTGATATGATGCTTGCGGGCCTTCGGAGACAACCTGGCACTCTTCAATATGCCTCTCCTCATTGAAGGAACCATCAACGACATGACGAGGAGTAGACTAAGCAAAAGAACAGCGCTCGGTTCCGGGAGGGGAATGCCACTTTCTTCCAGCACGAGATTAACGGAGCCTTGCTGCCCTGGAGAAACATAGACTTGCATCGTATCAATGACCTTGTGACCCTCAGAGCGCACAGTCCATTCAGTCACACGCAGAGAATATGCGCCCGGTAACAAGTACATGTCATAGAACCCATCAAGACTGTAAGCGACCAAGGAGAGACCATTATTATTCGAGGCTTGAATTCTTATCCACGACGCAGACCTCGCCTCGTCACTCCATGTCAATGCAAGCACCTGCCCCCGCATGTAGCCGTTTAGGTTGAGGCTTTGGATGCTTGAGATCTCGGTATCAATGTTAGTGTTCGGCATGTTCCAAAGATCAGGCTGTGAGAATGGCCCCAAGTGGTTCGCGGAAAGGATATCGCTCGTCCAGCCGTAAGGATATGGTTCGCTTGCGATGATATGGAATGATTCTCCCTGCAGCAACCCTAGCACCAAAGGGTAGAAGCTACGGGCATCATACCAATTCACCGTATCGACCTCGAATGTCCAGCTCCCATCGTACAACGGAGCGGCTTCGATCCCATGGCTTGTCGTGCCTTGGAAGATTGGATCAGAGTATGAAGGAATTCCTGCCAAGGTGACCTTGAGATCAGATGTCCCAGATGGAACATACCATATGAGAGCAGCCGCTCTGTGAACTGGATCAAGGCTTTCCACCAATGCAAGATTTGTTGGATTCTGACCCAACCCCGCCTCAAGCTGAACCTCGTTCAGAACATCGTCAGCGGATCCGGTCAGCCATACGCCTACCAGATCCCCCACATCGTTGAACATCCGTATCCGCATTGACATATTGTATGGAACGTTGGAGAGGATTTCTTCTGTCTTGAATTTGATATTCAACGTGATATTGGCCCCGACTAGTAAGTTGATTCGAAAATCTGTTGTCATGTTACCCTCAATGCCGTAGACTTCAGTCAAGCTCGGCTGCACGTATCCGTAAGTCGAGACCTTGAAGGTGTAGCTTCCATTCGAGTAGGATGTAGGTCTGGTTCCAAATAGCGCTAAGAACTCAGCCTTTGGTTGAGCAATTATTCCATGGTTACCATCAAATCTTAAAGGCCCAACCCACGCCTTTCCGTCCTGTTGTGAGAGAAATGATTGTGCATCCATCAAGAACCCAGTGGAGTTGTAGATTTGCATGACAATCCCTTCTCCAGGCCAGTTCCAGTTCCTGAGAACGGCGGGACGCTCCCAATCCACAGAATACAAAGTGATATCGAACCATGCACCGTGATACAAGTTGAAACTGACATTAATCACACCAACGCCCATGCCGACGCTCACAAGCTCATCATACTTCTGCAGATACCCTTGCACGTACACTTTGATGTGATAGACTCCTGGTGGAATTCCATAATCCTGGTATCCGAAGCCGCGATAGGCATACAAGGAGAACCTTCTATTCGGGTTCGAACCATGCAAACCCAACCCAGTTAGAAGGACCGAGATCGAAGAGGAACCGATCGGAACAGCCGAAAAGTTCATCCCCACTAAATTGAACTGATCATCATAGAGCTCGACCAAGAGACTGTTAGGTCTCCCCGTCGGACTTGGCATATGCGTGTCCGGTCGATCATGAAGGTGCACGGTCACGTTGACCGCGGTTGTGGCGTAGAGATCGAGAGGAACAAAAATGTCTCCAGCCCAATCGCCCGCGGAAACAACGAAAGGATACTCCTGAAAACTCTGACCATCCCACGTGCTCTGGATGTATCCGTTTACGAACGCCCTCACGAAGTATCTTCCGGGTTCAAGTCCGTTAACCCAAGTTGCCAGAGCCTGTGGAACATATCCGCTCATGTTTGCCGGTGTGCCGAAGATACCCTTAGAACCGAAGTGAAAGACGAAGCTACTCTGCCCTCCTCCGTTCGTAAGTGTGCCCTCTGGGTCTACCCACCAGAACTGTGCTGGACCAACTCCATCTGGGACGCCACATGGGTCTGGGGATCCTCCACAATTGGGGCCGGAGAGCGGAAACATGGTTCCGTCTGAATAGTAGCTTGATCCACTGTCCCACGTGAGTCCCACTCTTGTTGGCAGGGGAACAAAGTCCGGAGTCCAACTGTAGGAAATGCCGCTAACGTTGCCGTATGTGAATAGTCCCCATTCCCCGCCCGTCATATTCGCAGGACTGTAGCTAACCATGTTGCCCGCGGTGTAGTTGTCGGTCGCGTAAATCTCGATTCGGATCGGTTTAAGGCCTGTCCACGGGACTTCGCCGAAACCTGACTTCGAGAACACCCGCCCACCAATAACTGGACCCGGATTCAGATAGCCGTCCAGCTTCAAGGACTGGCCTTTCAGAACCTGCACGGCAGTGGAAATCAGCTGTTCCGGGAATCCAGCCGCGCTAGCGTATATGTCGTAGATCCCAGGCGCCACACCTTCAATCTCATAATGTCCCTGCGCACTTTCATTGAAGAATCCCCGAGCCTCGACTGGGCGACTGGTGAGTACACCTGTGTAGGGGTCTATCGCTCGTCCAACGGCGCGAACCATTCCCGACGTTGGAACTGGTTGGCCGTAGAGCGTTTTGTTCCAAGCTCCGTAACGGACGGTTCCATAGATTATGGCTGGATCAACCTCCGCCTTAACAAGCAGAACCGGCCAGTTCTGAACGGGCATGTACAAGTTGCTAATGGTAGGAGCGTCTGATGACGCTGGATAGGAATATGCTTGGCTACCAGTCGTGCGCAGCAGAATTTTCAGAAAATACTTGCCTGCGATCTCGGGGGCAACCACTCCATTCAGGCGTACGTAGTACCACTCCCGATAGTCATGACTTGCTCGAAACGCCATGATGAACCCATTCGTAGAAGAACTGATGCTGACACGCGTCCATCCTGGAGCGAAAGGATCGGTCACCTGGGCGATGCTCACGGATATCTGTGAATAGTCGTTCGTGATTGATGTCACAACCTGCGAGGAAAGTATGTTCTTGAAATCTGGAGGAATGTAGATCGCCATCCCAGAGTAGAATACGTCCATTCCGGGCGGAACTACTAGCGCTGGTTCTGTGAAATTGATTCCTAAGATCAGATCGCCGATGTTGGAATGAGCTGGGGTTGACGTGAGGATAGATCCGAAAGGTGAGTAAGCGTTGCCCTCCAACTGGTACCAGCTGCGTGACGCAGAAGGCGGATTGCCGTTAGGCCAAGGTGTCTGATAGCCTGGTGGCAAACCGTTGGGAACTCCGTTCAATGCTGCGTAACCAGCCCCGGGCCAGAGAAACGCTGAAGGACCAGCAACGTGAGGATCGAAATCCTGATCATGAAACCTGTAAGTTCCAGTGAGCTTTCCGAGGGTGAAATGAGCTGACGCTGCTGGTTGCTGCGTGAGCACAAGTATCGCCGTGGAGGCCAGCAACAAAAGAACTAAGGCGGTCTTAAGGTGCCCTCGCAATCCTGGCTTCCGTCCTCTGGACGACGTGACCTACCTGCAGAATGAAACACGATGATATTAAGGGACGACGACCTCAGTCAACCGGACTCCGAAGAAATCCTTAATGTGCCTATCCGTTAGTTCAGTTCCCCAATCGTCTCCTTTGCAATGGTGAGTCAAGATTGTGGCGCGACGTGATCGGTCTCTCTTTTGGGGCTCTGTCAGAGCGAAAGGTACGCTCGGGACTCACCATATTGATGGTGATCATAGGGGCCACGCTCATCACGTCGATCTACGGGCTCACTGCTGGCATGCAGAATTTCGTAAGTGAACAACTCAATGTACTGGGCGCAAACCTGCTCATCGTAACACCCGCACCGGTGATGGGACCAGAATTCGGCGGAGGGGCGGGAGGGCCGTCAGTCACCCTGAACGAACAGACTGTGAGGACTATGAAATCTGTTGCAGGCATCGATGAGGTTGTGCCATTCTTCAGCTCCGGGGCTAAAATCATAGCCAGTGGAACTTCACGACAGGTCACTGTAGACGGCATTGACCAACAAAACCTCAGAGCAATCTATCCCTCGCTCTCATTAGAGTCTGGCACCCTACTACAAACTGCAGACTCTGTCGGCATCGTCCTCGGCAATGAAGTTGCACACCCTTCAGGCCGCGCGACCCCCTTCGCGGTACTAGGCCAAACCGTGACTCTACAATTCTCGTTCGTTGAGGATACACCTACGGGACAAAGAGCACAAACAAAGACGCGCGCTTTCCAAGTGAAGGGCATACTGAACGCGGTAGGATCAGCTGGCCTAGACTCATCGGCATTTATCGCAACATCGGCTGCAAACGCATTTTTCGGGAAGGGAGGACACTACACTGGCATTTACATTCTCACCAGAGACCCCAACCTTAACGACCAAGTAGAGACAGCGATCAAGAGGATTTACGCTAACAACATCGGCGTGATTTCACCCAAGACCTTGGCGGCAACCATTCAACAAATTCTAGGCGGGATAACCGGGTTCATTTCAAGTATTGCCGCCATTTCATTGTTGGTGGGCGCTGTTGGGATTGTCACCACGCTTTACACTTCTGTCATGGAACGAACACGCGAAATCGGACTACTGAAGGCACTTGGTTTCAGGAATGAAGTCATCATGCTCATTTTCCTCTCTGAATCAGCTCTGATAGGAGTACTTGGCGGATTCCTTGGAATTCTGGGTGGAATCGCTGGTGCTCAAGTTCTCGCACAACTTTTCGCTTTCGGTCCAGGAGCGACCTTCAAGCCGGTAATCCTGCTATCAGACTTAGGGATAGTCTTCGGGCTTTCACTTCTCTTGAGCATCGCAGCTGGCCTGTATCCCGCATGGAGAGCCGCACGCCTCGACCCGATCGAGGCCTTGAGAAAGGAATGAAGTGCAAGACGCAACTCTATCGAAAGTACTGTTTCAGCTTGAGGCATGTCTCCTCGGGGGACTCGTAGATTTCGCGCTCGCCAAGGAGATATTGAAGAGCCCAGATATCGCTCACGAACCGTTCCTTGTAGCCATATCTTGAGACCATTCGAAATCCCACACTGAAATATTCCTCAGCGCCTTGTAATGGCCCAGAGAAGACTGCTCCATTGAAGCTTCGAACTCCGGAATCATAATAGAACCTCAGGACTTTGATAATTCCTTCAGCCAAATCTTCGATATCGTCGTTCGTGATCTTGTCCAAACTGGGTCTGCCCAAAATCACTGCTTGTGCTTCGTTCAAGCCAAGCGGAGCAAATGGAGTGACCCAGTGGACGTTTCCAGTTTTCCCGAGATATCTAACGCCAAGCTGCTTCTCGGTTTCAATTAGATCCGCCCAATAGCTCGAGCCGATCTTTTCAAAGTAAGATCTGCTGGATTCCAAGAGTTCCATAGTTGCCTGAAGAGGCACATCGCTTGCCAATGCTTGGATGTGCATGTGAGTGATCGTGGAACCAGCGGGTGGAAGGAAATTAATGACAATAGCAGGGTACTTCGACTCCGACGCAACAGCCTGCACCCTCTCAAAGTAGCGCAGACACGCCCTGAATCCATCAACAAGCATGCTCGAAGTGAGCTCGCCCAATCCGAGAGCGTGAGAGCGTGAAGGGACGACAATCGCGTTGTGATCGTTGTGAGCGAAGAGGCTGGGGAAGCATATGGCCTCTCCAACTTGGATACGGCCTTCTGGGGCGATCTCTGGTACGAACTTTGGGGCTTTGCTGAGGACAGCATCCGAGCAGAATGGGCAATCTGTTAGCGTTGAATGAACGAGTTCGCCCAGAAAGCCCGGATCCGAGTCGATGAACTTCCTTACGTAGTCCATTCGCCCCTTGATCACAATAGCACCATTGTGAGTCAGCGGATCCTTCCTATGTTCGATTGCTTGGCTGACTTCTTCAAAGTTCTTGAGTGGGCTTAGAATGCGTGCTTCTCTGACTGTTGACTCAAAACGAATCAATCGCGGTCCCCTGATGATCAAGCGAGAGTTGGCACGCCCGCCCTACATCAATGTTGATGGTGGGAGGTCGCAATTCTCTGTCTCAAATGCCAAGCGATCTCAACGAAACTGAAGCCACTTGACAATGCTCCGACTATGGGCAACAAGCCTTTAGCCGCATGAAATGGACGTGGGCTTTGAATTCAGCCTCGCTCGCGAAAGTCTCACCGCAAGGATTACACTTAGCCCCGGTATCGAAATCCCGGCGAAGAGCGATCAACACCCTATTTGCTTCGTACTCTTGCGTCTAGTTCTCTTTGCGGACGATCGCGGCTTCCATGCGATGGCGATGCCTAGGACAGAGAAGAATAGCAAGAGTCCAAGCCACGGGATCCATGCCGGCATCGCGGGTTCCACGGACACGTTGAGAACCGTCTGCGCGGTCTGGTTGCCACTGCTTGCGATCACATACGCTGTAACAGTCTGGGGGGCTGCCGCAGGCGTGACCTCAACCGTTAGGATTGCGCCGAATCCACCGTGCTCAGACTCTGAGCACTCTCGTGTGAATGATGTCCTGAAACCAGAGGCTGGAAAACCCTCCAAGCTGAAGCAGACTTGTGCTCCTTTGACTTTCTCAGGGTTGGTGATTGTGACATTGATTTCCGCCTTCTCTCCCACCTTGATCGTGATTGAGGAAGGCTGAATCATCACACCGAACGCAGCATCATGTCCCCGATTTGGGAGAGCCCCCACAGTGGGGAATATGATCGCAAGAAGGATGAAGGCTGAGATGTATCTTCCCAGTGATCTGCACTGAATCGTAGTGGGTACCCGCCGGATACAAAGGTTAGAAGCATACTTAGTTCTTGAGCTGGAAGAATCAGAGGCCGTTCCCCGAAAGCATTAGAGGCAGCTTGTGGTTAGTCAGACACATTTGGGCAACTAAGTGATAGGGTTGACCGCGCAGCATCATGCACACAGGCGATTTCCTGAAAGCCTAACCTTCATGCTAGACAACCCAATCAGAAGATCCCGCTATCCACCAGAGCGATTGATTTTGAAACTCGGCGTTGGTTCGAATGATGTTGCGGTCGATTTCGGTTGCGGCCCGGGTTTCTTTTTAATACCACTTGCCAAGGTGGCCGGGAGAGCTATCGGAGTCGATGTTTCGCCTCGCATGCTTGAGAAAGCCGCGGAACACGCCAAGAAAAAAGGCGTGACCATCGAACTCCTACAGAGTGATGGAATTGGCATACAGTTAGAGGATAGCTCCGTGGATTTGATCCTCCTAAACCATGTCTTTCACGAAGTGAAAGACAAACCGAGAGTTCTTGGTGAGTTCCACAGAATCCTAAAACCCTCGGGCAGATTGGCGATTGTAGAAAAAACGCGAGGGTCCAGCAAGCCTTGGTGGATAATGGGTCCGCCGATTGTCGATGAAACCGAGCTTAATCGCGAAATTCAGCAGACAGGACTTAGCGTTGCACAAACGATCGAGCATGGGAACGATTCCATAGTAATAGGTCAAAAAGTCGATTGAATACCAGTCTGCTCGCATCTACGTGGGCTTCCTGAGGAATACAACCTGTTCGATTCCCAGTCCAAGGAGACGAAAGTGGCTTCGTGGATAAGCCTACGATACTCGCAGATCGCGTATGCCAAGACAACGATCGGCAAGAGATGAATCGCAGGAGAGGCCCCCCAAGCAGGCCCTCATGAATGTGAAAGGCGGCAAGCGGAAACAACAGGATACCAACCACGATCATTGATTTGGAAGTGATCGTTTCCTTGTTTGCATGACTCGAATATGCCTTGTCAGATCAATCCGAACAAACGCTCTAGGTCGACGACCTCTTAGGCGCAAACAAATACACCAGGGCTACTCCATAGACAAGGCAATCTGCTAGAATTTCGAGACCGTGGAATATCCTAAGCTCAACTGGCAGAGCGGGACTTGAAAGAAATGGCACAAAGGCGCCTGCGACGTACAAGAGCGACGCCGTGCCAGCGTAGACATATTTCCTCTGAACTCTTAACAGGGCTATTAGAGGAAACAGAGCCAAAACGTACAGGAATCCACGAACAAACTCCAACGGAACTATCACAGCAAAGCTGGGAATCCTCAGGTTCAACGAGGGGTTCTGATAGTATGGTATTACAAAAGGACTGATCAAAGCACCGAAAGCGAAGTAGATCGGAAAATACCCGAGCGAACCAAACATAAGCCGCAGAATCCAAGAATGCCAAGATCTCTGACGCAGGTATGCCTGAGTCTCGATCCTGAACGATCTTCTGACTTTCCCAGAAACGAAGAGGAGCCCAGCGAGCAAAGCTTCAACAAGAGTCACGAGCAGTCCAACGAACGACGCAGCGAAGAACAGGTGAATTGTCGGCACGTATGTAGTAAAGAAATAGGCTTCAACCAGATTGCTGAACTCCTGTACTATGAAGAGGGCTAGCCACACTACTCCAATACGAATCGTTCTCATGAAAGACAGTTGAGAGCACAGCAAACCCAATACCAAAGCGAGGAAAATTCCGGCGATCAAATTCGACAGTGCGGATAGCATCGAGATTTGGTTGGTTCGAGTATACTCGAGGAAAACTTGGGCTCTGATAACTTGGTATCGGACGGTTTTACCTGTTAACTAGCGTCGCGTAAGAGTCGCAATGGAACGGTTCAACGGAGAAGTGCGAGATAGGGAAAAGGTCACGCGAAACTAACGCTCATACAGAACGGAAGCCAAAAAGGTGAATCCGCTTCTACTAGGTAACCTATGGTCGCTCAGAGCCGAAACATGGACCTTGAGGAACGTATCATAAAGGACATGCAGAAGACTGGATTCCCTCTCGAAATAGCAGCCGGTACGCTCTTCAGCGAAAAAGGCTGGAAGGTATCGCATCAAGTGTTATTCTATGATGAGGACGAGAGAAAATCACGGAAAATCGACTTTCTCGCCCACCGAGCAGTTGCCAAATCCTTTCGGTCGTTCAAGGGGCTACTTTACGACATTGTGGTCGAATGTAAGAAAAGCGATAAGCCTTGGATTTTCTATACTCCCCAGTCTCCCTCTCTCCGAGAGGAGAGGAATTTCTCCACACTCCTTTACCTGAAAATACTCTCAAAACCCAAAATGTCACCAAAGCAGATAACCTCTATGCTTGCGCATAACCACTACATCGCCAAAGAACCTACTGATCGAATAGCTCAAGCTAGTTACATTGCTTTCATTAGCGAAGAAGGCAAAGACCAAATCTTTACCGCAGTCAACCAAGTTCCAAAAGCCCTGAGGTATTTTATGCATGTGGGAGAATCGACTATTGGTTTTGATGTAATTCGAAATGCGCTCGTGGTCTACTACCCCGTAGTGGTCTTTGATGGCAAGATGTATGAGTGTATCCTTGAGGAAGGAAAACCGCAGCTCAAAGAAGCAAATTACGTGAAGTATCACACAAGCTTTTTCGGAGTAACTCGTGAAAGTGACAATGAGAAAGCAAGTGAGGGCTTTCTGATAGATTTTGTCACAAAGGATTTCCTTCCGACGTATATTGAATGGCTTAACGAGGAAATCAGGCTTCTGGAATGACTGTTGTTCCTGTCGAGCACCTCAAATGGGTGCGTCCGACGATTGTTAACACCCAAAGCCACCCAACGGTAAGTTACCAGAGCCAAAACTTGCAAACAGGCGTATATCAAAGCGAATAGCAGCACACGGGCCACGAAGTTGACTGAGAAATATCGCTCTGTCACGGAAATTGCCTCTAGGATGTCTTGAACAATTTGCCGATACCTGATTATTCTCTCCAGTATGCAGCTCGAATGTGAATTGTCATCCATATCCTTTCCATTCGGTGCACTTGGGCATGGCGAGTATTTCCTCTACTTTCATCCTTTTTTCCCGGTTTTCTCCGACTGCATCTTCCTGTCTTGATGCCTTCATGACTATGGCTGAGTCTGCACCCCAACCAGTTCCGGCTACGGACACAACCCTCTCCCCGACTGAAACTTCCCCTGCCTCAACTGCCATGAAGACTATCTCCACAGCTGTTCTGAACCCGTGACCTCCAACGCAGATAAGAGTCATCCAGAAGAGATCGGCATATTGACTTGGTAGCTTGATAGTACTCTTTTCCCACCAATTTCTGAAAGTCAATTCGCGGCCGAGGGGCTCCGCAACATCATCAACCACTGTTATTTCATGCCGCAGCAGTTCATCCTTCATCAAACCAGGCTTCCGATACTTGCGCCTCGTCTCCTCATTGTAGGTAATGCAAACAATTGCGACTCGAGGAAAGGTTCTTCTGAGTTCAAGAGCAAGGCGACCGCTCTCCGATGCCACGAGAATCTTACGTACGCCACCCAAACGAATCCTTCGTCTAACCGCCTCTATGACCTTAGAGGTGTTGTCCGGGCCGGTCTTGTTGAAAAAGTAGGCTTGGAGAAGTTCGGGCGATTTACCCTTTGACTTGCGGACATGTGTCACCTATTCTCAAAGTCCTGCCATCGCATGCAGATTCGACTGCTCCATTGATTGGTTTAAGTCTTGAAATGACAAAGAATCTGGCTGAAGATCAGAGGAGCCTGAGAAGACCGCGATTCACTCGGCTCAAGGATTGCGGGAGGACCGAGATGACGATAGAACTTGGCCTACAACTCCGGTACTATTCCCGGAATCCTCGGGAATGGTTGAACTTCAGCTACATGTTCAGCTCCGCAGACGTACGCGACAAACCTTTCGATTCCGAGCCCAGCTCCAGCTGAAGGCTTCAACTTTCCGTCCTTTGCAAGCCTCAACAGGAATTGATAGTCCTCTTTCCTAACGCCATCCCTGTCAAGTTTCCTAACGATCTTCGCATAATCGTGCTCCCTCTCCGCGCCTGAGACTACCTCACCATAACCTTCCGGCAGAAGCAGATCGAAGTTTCTCCACGCTCCGGTTGCTTCGTCCTCATAATCGTAGAACTCTCTCGGCAAGTCGGTCACCCATATTGGGTCCACTATTTTCTCCGATACAGACCGGTCCCATGATGTGCCGTACTGCTCTTCCAGCTCTCCTCGTCGATGGACTCTGAATGGCGTTTGGGGTACTCTTAGATCTCTTTCGGCCAATATACCAAGCTTCTGCGTTCGATCTTTGACTGCTATTATCGAGGTCTGAATGAGATCCTCAAAGACTTTGAAGACATCTTCTATCTTACTATGGGCCATTTCGACTTCAAGCTGCGTGAACTCATACAAGTGCCATCCAGTCTTCGCCCGCTCCCTTGATTCTATCCTAATGTTGGGGGAGAGTATGAAGAATCTTTCAGGCCCTAGAGACACAAGCACCAGCTTGTGGATTATCATGCTCTGCATAGTTCTAACAGTCTCCCCGTAAATCTCAACCTCTAGCCTCTTCTCAATGCTAGCTGCGGGATCCGGCCAAAGCGGATCTGTCGATTTGGCGAGAATTACAGGCAACGTCCACTTGAATCCCTTTTCCATCAATCGAGCTGTCATCGCTCTCATGATTTCTGTCTGAACTTCTAATGCAGCTCTCCTTCCGTCGCTTCCCAATCCTTCTATGAATCGCGATGGATCCATCTCAGAACTAGATGCTCTCATTGCCTCTTCTTCCCTGCAACGTAGCGACCGCGTTGGAGCAATGTGAAACTTAAATTATTTCTAGGAAAAGCTGCAATTTTTCCAATGAAGATACTCATTTAGGGGGCCGAGTTGTAATAATTACAGCCATGAAGACCTCGTTCGACTCGGAGGACATTCAGATCCTCAGGATAATTCAGCAGAACTGTCGCACAACCGCGCGAGAAATCTCAGAGAGGATCAACTTGCCCGTCACAACTGTATTCGCCAGGATTAAGCGATTCGAAAAACTCGGCATAATTAGAGGTTACTACGCTGTACTTGACGGTACTAAGCTCAACGCTGGAACCACAGCGTTCATCCTCGCGTCATTTGCCTATAAGGGCGAAGAGAAAGTTCTTTCGCAAAGAAACGTTGCAAAACAGATCGCGGCCCTCGCTGAGGTTCAGGAGGTCCACATAATTTCGGGCGAATGGGACATTCTGATAAAGGTCAAAGCGAAGGATGTGGATTCTGTGGGCAGGTTTGTTGTCGACAAGCTCAGGCTCATTAAGGGCATCGAAAGAACATTGACCTGCTTTGCATTCGAAACAGAAAAGGAATCAACAGCCATCCCAGTATAGTGCCATTCGCATTGAAATATGATGTCGACCGAGGACTAGCGGAGCTCGCTTATTGAGCTTCAGAAGAGGAACTTTAGTCGGGCTGTCCCTAGTCACGTTAGGGCTCGCCATATTGCTCGCATGCTCAATCCCCGCAACAAGCATCGAAGTGGTAATTGACAATTCGTTCGCTGTAGCTCCCAGCACCGAGTACGGTCCACCCAATACTGGAACTAGCTACCACACGCGAGTGCATTTCAAAGGAGTGCTCGGCAAGTCGGTTCTAAGAGGCGAGGTTTTCACTGAAGGAGAAGGTATTCACTTGACTGTACGCGGCTACAACGCTGAACATCTCGCAGATACTTACGTGGAGCAGAGACATAGTTTCCTAGTCGATCCCGCGGACGATCTGTATACATTCGCCTTTCGAAACGAGGGCCGCGGTGAAAGCGTTGTACGCTTTGCGCTGGAAGAAATCTGGACTAGGCCAATGGCAATTGGCTCGCCTCCTCTTTTCGTAGCGGGTTTAGTGGCATTCTCTCTGTTCGCAACGGGCCTAGTCATTGTGATCGTGATGTATCCTAGACGCTGATCATACACGGCCCGCGATTTGGATGAGAGAGCATGTGGGCACTAGAGGGAGAGAAGCTTGAGACCTAATTGGTCAAGCGCCGAATGATCAAAAGTCGTTTTCTGACAGCCTAAGATAAGATAATTTGGTGCTCCGGGCGGGATTCGAACCCGCGATCAGCGACTAAGGGGAACGTTCTCCCCGACGCTGAAGTCTCGATCAGCAACTCGATTGGCCTCCGCGGTTAGCGGATAAGGCCGCTATGCTGTCGGCCCAGCATGGTTGACCGGGCTACACCACCGGAGCACGGCAGCAAACGACGCACTCCACGCATTAAGTTCTTTCGTGGTTAGCCGTTGTTACAGGGCAGCGTTGAGCCTTTGCAGTTTCTGGGGTAAGTAAAACAATCCCAGGTCGCGGACCCTTCTAAATTCCCTTCGTGGTATCCTAAGAAACCAACAGATCGCGTTGGTCTCGCCAACTCGATACACCTGCCCCTTCCTTCTTACGTATTGTATTCCGAGCCTGTCAAGTAGTTCTGCTACCTGATCTAAGATTCGTGAGTTTGAAACGTTGTTGGACATAGCAAAACGCTTCATTTGGCTAGCCGCTAAACCTATCTCGATTCCTCGCTCTGATACGTAGGCTTCATCGTCAAAAATCTCCCTGAGAAAAGATAACCAGATCGTAGGTTCACTGCTTTCCATTATGAAGGTTGGGACAGACGGATTTGTCAGACTCTTGCGTCCCAGTGGTATGCCTAGCAACTTCAGCGTATGCCCACAAATCCGCCTCAGTTGCATGCGATAATTTCCCTTTGAAACCTTGATCTCAGGTTTGTAATCAAATAGCTCTGCTACAAGTGATTGCATGCGTTGCTGGCTCTCTATCTCGGAGGCCGAGTACGTTGGTGCAATTATTGGAGACCCATCGCCAAATATGCGCCCAACAAATTCCGCAAGTGCAGGTCTGTGCCCCGCTAACGCTGTCTCTAGGATTAACTGTGGAGGAACCGTATCATACGCTCCCATCTCAGCTAGTACTGTGGACAATGGCCGATCCTGTCTCGAGCGTCCCTCACGTGAATGAAGGGAGCAGGATTTGCAGCGACCTGAAGCGATATGGAGGCTTTTGCGACAAATGGCGTGCAAAGTACCCCCTTTTCTCTGTCCCCAGAAAGCATCTGTTGTCTTTAGGGGACGCAGAGCGGGGTTCAAAGCTTGGAGCTTTTCGAAGAAACTCCTGGGCAAGGAGAAGCGTCCCAGACGGTACTCTCTAGCGGTCCCCCTGCTTACCCCCAAATACGCTGCAAATTTCCTGTCTGAACCGAGAGTCTGTTTCACGGTTTCTTTCAAGATCACAGCGTCGCACACAACCCTCTCTTCGAGGAGTCTTGATCCTTGATCTCTCAATGAAGGCCTACTTGGGTATGCTCGGGCTCCAAATAGCTTAGAGAGCTGAGGAAAAGTGAGACCACTATGCTGTCGGTCCTGCTTGGTTGACCGGGCTACACCACCGGAGCGCAATTGGAAAGCAAGCTGATCGGCACTTTAAGTTCTTTGCGAGTTACGTAGGATTAGCTATCTGGAGGAAGAACTAGCTAGCAGCGACAGAGGCATCAATACTTTATTGTGAAGTCTTGGAATTCGCCTTTCCAGTCTTCCCATTTCACATCCAAGCTCCGGACACGTGCGCCGGGGGGTCCCCGCCTGCACAAATCCAGAGCCTTCTCAACATCTTCCTTCTTCCCCTCGAAGAGCGCCTCAACTCGCCCGTCTGATAGGTTTCTCACCCAACCAGTAAGCCCAAGGCGATTGGCTAAATCGGCCGTTTCCGCTCTGAAGAAAACACCTTGAACTCTGCCGCTTACGTAGGCGTACGCCCTAACCTTCACAGGTCATCCGCACCATTATCCAGACCATGAACGACTACTGAAAATGAATCTTGCCTCCGCTTGTCAACGTGACTTCGCTGCAGGCCTAAATACGGCATCTTCCAAAGATACTTTCATTGCCAATACGTGCCGGTGAACCGATAGGGCTTGCGCGCAGTAATAGTCGAGTTGAAGCTTCCCGCCTTTCCGCCCCTAGCGGAAGAGACAAAGACGATGGCCGAGAACATCGGCTACGCGGTTGTCGGGACGCTCATCCAGAGACGCAAGAGCGTTCACCACTCCTACACCATCGGTCCAGGACGGCTCGATGAACTCAAGCGACTTGTCGAGGAAAACGACGCGGATACAGTGATCTTCGCAAATCCCCTCACTAGCAGCCACGTCTTCAAGCTAACGCAACACCTGGGCGGCGATGTTCGGGTCATCGATCGGAACCTACTCATACTAGAAGTCTTTGACAGGCGAGCCTTCACGAATGAAGCTAAACTCCAGATCCGCCTTGCGAAGCTGAAGTACACTCTGTCATGGGGGAGAGAGTTCATCAAACTCCGGGGAATCATGGGGGAACAGTTGGGGTGGATGGGACCCGGTGATTACCCATACCAAGAATACTACCGGGCCGCTAGAAATCGAATCAGTAGAATTGAAGACGAACTCGAAGACATCTACAAAAAGAAGATGCTGAAACGAGATCGAAGACGCGAGCTCGGCTTTCCGATAGTTGCTCTGGCCGGATATACACAGGCAGGGAAGACCAGTTTCTTCAACATCGTCGCTCACGAAGACAAGTCGGTAGGCCTCGGCCCATTCACCACACTTTCGACTTTCGCCCGCAAGGCTTACACGGGGACCAATCCAGATTCTCCGGAATTCATTCTCATAGACTCGATCGGATTCATCGAGGATATGCATCCGATAATCCTCAAGGCCTTTCATGCCACCCTTGGTGAGCTGGCTACAGCAGATCTGGTCATACTCTTCGTGGAGGCAAGCGACCAGAAGTTCACCTTAGAGAGAAAGGTACGCTCTTGCGCGCAGATTCTACGTGAGATCGACATAACCGCCCCGACGATAATCTGCGCGAACAAGACGGACATGATCACGGCTGATCAGCTTCAAGACGCCCAGGCCATGATCCGGCGATATTTCCCAAACGAACAGATCGTACCAGTGAGCGTGAAGACTGGAGAGAACCTTGACAGGGTCGTTGCGGTCATCGAATCTAAGCTAGAGGCACAGAGGCTCATAGTGAAGCCAAGAAAGCCTCAAGCGCCTCGTTGAATTCTCGATGCTTCTCGAGCATCACGCTATGACCAGCCCCTGGGATCACAACCAGTCTCGAATTTCGAATCTTCTCGTGGAGATACTGCGAATATTTCGGCGGTGTTAGCTGATCGTCGGCCCCACAGATCACGAGCGCTTGGGTGTGGATATTTCCGATCTCAGCCATTCGGTCAAACCCGTTGCACGCGGCAAAGTCCCCGTAGGTGGCTTTGAGGTTTACCCTGAGCATCTCCTTCGCTATCCTCTCAACAACAATCGGGTCACAGGATGGTGAGACTGACATCCCAGCGATGAGCTTGCTTGCTTTCTCGTAGTCCTCCAGTATCTTTGACAATATGTCCTGGCGGACTCTCAGACGAGCGCCCGTTCCCACCAGAACCAAGCCCTTCAAGTCCGAGTTGCGCAGCGCGTATTCGATTGCGATGGCTCCTCCCATGGAGTGGCCAACGAGGACGACATCTCTGCCAGCATTCCTTTGGAGGTACTCCTCGACCCAGCTGGCGTATCCCTCGATCGTATCATACCCAAGGCCCTCGGGGTGACCCGGCAGACTGATCGCTTGGGCCTCTTTGAAATGGTGAAGCTGGAGTTGCCAAGACACGCGACTGCCTCCGGCCCCATGAATGAATACTAAAGTCATCTCCAGCGACTCCCTTCCTGCCCAGTCCAGCATAGAGGCAATATACAATAAGCCTGACTATCGCTCGCTAACAGTACTGAGGCCATGTCTATGCGCACCCCGATGATTCAAGGGGTTCTGATTGTCCTGCTAATACTTGCCGTGGCCTCCCCGACCTCAGTATTTGCCGCAAGGGAGATGCAAATCCAAGCTTCCTTCAACCCGACACAAACTGACCGAGGTATACTCGTGGCTATTTCGGGTAGAGTGTTTGAGCCGAACAATTTGTCTATTTCAAATGCCGTCATCTCAATCCAAGTAAACAACCCTGAAGGAACCAGCATTCTTGTTGCGATAAAATACACAAACCCCTCGGGTGCCTTTCAAGACACTTTTCTCCTGCCACCGAGCTCCCCAGCCGGCAATTACACTGCATATCTAGTTGCCGACAAACCGGGTTACGAAACAGCCCATCTCACACTTGCCTTCACTTACTCCACACCAGACTTCTCAATAGCGCCGTCGATATCCACACTCTCGCTTCAGCAGGGGCAAACAGGCTCTCTGACCGTTACGATCCTCTCCCTCCGAGGTTTCAATGAACACGTGAACCTTACAGCAATCGACCCTCCGAGCGGGGTCACTCTTCAATTCAACCCGTCCTCGATCGTTCCGAGCGGAACAGCAACGGTAGACGTGGTTGTTTCCAACACTGCCGAAGTCAATAACTACACCGTGACACTCCTTGCCGTCTCAGGTTCACTGAGCCACAAGACATCGTTCCAACTCAGAGTCAGCTCAGGACCATTCCAGACCGAGTTCACGCTTCTTGTCGTAGCTGGCATTGCCCTTGTCGTGCTTGGCGCGCTAGGATTGATGCTCCGTTCTCGTGGCAGACGCAGAAGAAGAGAGGCCGTTCTTGAGGAGTTGCTTAAGCAGGCGTCAGCAGACACGGGCTATGTTGCAACTGCCAGAGTAATCGCCCGTCTTGAGGAACTGCGAGCCATGGGCAAAGTGGATGAAGACACGTACCAGCGACTAAAGAAAGAGTATGAGAAGCGCCTCGAAAAGTCTAGATGACCTACATTTTCTTGAACTTTTCAGCTATCTCAGCAATTGATTTCGTGAAGGCATGCTCGGGCTTTTCTATGGCATAGATGAGCTTGCCTCCGATGGCCATCAATTCACACATACACGGGATCATGCCGACCAAGGGAAGACCCACATCCGATTCGACCTGCTTCCCGAACTTCTCCGCTCCCCCGCCCGCGGCGATCTGCTCCAAGGGTATCTTGTTCAGAACCACACCCGACTTTCTGCCCAGCGCATCGTACACGCCTTTCGACAATTCCTTGGTACCTTCCAAGTCGAATTCGTCCGCCTTCATCACAAGGGAGACCAAGTCCGCTCCGGCTAGGGCGTTGATGGATGAGTATTGCGCTCCAGGGCTTGTGTCAAAGATCAGGTAGTCGACCTTTTTTTCGTCAATGATCTTCTTCTTGCCTGCAAGAGTCTTCGTCAACGCCTTGACCTCCCATTTCCTATCCTTACTCATAATGTCCTTCAAGGCCTCTAGCGAAGGATTCGAAAAACCCACCCAGAGTTTTCCCGGTAAATGGAAGCGCTGGGACTGGTCTATGAGAGTGTCCACGATCTCGCAATTCCCTTCCAGGTAATCGTTCAGCCAGTGCTCCGGCTTGGCTTTGAAGAGAACATTCAAGCTTGGTGCGCGAAAGTCATAGTCGAGTAGGCAAACGTTCGCTCCCTGCTTTGCGTACAAAGCACCAAGGTTTACAACAATCGAAGTTTTCCCAGTTCCTCCCTTGTAGGAGTGAAAGGCCAAAGTTTTGCTCAAACCTGAATCACCTATGTTTCAATGTAGAAGTAAACGTCCCTGCCCTTTCTTTTCTTCTTGACTAGCCCCATCGAAACGAGTTGATTGAGGTAGTCGCTTTCAACCGCTCTGACCCTACCCGTATCCTTTGAGAGATCAGTGGCCGTCCCTTCACCAAGCGTAGCCAAGGCCAACGCTGACTTGCGTAGATGATCAGGAAGCCCCAGAAGCGTGGTTACATCAAGCGGCAGATTCTCAGGGACAAAGACAGACGGGCGTACAACCGATCCGCCCGCAGACCGCTGAACCTCGATCAGCCTGTCTAGCTTCTTTGCCACCATCTCCATGTTCCGATTTAGCTTCCTCAGTAGATCAACTACGACTGGGTCGCCCTTCGAACTCACAGGAAGCCACATCGCAATAGCCGTCTGTACGCAGCCTATATGAAAGTTTGTGAGCGCTACACATAAACAATAAATTATTGTTGATGTGTGGCACTCGACAACACTTAAATATCTACCTCATCAAAGCATCAACAAGTCTGCGAGGAACGTGACAGATGCGTTTGCGCTCTCGAAATCTAATCGCCCTCATGCTATCGGTCATCGTGTCTCTTTCTGTTATACAGTCTGCTGGAATGATACCGAAATTCGTCTCTGCCGACAGCACCCTCTCGCTCCAACTCCTACGCGCCCCGACCGGCACAGAATCTATCTCCGCAAGTGCAGGTGTCGAAGTCAACCTTGAATCGGGACACATGACAATAGAACTCAATCAGGCTTCTTCCGACTCCGTCTACCGTGCTGTCTTTGCAACTAACGGTACGGGCATACAGTTGGGAAACATCACGACCGGAAACAGAGGAGAAGGCCGCATGGAAATGACTTTGAGCTCCGGAACGTATGTCGGCATCTTCCAAATATTGAGACTTGATCTTCTACAATTCGTAAGCGCTAACACTTCCTTTAGAGTAGGATTGACAAGAACGCAAACAGTCACCGCGAACAAGACTAGTTCATCTCTCACAGTTACATCGGAGACAACTTCAACCCAAACCAACGAAACGAACACCACATCGACAACACGCCAAGTTCAGTTTCGAGTCGAACCGCCCTCCCGAACAATCAACAGAAACGAAATCGCGAGATTCAATGTCCATATCCTTGCGGACGGCACGGCAAACGTGCTGCTAGCCGCAAAAGGAGTACCCCCAAGCAGTTCGGCCATCTTCACCCAGGACGCAGGCGTAGCTAGCCCAGAGTTCCACTCCGACTTGATAATTGCGACCTCAGATGACACACCAATCGGATCCTACAGTATCACTGTGATCTCGCTAGTCAATGGACAAGAATTCGATGCCCTAGTGGCTCTCGAAGTAGGATCATCTTCGACCACAACCACCACTCAGACCAGCACATCAA
>Ga0315282_10003111_pt1 | contig 29900 bp, 20 predicted proteins | sample YL17G07_20_MG_FD_203693 | JGI IMG/M metagenome (GOLD analysis project Ga0315282, IMG submission 203693) | Sediment microbial communities from Yellowstone Lake, YNP, Wyoming, USA - YL17G07_20 | ecosystem: Environmental > Aquatic > Freshwater > Lake > Sediment | place: USA: Wyoming | collected... | reverse complement strand
GCAAGGCCCTGCTGGACCGGGTGACGGACCGGGCGCACATCGTCGAGACGGGAAGCGATTCGTATCGTTTTCGCAGGACCCTGGAGAAACGCAAGAAGAAAGAGTGAGGCGCTCCGCCGGCGCGGCGCTTCGGTTGGACTCCGTCTTGCGCTTCGCCCTAAACGCTCCGCCCTACGGGCGGAGCAGGGCTTCGCTCCAGCCGGAGCCCAACCGAACCAGGCCAGGACAAAAAACCAGGATACTGACAAAGGCCAAAAGACCAGGCAAAACCAGGAAAGCCTGAAATCAACAACTTGGGGTGGGCCAAATCAAAGCATCAAAGTGGGCCAAATCAGGTTGACAGAACCAAGCGTCCTCGGGAGGCCGGTTCGGCGCGATGAAAGGAGAAGGTCTACTGCCATTTCTGGGTGTTCTCGGCTGCACCTTCACCGGCTTGGGGGAGCACCTCTTTAATGCTGCGTGGCGCAGTGCAACGGCCTGCAATCGCACGACACAACCCACCGTACGGATCGAGATCTGGCATGGAAGATCGCAGAAGGTGGGGCATCTAGGTGAAGCACAGGACGACTTCAACCTGCTGGGGCATGCAAGCGATCCCGAGAATATTGAGTCGCTCACCTACTCGCTGAACGCCGGACCAGAAGTCCCAATGAGCTTCCGTTCCTACCGTCGTCTGGTCGATGACGGTGATTTCAACGCGGACATTCCGGTGACTTCGCTTCGCCCGGGATCCAACGTTGTCGTGGTCGGCTTGAGGGACCGTCGCGGCTTTGCTTCCACGGAAACGGTCACCATCGAGCGCAGATCGGGCGTCCGGCCATTGCCCGTTCGCATTGATTGGAGCAAGGTTCGAGATCCCCAGGATGTCGGTCAGTATGTGGACGGTAAGTGGGGCCTGGAGAAGAATGGGCTGCGCACGCTCCAAGTCGGGTATGACCGGCTGTTTGGCGAGAAGTACTGGAAAGATTATGAGGTCACCGTCCCGATAACAATCAATAGTGTTGCTAGCACCACCGGGCCGTTCAGTGGTGGCAACGGGCTGGGCATTGCCTTGCGTTTCACCGGGCACGTCGTCGGGGGAGCGAGGCGGTTTCCTGCCACTCAGCCGAAGTGGGGTTATCAGCCCTTCGGAGCCCTTGGCCTTCTGCGTTGGGTGAACGGCGCGGACCGGCCGCCTGTAAAGCAATTCTTCCCTGGCGATAGCGACGAGTCAGTAAACCATGGAGAATTCGCCATTCGAAAGGGTTCTGCGTACGTCATGAAGTTTGCCTGCCAGACGCTCCCCGCGGCCCCCCAAGGTATCGGCGTGACCCGATATAGCTTCAAAATCTGGCCGCTCGACACCCGCGAGCCAGCCGCCTGGGACTGGGAGGTTACGCAAACGAGCTGCCACGCGCTGAAGCAGGGCGCCGCCTTGCTGCTGGCGCACCACGTCGACGCGACCTTCGGAAACGTGATCATCGTGGGCAGGTGATCCGGCGGTTACCTCTCACGAGCGTCATTAAGGGAGTTGCACGTCCTCGAAAACGACTCTATCTCATCGCACTTTGTAAGCTTGAGCGAGTCATTCATTACTTTACTGCTCCCCATTCGATCCCGAGACAGGCGATCCGGATATCGGGATGGGCGGGGTGCCATATTCGGTCTACCTCGGCCACTCGAATTAGTCCATTTGCGACACCACTGAGAACCCGGACTGCTGGGACATCTTGCCAGTCAGTTGGCTCGATCCGGTCGCTCTTCAGATGACCGAGCTTAGTCCTTAGCCCAATTTGATCGCAATAAAGAAACTACCACTTTGCGTTGAGGCCGTTCAGCTTCAACCACCACCGAGCCGACTCGAACTTCTTCAATGTCACTCCCAATCTCAATTCTGCCACCACCTTCGGAGTACTACATTACGCGGATACAAACCCGACTGTCTTCGGCGACGCCAAGGTTGGGCGACCCATCGCCTGCACAAGCAAATCCAACTTGAGCGACGTCCTTCTACGAGCTTATACTTCCCGTATGGTTGGACGGCTTCCGGTAAACCTGAGGTACATGGTCCGCCGTGCCAGAGTCGGTGCAGTGTCCAAACTGCTCGCCGGTCTCCTGGCGTGTTTATCGCTTTCTTTGGGCGCGTTCCCTCAAAGTAACGAGGGTGAGGACATCCTTTCCCGTGCGATCGAGCTACACCAGGCGGGCGATATTGAAGGTGCGATCCAGGCTTACCAGATGTATCTCAGGGCTCACCCGGAAAGGGCAGAGGTCCGGTCGAACCTGGGAGCGGCGTATGCACGCCTTGGGCATTACGAGGATGCAATCGAGCAGTACCAGAAGGCATTGGCCATCGACAGCCGAAACGTGGCGATTCGTTTCAATCTCGGAGTGGCGTACTACAAGTCGGGGCAGTTGCCTGAGGCTTCGACACACCTGAGCACGGTGCTCGCGGCCCAACCCGAAAACAAGAATGCTCTCCTCCTGGTTGCCGATTGCCATCTCCAGATGGGCGAATACAAGAGGGCCATCGAGTTGCTCACTCCCCGTGAAGTAACCTACGGGGAGGATCGGGTCTTTCTCTATTTGCTAGGTACCGCGCTGATTAGGGACAAGCAAACAGAAAAAGGGCAACGGGTCATTGACAAGATCTTGCGCGATGGCGATTCGGCCGAGGCGCATTTGATGCTTGGTGCTGCCCGCCTCTCAGTGTACGACTTTCCCGGCGCGGTTCAGGAGATTGCCAGGGCCATCGAACTGAATCCCACCCTGCCCACGGCTCACTCTTATTACGGAAACGCCTTGCTCGGCGACGGGAAGCGGGAGCAGGCCGTGGAAGCGTTCCGACGAGAACTGGAACTCAATCCCAACAATTTTGAGGCGAATTATGCCCTCGGGATTTTTGCCAAGCAGGATCGGGAGTTTGACAAGGCCCTGAGATATTTCCAGCGCGCCCTCCTCATCAGGCCGGGCTCAGCCGGCGTGCGGTATCAGATCGGAACTGTCTATGTCGCTTCGGACAATCTCCCGGAGGCCCAGCGACTTCTTGAAGGGGTCGTGCAGGGCGCGCCCGATCTAATTGAAGCCCACGCCTCGCTCGCCAAGTTGTATTACCGACTCAAGCGCAAGGACGACGGCGACCGCGAGCAAGCGACCGTCCGCAAGCTCAATGCCGAAATCCGGCAACGAACCCGGCAGGAGGCGCAGGCACGAAGTGGTGCTTTCGCGAGCGCACCCCGATCGAGCCCGAACACGCAACCGGAACCCTAACCGGGTAGTGCGGAAGGGGGATTCAGCTTGATCGTCAGGAAAACCCGCGGCGACGAAGAAGTGAGGTTCTGCCTGGCACCGCGCAATGGGTCCTCGGGTTCTCGGTGGAGAATTGCCGCGTGCCTCCTGGTGACGCTGGTGGCATGGAGTTTGTGGCTGTGCGGTGGGCAGGGTGGGCGTGTCGCGGCGACAACTCCTGATCGCGCCACACCGGGCCAGGGGGCCAAGCGGAAAGCCCCATCGTTCGAAGAAATCGCTCGCCGAGCAGCAAAAGCCCGCGAGGGCGGTCGAGTTTATGAAGCGATTGCTCTCTATCAGCGTGGTGTGCAGCAGCGGCCCACCTGGGCCGAGGGGTGGTGGTACCTCGGAACCTTGTTCTACGAGGGCGACCACTACGCCGAAGCCCGCGAGGCATTTGGCCACCTGGTTTCAATCCAGCCGCAGGGGGGTGCCGCTTGGGCGCTGCTGGGGCTCTGCGAATTCCAACTGCGAGATTATGAGCGCGCTTTACGCGATCTGCAGCTCGGTCGTTCCCTGGGACTAGGCGGAAACAAGGAATTGACCCGCGTTACGAGGTATCACGCCGCTCTGCTGCTGACCCGTTTCGAGCAGTTTGAGGCCGCTTTGCAGCTGCTTTTTGCCATGGTGCGCCAGGAAGGTGACAACCCTGTCCTTCGTGAAGCACTCGGAGTTGCCACTCTTTCCTTGCCGCTGCTCCCCTCCGAGGTCCCCGCGGATGAGCAGGAAGTCGTTCGAAAGGCCGGGAAGGCTGCCTATTACGAGGCCATTTGGCTCACCGCCGACGCACGCCGGGAGTATGAAGATCTTGTTGCGCGCTTTCCGAATACGCCCAATGCACACTATAGCTTGGGTGCGTTTTTGCTCAGGAGTGATGTGGAAGCCGCGATAAAGGAGTTTCATCGTGAAATCGAAGTTTGCCCATCACATGTCCGAGCAAGGCTGCAAATTGCTTTTAATGACCTCAAGAGGGGAGAGTCCGCGGCAGGGCTGCCGTACGCTGAAAAGGCGGCTCAGCTTGCGCCGGGTTCGTTTGCTGCACACAACGCGTTGGGGCGAATTCTGCTTGAGTTGGGTCAGACGGATAGGGCTCTCAAGGAGCTCGAAGAGGCGGTCCGTTTGGCCCCAGACAGTCCCGAGTCTCGCTATGCCTTGGCGCGTGCGTACACGCGCGTAGGGCGAAAGCAGGATGCTGATCGAGAGCGCGCGGAATTCGTCCGTCTCAAGAAGCTTCAACAAGAACTCATACACCCGCACGTAAAGGGGACTGCCGAGCCGCAGCCGGATGAAAGGCCACCGATCTGATATGGCGGCCTGTTTGCCGAAACGTCCAGCCACCTACCACCTGCCGAACCGACAGCAGTCCCTCACCAACCTGCAAGCTCTCGATCAACCGCTCCAGCAGACACAGAGAGCTAGTGGCCGTCAAATACTCGCACTATGCTAGGCGTCTCCCCGTGACTGTCCCACCCTCACCCAGCACTTCTCAACCGCTGCTGCCTCAATTGCTGCAAGAACTTCCTGGTTCCTCAAGCCGTCATAGAAACTCGGTGAGGAGGCGGAATCCCGTGCGATTGCTTGCAGGAATTCGTAATACTGGTGGACAAAAGTGTGTTCCCAACCAAGAACGTGCCCTGGGGGCCACCAGCTCCTCACATACTGGTGGCACGGCTCAGTGACCATGATGGTTCGGAAGCCGCTCGTGTCCTTGGGATACGATGTGGTGTAAAGCTTGAGCTCGTTGAGGCGCTCCAAATCAAAAACAACACTTCCCTTGCTGCCATTCACTTCAAACGCCAGCGCGTTTTTGTGCCCAGCACTCATCCGTGAGGTTTCAAACACCCCCAGGGTTCCATTTTGAAAACGTGCGATGAAGACGGCAGCGTCATCCGTGGTGACTTGTCTCCGGGAATGGATTTGGTCCGGCAACGACCTTTCCTTGACGAAAATGGCTGAGGAACAGGCGACCTTCTCGAATTCACCCACGAGGTATCTGGCCAGGTCCACCACGTGCGAGCCTTTATCGGCCATCGAACCGGCACCGGCGATGGTCTTATCCATACGCCAAATGAAAGGGAAGTTCGGATCGAGCGGCCAGTCTTGCTGATAGGTCCCGCGGAAGTGATAAATTGTTCCCAACTGCCCGTCGTCGATGATCCTTTTAGCGAGCGCGACGGCCGGCAGTCGCCGGTAATTGAAGTTCACCACATGCTTGACGTGGGCTTCTTCCGCGGCGTCGTACATCTCCTTAGCCTCATGAGGCGTCAACGCCAGGGGCTTCTCGCAGAGGATGTGTTTTCCCTGCTGAGCTGCCGCCAGGGCAATCTGCCAATGCGTGTTGCCTGGAGTCGCAATGTCAACGATGTCGATTTCAGGATTGTTGACCACTTCCTCCCAGGAATGCGTGAAGGCCTGCCAGCCGTATCGGCGGGCAGCCTCCTCCAGATCGTCTTCAATGCCACAGATGACTTTCATCACTGGCACGACATCGAGATCGAAGAACATGGTGACAACTCTCAGCGCGTGACTGTGCGCCCTCCCCATGAACTTGTGTCCGATGAGCCCGACGTTTAACGCTCTCTTCATCGGTATTACTCTCCCCTGCGGTCTCTCAGCTTACTTCGACGCCGGCAAGCGCCTCGAAGTACTGCACGAGGCCGCCATGATCCAGTTTCCCCTTGCCGGCAACCTTGAGGGCGCTCATCACCTCGGCGGCAAGCCCGCTGAATGGAAGCGGGACACCAAGCTGGTGAGCGGTGTCCAGGGCATTGAGCAGGTCTTTCAAATGCAGCTCAATTCGAAACCCGGGATCAAACTTGCGAGCGAAGATGAGCGGCGCTTTCGCATCCATTACCGTGCTGCCGGCGAGCCCGCCTCGAATGGCCTGGTAGACGACTTTGGGGTCCACGCCGGCCTTCGTGGCCAGAACCAGGGCTTCGGAGACGGCGATGATATTCAGGGCCACCACAATCTGGTTGGAAAGCTTGGCCATGTTCCCGCTGCCAACCGGCCCGACCCAGACCACCGATTTGCCCATTGCCTGAAGCACTTCGAGCACGGAGTCGAACGTTGCCTTCTCGCCTCCGACCATGATGGACAGGCTTCCATCCTTCGCCTTCGGTTCCCCGCCGCTGACCGGCGCGTCCAGCATCGTGACACCCTTGGTCTGGGCCGCTTCCGCGATTTCCTTGGAAATGAGGGGTGCAATCGAACTCATATCGATCAGGATCAACCCCGGACGCGCCCCCTCCAGTACGCCGTGGTCGCCCAGCACAACCGTCCTCACTTCGGGTGAGTTGGGTAGCATGGTGATGACGATTTCAGTTTGTGAGGCGACCTCGGCCGGAGAGTGACCTTCCCTTGCCCCCATTTGCACAGCTTCCCGGACCGAAGTGGGATTGATGTCATGAACGATGAGCGAGTGTCCGGCACGAATCAGGTTGGTCGCCATGGGCTTTCCCATAACTCCCAGACCGATGAATCCAATGGTTCTCATGGTCATTTCTCCCTGTCAGTCAACTGTGAAGGTTGTTCCATCAGAGCTTTGAAACGTTGAAGAAACCGTCCGGCGATTGCGCCATCCACGATGCGGTGATCGACGCCGAGTGTGACGTGCATGACGGGGCGGATGAAGATGCCGCCTCGCACCGCCCTGGGCTCATCCGTAATGGCCCCGATCGCGAGAATCCCCGTCTCCGGTGGATTGATGATGGCGGTGAACTGCTCCACTCCGTACATCCCCAGGTTGGACAGCGTAAACGTCCCGCCGGTCATCTCATCAGGAAGCAGTCGCCGCTCTCTTGCCTTCTTCACCAGCACCTGCCGGGCATCGGAGATTTGGCCAAGGGTTAAAGCTTGCACGTCCCTAATGACCGGGACGACCAAGCCATCGTCCTCGAGCGCCACCGCGAGCCCAATGTTTGCCGAGGCGTGCAACCGGATGCCGTCGTCGGTGAAGCTGGAATTCATCCACGGGTGTTCCGTCAAACAGATCCCGAGCGCTTTCAAACAAAGGTCGCTGTAAGTCGTCTTTCGTCCCGTCGCCTGCGCTGCCGCTTCTTCCAGGAGCAGATTGCGGAGAGCGACTGCTTCGGCCATATCCAGCGAACTCGTCAGGTAAATGTGGGCACGCTCTTGCTGGCTTTGGGTCAGGCGCTCCCCGATGATTTGCCGAATGCGTGAGAGCGGCCGTACGGGGGCTGATTTCCTCGTTTTCTCGATCTGCAGTTGGATGTCCCTTTCGGTGATCTGGCCCTCAGTCCCGCTGCCTTCGAGGTTCTCCCAGTCGATGTGGTGTTTCTCTGCCAGTCTCCGGGCACGTGGTGAAATGAGTCGTGCGGCGGTCGGCCGGGAGGGCTTCGTTGACGCACTGATGCCCTGGTTCTCATCGACCGACGGTGTTTGTTGCCCTTCGGCGACAATCCTTGAGGCATCCTCACCTTCAGCACCGAGAATCGCTACAGCGGCGCCGACCGCGATCGGGCAACTTTCCCGGGCGAGGATCTTCAGTAACACGCCCTCCTCCGGAGCCTCGACTTCCGCGAGGGCCTTGTCCGTTTCCACCTCGAAAAGGGGCTCACCTTTCCGGACGAAGTCCCCCTCCCGCTTCAGCCACTTCGTGATCGACCCCTCTGTCATGGTCAGGCCGAGCATAGGCATCTGAACCTTGGTGGCCACCTCTTTCACCTTCCTATAGGATCTCTTTCACCGCACGGACAAGCGCCGCGGAGTCGGGGATAACGAAATTCTCCATCACAGGTGCGAACGGGATGGGAACATTCAATCCGCACACCCGCTTGATGGGTTTCTCGAGGAAGTACAGACCCTTTTCGACGACCTGAGCGGCAATCTCCGCTCCCACGCCGCAACGTGTGTACCCTTCGTGAGTGATAATCAAACGTCCTGTCTTCTTGACGGACTCAACGATGGTGTCGATATCCAGGGGTACTACGGTTCGCGGGTCGATGACCTCGACGCTGATACCGTCCTTCTCCAACTGCTCGGCGGCATCTAGCGCCTTCAGCACCATGCGGGAAACTGCCACGACCGTGACGCCGTTTCCTTCGCGACACACCCGTGCTTTTCCGAAAGGAATCAGGTATTCCTCTTCGGGGACCTCACCCCGGGTGTTGTAAAGGAGTTTATGTTCGATGAATACGACCGGAGCGTCATCTCGGATTGCGGTCTTCAGCAATCCTTTCACGTCATACGGCGTGGAAGGAAGGACCACTTTGAGACCCGGGATGTGGGCCAGCCATGCTTCCAGGCTCTGCGCGTGCTGGGCCGCGGATGACCGTCCGGCCCCCTCCTGCGTGCGGAAGACGACCGGGATCCGGGCCTGCCCGCCGGACATGTACCGCAGCTTGGCCGCCTGGTTGGCGATTTGATCCATCGCAATCGTTATAAAATCGATGTACATGATCTCGGCCACAGGCCGAAGACCCGTCATGGCTGCTCCCACAGCGGCCCCGGCAATCGCCGCTTCCGACAGCGGTGTGTCGCGTACTCGTTCCTCGCCGAATCGTTCCCACAGGCCTTGCGTGGCCTTATAGGTACCGCCAAAGCGGCCGATGTCGAGCCCAATCAGGAAGACGCGGTCATCCCGCAGCATCTCCTCGCCCAGTGCTTCCGCAACGGCTTCCTTGTATAGGATCTGTCGCATCAGTTCACGCTCCTCTCTGCCGCAGTCCCTGTGAACATCAGTCCTCCAGATCCTGCAGCGCGTCATGGGGTGATGGAGAAGGACTCCGCCGACCAAAGTCCACTGCCGATTCGACCTCTTCCTTGACGCGCCCCTGCACCGACTCCATTTCGAGTCTCGACATCACGCCGTGCTCCTCGAGGTAGCGTTCATAACGGGGCACGGGATCTTTGGCCTTCCAGGCGGCGACTTCTTCCTTGGGCCGGTACGCGCCAGGGTCCCCCACGTAATGCCCCAGCCACTTGTAGGTCTTGCATTCGACGAGAGTCGGACCTTCCCCTTTACGTGCCCGCTCGACTGCCGGCGACACAGCCTGATAGACGGTGATCGGGTCGTTTCCGTCGACACTGATGCCGCCGAAGCCGAAGGCTGTGGCGCGGACCGAGATATCTCGAATCCTTTGATGACGTTCCTGCGCCGTCGAAACGGCGTAGAGATTGTTCTCGCACACATAAACGATGGGAAGACTCCACACAGCGGCCATGTTGGCGGCTTCATGGAAGGATCCCTGATTGGAAGCTCCGTCCCCGAAAAAGCAGACCACCACCTGCTGGGTCTTCCGCAGTTTGGCCGACAGCGCAGCTCCCGTGGCGATCGGAATCCCTCCGCCAACAATTCCGTTCGCCCCCAGAATCCCTTTAGAAAAATCCGTGATGTGCATCGATCCGCCTTTGCCTTTGCAGTAGCCCGTTGCCTTCGCAAGGAGTTCCGCCATCATGCGGTCCAGCCGCAGGCCCTTGGCGATAACGTGCCCGTGCCCGCGGTGTGTGCTGGTGATGTAATCGTCTTCGCGCAAACACGCGCACGCTCCGGCCGCGACGGCTTCCTGCCCAAGATAGGAATGAAGGAATCCCGGCAGCTCTTGGGCCATGAACAACTCCACGGCCCGCTCCTCGAACCTGCGAATCTTCACCATGGTCTCGTAGATGGATTTCATCACCTCGTCGCTCGGAATATTGGGTCGGTGATCTGCCGCGATGGTGCTTGCTTCCGCGCCGGGCATATTCCCTCCTCGCTAATGGTCATCGGCCAGGTTGCTGGCCGCACGCGTGACGGACCAACCCGCCTACTGTTCTACCTGCGGCCACAGGGGAATCCCAAACCGATAAGGTCATCCCCCGGGGCCGAGCTGATATGAGGTTGCCGTCCTGCGAGGGGATTCGGATACGCACCAACTCGCCTTCTGGAGGCTTCAGGAAGTCGAAGCTGGAGATGTCAGATTTGAGGGTTCAGAATCACCTTGACGGCAGAGCCGTCCTGAGTGACCTGGAAGGCCTCCTCAAATCGCTCCAGCGGAAATTCGTGAGAGATGATGGGCTCCGTATTGATTCTCCCTTCGCTGAGCAATCTCAGGCTGCGCTGCCACGTCGTCCAGACGTAGCCGTAGATCCCGATGTACCGCAGTTCTTTCATCATGACGCGATTCAGGTCAGTCTCGATCCGTCCAGGATAGACGCCCGCCTGCACGACGGTTCCGCCCTTGCGCACCGCATCCAGGCAGACGTCAAGCGAGGCCGGCGCCCCCGCGCATTCGTAGACCAAGTCGGCCCCGTCGCCGTGGCTCAACGCCCGTACCACCTCCCGCGGGTCCTCTCGTGAGACATCCACCACCACATCCGCGCCAAGCGATTTTGCGAGTTGCAGCCGACGCTGGTCCTTGGCGATTCCCGCGATTACCACCTTCGCGCCTTCCAGCCTGGCAATCAGCATGGTGAGCAAGCCGATGCAACCCGGACCCGAGACCAACACCAAGTCGCCGGCATGCACCGTGGTGCGCTCGATCACCGCCCGCACTGCTACTGAGAGCGGTTCGCCCGAGGCCGCTTGGCGGAAGGCGACGTTGTCCGGGAGATGGTGACATTGCTCGGCTATGATGCAAATGTATTCGGCAAACGCTCCGTCAATCATGTAACCGGCAGAGACGCGCTCCGGGCACATGAAAGGATTGCCCGCCCGGCAGTGATCGCACGTTCCACAGGTGCGGGCGGGATTAGCCGCCACGACGCGATCTCCAGGCTGGAAACCCTTGACCAGCGCGCCCACCTCGGCGACCGTGCCGCAAAACTCGTGCCCCAACACGACCGGAGGCCGACAGGGCCAGCGCCCCTTGATAATGTGAATGTCTGTCCCACAGATCCCAGCTGCCTCCACCTTCAACTTGACCTCATCCACGGCAGGGGTCGGTTCCCGCCATTCCTTCAGCTCCACGTGGCCTTCTCCCGGCGCCGTCTTGACCACAGCTCTCATAATCGGCCTCCTCCTCGGGCCATTGGTCTGGGAGCGAAAAGGCCTTCACCAGGCTCCGCCCTTCGACCAGTGACTCGGTTTCTCTGCCCGCCAGATATGGACCAGCCTGACAGGACCTCTACACCAACTTCAAGACACCCTTGACGTAGTCCTCCCGTCGGCGATCCTCTTCAAAAGCGTGGTGAATCTCCTCGAGGGCCCCGTACCTATGCGTGATGATTGGTGACACTTGGATCCTTCCGGAGCTGATCAACTCGAGAGCTCGCCGGTGGGTTTGGGGCCTTCCATCCGGATCGAACCCTCCAGATGCACCCACGGCGGCGATAAGTGTGGGCTCCAGGAAGAGGATGTTGGAAAGCAAACCGAAGTCTCCTCCTTTATGCCCGTTCCCGTAAATCAACACCGTACCCTGCTTCTTCAGAACTTTCGGGATCTGTTCGAAAACATCTGCGCTCCCGCATACCTCGATCAATAAGTCGATGCGCCCACCGTCGGTTAGCTCTTCCACCATCGCGACTGGATCCTCGCGTTTCACGTTGAGTGGTACCCCTCCGAATGTCTTCACGAGTTCGAGGGACGAGTCACGGATATCACTCACCAGAACCAATCCGTCGAAATCCTTGACCTTTCGGAGATACTGGAGGAAGAGTAGACCCGCTGGGCCAGCCCCGCAGATTAGGACGTTGCGGATGGGCTCAGTGCTGCCAAACGCGAACCGGGCTCGGGCGCCTTCCACCTTGGCACATGAATGGAGAACACATCCCAGCGGCTCAACCAGGGCTGCCTGTTCAGGCGACGTCTCTTCGGGGACTCTGAGGCAATTGACAGCCGGCATAGAAATGAATTCGGCCATCCCTCCTGGGAGGCCGGTGATCCCACGTTCCTGGTAGTACAGGCATTGGTGTGAATCGCCCGAAGCACAATAGGAGCAAACCGGCCACCGTCCTTGGCTGCGACAGTTCAGCCCTTGGTCACACACCACACGGTCCCCGGGCGCCAGGTCTCTGACCTCGGCACCGATCTCAACTACTTCACCGGTAAACTCATGTCCGAGAATCAGAGGATGTTCGGTCAGAGGTATTCTGCGGCCCTTTGCGTCGAACATGTAGTGCGACAATCCGAGGAACAAATGGAAATCCGTAGCGCACACGCCCACTGCTTGCACGCGCAGCACCACATCCTGCGGTCCCGGTTGGGGATCGGGAACTTGGCAAATCCTCAACTGCTGAACGTCCTCGAGAACCGCCGCCTTCATGACTTATCCGGTCGGAGCTGTCAGCTTGAACGCAAAGCCAGGATCTCCTCTGCGTTTTTCACAATCTCACTGGAATCCATGTCGAATAGCGAGAGCAGCTTCCGCGGGTCGCGTCCAGACCTGGCGAATGTGTCGCGGAGCCCGACCCTTCTCACAACCGCAGGACATTCCTCTGCCACAACTTCCGAGACCGCGCTCCCCAAGCCACCGATTATGCTGTGGTCCTCCGCCGTGACGATGCCCCCCGTGTCTCTCGCCGCTCGCAAGATCTCCTCGCGGTCGATGGGCTTGAGCGTGTGGCATTCCAGGACTCGGGCATCGATTCCCCTCTTTCCCAGTTCTTCCGCCGCAATCAGCGACTGTTCCACCATGTTGCCGGTGGCAATCAAGGTGACGTCACTTCCTTCCCTCATCCGAATCATCTTGCCCAAGGTAAACTCCATATCCTCGGGATGGATGATGTTGGCGGGCATGCGGCCCATCCTTATGTACATCGGTCCGTCGTAGTCGACCATCACTAGCGTCGCCTTGCGCGTGGTGACCGGATCAGAAGGCGAAAGCACGACCATGTTGGGCAGGCTCCGCATAATGGCCATATCTTCGATCCCCTGATGAGTGACACCGTCGCCGAAGTTTTCCACCCCTGCATTCACTGCGACAATCTTGACGTTGAGCCGTGGATAGCAGATGGACGTGCGAATTGCCTCGCAGGCCCGCATGCTGGCGAACACGGCAAAAGTGTTGACAAAAGGAATCCAACCTGTTGTCGCCAGACCCGCCGCAATGCATGTCATGTTCTGCTCGGCGACCCCGAAATTGAAAAAGCGCTCTGGGAAACGTTGCTGGAATCGCACTGTGTTCGTCGATTTCGACACATCGGCGTCCAACACCACCACACGCGGGTTTACCTCCCCGATCTCCACGAGGGTTTTGGCGTAGGTCAGGCGGTTAGGCTCAGCTTCCATTGGGTTTCTCACCGGCAATCTCCGCAAGGTATTGCGGAACCTTGTCTTTCTCCGGGGCACCCGCGTGCCACGCTAAATTGCCCTCCATGACAGAAACCCCTCGGCCTTTGATCGTATGCGCGACGACCACGTGGGGCTTGCCTTTCAGAGCCATGCACTTCTCGAACGCAGCGTCGATTTCGGGGAAGGAGTGGCCATCAATTTCCGATACGTCCCACCCGAAAGCGCGCCACTTTTCCGACAGGGGTTCGATGTTCATGACGCTCGCCACGGGTCCGTCCACCTGGAGCTTGTTGTAGTCAACGATGGCGATGAGCCTGTCGAGATGGTAGTGCGCGGCGGCCATGGCTGCCTCCCAGACGATCCCGGCTTGCATCTCGCCATCCGAGAGCAGCGCCCAAACTCGGAAGTCCTTTCGCGCAAGCTTGCCACCCAGCGCCATCCCCACCGCACAGGAGAAGCCCTGACCTAGCGATCCGGTGGTCATATCCACACCCGGGGTCTTGACCATGTCAGGATGACCCTGGAGGATGCTGGCTTGGTCTCGCAGGCTCCAAAGAACGTCCTTGGGGAAATATCCGCGCTCGGCTAACGCCGCGTAAAGGGCCGGACAGGCATGGCCCTTGGAGAGAACGAACCGGTCACGGTCCTCCCATTGTGGGTTTGCCGGATCGATGCGGAGCTGATGGAAATAGAGATAAGCAACGATATCGGCCGCCGAAAGCGACCCTCCCGGGTGGCCCGACCCCGCCTGGGCGATCATCTGGATGATGTCGCAGCGAATCTGACGAGCTTTGGCGGCCAGAAGTTCTGCATCGCTGAGTGATCTTGGCATTAGCTTTAAACGGTCTTTATGGCTTTTGACAGGCATTTCCTGTCATCATCCGCCGATGTTTAATGCGTTGAATCTCTGAGCTAGCTTGGTTTCTGAAAGCGACCGTAACACAACTTCTGCCGCTCAGGTTTCGCGAAAATGCCCCCAATGACTGGATTCTCTGATGATCAGCTGTGTCTCTAGGACACTCCGGCACGGCGGACCGGTCAACTGGCCGGAGATTCGTTTCAACAATATTTCTGCGGCCGTGGCGCCCAGGTTGTAAGCCGGTTGCGCCACGGCCGTGATCCGGGGTTGGATAAGGTCAAACCACTCCAAATCGTCAAAACTCACCAGCGCCACGTCTTCAGGGCAGCGCAAGGCCGCGTCAAAGATGGCCCGCAGAGCTGCCATGGCCATGGGCGCATTGCATAAGAAAACAGCTGTGGGTCGCTCGGGGAGGGCGAGTAGGGCCTTCGTCTGATCGTAGCCCGACTTGATGTCGAAACGCCCTTCCCTGATCAGTTCGGGGCGCACGGGCAGGGCATGGTCCCGAAGAGCCTCCTCATAACCCCGGAGCCGTTGGCGGGAACTCACGTGCTGAGCTGGCCCGGTGACAATGCCAACGCGTCGATGTCCGGAGTCCAGTAGGTAGGAAACGGCTTGGCGGCTTCCCTCTAAGTGGTCCGCAAGGACCGCATCTGCACGCAGGCTAGGATAATCACGGTTGATCAAGACAACGGGCGTCTCCTCCGGATTATGCCGTGCAAGGTAGGCTGGAGGGTATTCCGTGGGGCATGTAATCAAGAGCAATCCGTCAACTCGCTTGGCCACAAACGTTCGATAATAGGCTTCTTCTTTTTTCGCGTCTCCGTCCGTGTTCCCAACCACCAGCGTGTAACCCTCGCGGATCAATACGTCCTCCGCCCCCCGAACCACAGCAGGATAGAAGGCGTTGGTGATGTCAGTGATCACCATGCCGACAGTGTTCGATTTCCGGGTCTTCAGGCTGCGCGCGAGCGTGTTGGGGTGGTAGTTCAGATCCCGCACGACTTTCAACACACGCTCCCGGAGTTTCGGGCTCACGTTGGCGCTGTTGTTTAAGACGTGGGAAACCGTGGCCGTCGAAACTCTAGCAAGAACTGCGATTTGTTTAGCGTTGGCCATAACGTTCAGCGGCATCTTTCTACCACATGCAAGACTTTCTTGCAAGCAGAATTAAACGGTTATTTGTTCTGTAATTTCTTCGTTCAACTCGCGCTACAATAAATTAGTGTTTGTTATCAATCAATTATATGGACATTTGGGCCGATTTCTCAGGAACTTTTATCTTGACATCGCACATGGTTAATGCTGTAATTTCCGCTCGCTTGATGGTTTGGTGTGCGGAGGTGGTCCGCTTTCCATCCCCAGGACACACGGACCGTCCTCCCAAGCCAAGGCTGGCGAGGAGTGAGGAATAATTAGTCGGCGTTGTATCGAGATGGTCTTCCAGAGAACTAAATCGCCTCCTGCGATTCCGAGTGCCTCGCGTCCGGAGGCTGCGAATCAGGTTAGTGCGCACGCGACATTCCCAGTCGCCCGCACTATTCCCGGCGCAATCGGCAGCGCCGGTTGATGAAATCAACATGTCGTCGCCAACTGCAGAGGGGAAAAGGTCAGACCCAAAGGGTGTTTGGGACGTAGAAAAGGAGGACTAGGCAATGCGAAGCCAGCGACTATTGGTAGTCTTGGTATGGGTTCTGCTTGGTGGGTTCTGTTTAAGCCAGCGCATGACTTTTGCTCAAGGACTATCCGGTACGCTCACCGGCACCGTCGTGGATCAATCCAACGCGGTGGTCCCGAACGCGAACATTACCTTGAAAGACGAGAATACCGGCGCACTGCGGCGGACCGTTTCCAACGAGGAGGGTTTCTTCAGTATCTCTCAGGTACCTACCGGGACCTATACTGTCCTCATCGAGGCCCCGGGGTTCGCGAAGTTGGAGCGGACCGGCGTTACATTCCACCCCGGAGACAGAATCAACTTACCTAACCTTGCACTCACCCTCGCGACGGTCGCCCAGCAGGTCAAGGTGGAGGCCACGCCCGCGGTTTTGGTCCCCGTCGACAGCGGCGAAAAATCCGAGGTGATCACTTCAAGAGAGATTCAGAATCTATCGATTGTTGGCCGGAATGTTGTGGAGCTCCTCAAGCTCATACCCGGCGTGGTGAACAACGAGAACTATTCGCACGAAGTCACGCAGTTCATGATGGGTGACGGCCCTTACTTCGTGCAGGGGATGCGGAACGACGGCCTGGACTTCGTCTCCGATGGCACGGATACGATCATCACAGCGTGCAACTCTTGTGGCTCGATGGTGACTGCCAACCAGGAGATGGTGCAGGAGTTCAAGGTGCAAACCGCCAACTTCAGCGCCGAGAACACCCGCGGGCCGGTCGTGATGCAGACCGTCTCCAAGGCGGGCACATCGAATTACCACGGTGAGGCCTACCTGTTCGCGCGGCACTACAAGCTCAATTCACAGGACTGGCTTGCCAACCGTTTTGACACGGAAAAGCCCAAAAGCAACTTCTATTACACGGGCTTCAACATTGGAGGCCCGGTTCTGTTTCCCAAGAGTAACTTCAACCGAAAGCGCGACAAGATGTTCTTTTTCGCCGCCACGGAATATCAGCGGCAGAACGTGGACATTGGGGTGAATCAAGCTTGGGTGCCCACCCAAGCCATGCGGGAGGGCAACTTCACCGACGTGGCTTACTTGAGCGCGCTGAATGGGCCGGGTGTTAACACTCCGCCCTGCCAGCCTGATGAGGGCGGGAACCTGCCCAGCTACTGTGCGGCTCCAGGCATGGTGAATTCCAGCGCAATCGATCCTGGCGGACAGGTTCTCATGAACGTCTACCCCCAGCCGAACCGTGATCCACTACAGAACGCCGGCTACAACTACGTCTCCGACGTCGTGGACCCGGAAAACCGCCGACAAGACTTGGTTCGAATCGACTATAACATCTCCGAAAACACAAAACTCTACACGCGGTTCAACCATGAGCAAGAGGATCTCGGCTATCCCTACACGCTCTGGTGGGTTAACTCAACTCAAATACCTTTCCCAGGTGAGCCTCGCGGCAAGAACCGATCGTACTCCAGCGCCACGAGTTTCGTTCATGTCTTCAACCCGACCACGACCAACGAGGTCGTGTTCGGAGTCACCTCTCTGGACATGCCCGCCATCTTCCAGCACCCTGAAAAGGTGTCCCGCAAGGCCCTGGGTTATCCTTACAAAGGCGTGTTCAAGAATGAGGTGGACCTCATTCCGAGCACGACGGACTGGGGTGAGGGAGTTGGAACGAACATCAACCCGGGCGGATTCAATCCGAACCAGTACATCAAAGACTCAGTCACCACCCTTTCGGACAACTTCAGCAAAGTCTACCGGACACACCTGTTGAAGTTCGGCGCGTACTTTCAGTTGAGCACCAACGGGCGTCCCACGTGGAGTTACGACCAGAGTGTTCTGGTTCCCACCAATTGGGGCGGCAACACCACGGGCAATGACTACGCCGACCTGCTCACGGGGCGGATAGGCACCTATGATGAGAGCTCGACGAATATCATCATCGACCAAGCGCAGCGCGAATTTGCCTTCTACGCGCAGGATACGTGGAAAGCGACGCGGAGACTGACATTCGAACTGGGCGCACGTTTCTACCATCTGGGGTGGATGTACGACCGGGACGGGCACATCCATGTCTTTGATCGGGCCCTGTACGATCCCGATGCACCCATCGACGCATACTCAGGATTAATGGCAGCCTACAAAGGAGACCCTGTGCCGCGCTCGGGTTTCAGGACACCGGCCTTGCGGGTAGGCCCACGTATCGGGTTTGCCTACGACCTTACCGGGAAGGGCCGGACCGCCCTGCGCGGAGGAGTTGGTGGATTCTATTTCCGCGACCGAGCGGACGTGACCTCGCTCGCCGTGGTCAACCCGCCGCTGCAACGAAGTGTGAGCCTGGGGTACGCAGCCGGCAACCTGGCGGACATCGAACAGCTGCAGGTCAGCGGGGTCAAGTACAACCTCGACGTGATGGACCTCCGCGACGATCGCGTCCCTGTTACCTATTCCTGGAGCTTGACACTCTCTAGTCGACTGCCATCGGACACGCTGCTTGAAACCTCCTATGTGGGTAACACAAGCCGCAACCAGATGTCACCGAGTGGCTACAACCTGAACGTGGTTCCCGAAGGCGCCATGTTGAATCTAGCGCCCGGCGACAGCACTGACCCGAACGACTATCGCCCCTTCCAGAACTACGGCACCATCAACTGGCGCACGCACGTGATGAGCCAGCATTACCACTCCCTCCAAGTGACCGCCAAGCGGCAGACGGGACGCATCAACTACTCTGTCTCCTATGCCTTCGGGAAGGCGACTGGATTGGGCGGCAACTACTACGGCCGCGGTGTCGACTCCTTTGACCGGCGGCACCGCAGTTACGGGCCGCTCAACTATGACCGCACTCACTCCCTCACGGTTGCGTACAATGTTTTATTGCCTGATCCGGTGAAGAAGAACCCCTTCTTGCGGCAGGTCGCGAACGGCTGGCAGATTACGGGAATTACACAGTTCCAGAGCGGCGGGCCCTTCGAATCGACCGGCGGGATCAATATGAGCGGCACCATGGCCAATGGCGATGCAATCAGCAACATCACCGTCGCCGGAACACCAGACACGACGGAGCGGCCCGTGTTGATCTGCGACCCGCGGAACGGTTTGGATATGACAACCCTGCCGGGATTAGCTGGCCGGCAGTATGCCAATCCCAACTGCTTTGCGGCACCTTCCCCCGGCCATAATGGAGTGTACGAACTCCCCTACCTGAAGACGCCGCCGTTCCTTAACAATGACATCTCACTGTTCAAGAACTTCGCGTTGAGTTCCAAGCACGAGGGCCTCAAGCTCCAATTCCGTGCCTCTGCGTTCAACTTCCTTAACCATCCGAACGCTTTCTTCCAGGGTGGTGATCCTAGTTTGCAGTTGAACTTCGACAATGGCGTGCTGGACCAAGACTCCATCCAGAACTTCGGACGGCCCATCAAGAAGCGCGGCAAGCGGGTGATGCAGTTCGCGCTGAAATTCATGTTCTGAGTAGGTGTCGCGCTTCGTCCCCGCCAGGGGTGGCCTGACCGGCCACCCCTGGGCCCGGGGCGCGCGCTTCACGCCTGCTCGACGACCCGCCGACGTGGGGGATTGCATTCGAGCAGTTTTCGCTCTAGTTTAGCGGCCTACCTGAACCCAGGTTGGACCTTTCGAGAGACAGCCTACATTTGACTTCGGAGGAAGGCGATGAAACTAAGCTTGGATTCTGTGAGTTACGCGGGTTATTTCACAAACGGAGAGTGTTTAACCCTCGAAGAGGTCATCAAGCGTGCAGCAAAATTCGGCTACGACGCGATCGATCTCTTCCCGCATCGGCCCATGGCGTTTCCGATGGATATCAGCCCGGACCGGCGGAAAGTCATCGTCGAACTGGGGAAGTCGTTGGACATTGAATTCGCCGCCATCGAGGCCTGCACGAATTTCATGATGTCCCGACACATCTTGACGCAGGCCCAGGACAAGGAACTGCTCTTTGTTCGCGAATGCTGCAAGCTAGCCCAGGACCTGGGAATCAAGATCGTGAGAATCCTGGCAGGATTCATCGGGTACTTCATGCACGAAGAGTGGTCGCTGGGGTACGGCACGACGGCCATGCATTCCCGTTCCATCGAAGTCTCTACCAACGACGATTACCTGAGGCAGTGGGAATATGTGCGCAAAGGGATCCGGGAGGCCGGTGAAATCGCCAGGGAGTATGGGGTCACGCTGGCGCTGCAAAACCATCCACCGATCACGAACAATACGGAAGAAACCATCGAGATGGTGGACGAAGTGGGGCTCGACAACGTTAAGATCGGACTGGACCTTCCCCTGTTCCCCACGATGGAAGAGGATTACGTCCGGGGAGTCGTCTTACAAGTAGGATCCCGGATGGTTCACTCGCACATGCTGGGGATCCGCTTCAAGGAGTCGCTGGCCGGGGTCTATGGATTCGATGAAGTTCCTCCCGGGGAAGGGCGCGAGAACTGGCCCGCCTTCCTTAAAGCGTGCAAGGAGATCGGCTACAAAGGCTACCTCGCGTGCGAGCAGTGCTCTCCTATCCTTATGAAGGGACACAAGAAGGCAACTCTGGCGGAGATCGACCGGCGGAACGTGGTCGCTGTCCATTACATGAAGAAGCTCCTTCTCGACCTGGGGTTGTACACAGGGCACAAAGCCCTCTCAACCGTTGAGTAAGGAGACTCACGACTGGGCAAAGGGTGGGGTCCCCGTGCGGCCAAAGCGGCTCATAGGGTCAACGAGGTCAGGTGAGTGTTTTCGGATCGAGTCTGGTTCTCGCGACGACGAAGGTTTCACTGAGCGTTGAGCCATCCTATACCGTTCTAATCATCAGAGACTGCACCCGTCGAATGCATGGGGGCGCCGCTCGCAACCGCCTGTTTCAAACGGCCGCGGGCTTGATCACGGCCTGTCACCTTGGCTCTGCCTTGGAACACCAATATGGGGGTCTCGCGCTCCGCTCACGCTCGGAGAAGAGAGATCTGCGCAAAGGAGAAAAACGTCATGCTGAAAAGAGTCTTGTGCATAGCCCTGCTGGCAGTGGCTCAAGCTTACTTTCTTGTCGGGTGCAGTCAGAACAAGCCCCCGGAGAATAAGCCGGCGCCCGGCATACCTTTCGAGCACGTCATTATCGACAGCAATCCTCCACAGGATCAGTGGTGCATCACGGTGGGGGATATCAACGGAGACGGCTTAATCGACGTAATTACCACCGGCAGCAATCCGGGAAAGGGTGGGATGGTCTGGTACGAGTACCCGACCTGGGCTAAGCACGTGATCGATGCGACCGGCGGGTTTTCGGACGACATTCAGGCCGTGGACGTCGATGGGGATGGCGACCTGGATCTGGTCGTACCAGAAGTTGCTAGTCACCAGGTGCGGTGGTATGAAAACCCCCGGCCGAAGGGGAATGCTGCTAGCGACCCTTGGAAGATTCACGCCATCGGGGACTACAGCAAATTCGAGTTCCGATGCGCCCACGATGTCGAAGTGGGTGATCTTAATGGGGATGGCAAGGTCGATGTGATTATCAGCAATCAGAAGTGGGAGCCGCCGCGGCCAGTGAACAAGCCCGAGACAGTGATCTACTTCCAGAACAGGCCCGATTCTTGGACGCCGGTCATGATCTCCCGCACGTACGGCGAAGGCACATTCATCGCGGACGTCAATGAGGATGGGCGTCCAGACATAGTTCGTCCTGGTTTCTGGCTGGAGAATCCGAAGGACCCCGTTCGGGGGAAGTGGATAGAGCATTCCATTGTGGAGGGTTGGCCGGACCGGGCGGGCGTGGCTGTCGCGGATTTCAACAAGGACGGTCGCTTGGACGTAGTGCTGTCTGCGGCTGAGACGACCTGGCGACTGTCCTGGTTTGAAGCACCGGCAGATCGTGCTGGTGGGAAATGGATTGAACATGTGATCGACCCATCGGTAGATTACGTTCACACTTTCAAGGTGGCGGACATAGACAGCGATGGCAATCTGGACGTGGTGTTCGCCGAGATGCAGCAGTCAACCCGCAAGCGCGTCGGCTTCTACCTGAACCAAGGAAAGGGCTTGAACTGGAAACAGCAGGTGGTGGGAACGACGGGATCGCACAACATCCGCGTGGCCGACATCGATGCTGACGGCGATTTCGACATAGTCGGTGCGAATTGGAACACCGCGACCGACCCCCATCACGCGCCCACGGAGATGTGGCGAAACCTTCTGAAGGACAATCGTCCACCGGCTCCGCCAAAGTAGATTTGCTTTTGGCGAAGACGAAACAGTCCGGGCTTGCTCGACTATGGAGTAGTTGCGGAATGGGTAAGCGCTGAACAGGGGGGAATACGTGAAAAAGAGAGCTCTTGGGATTCTGGCAGGTTTCCTTGCGGTCGGATTGGCAGGGACAGCAGAGGTGCTTCAGGGCCACAAGCCGAACGAAGTGCCAGTGGACATCCCTTTTCAGCAGATTATCATCGACAGCCACGCCCCAATGAACCAGTGGTGCTTTTCGGTTGGGGACCTCAACGGCGACGGATTCATTGATGTTATCAGTTCCGGAAGCACGATCGGAAAGGGAGGCATGGTCTGGTACGAATACCCCACGTGGAGCAAGCACGTCATCGATTCCGTGGGGGGGTTCTCGGACGACCTCCACGCTGTCGATATTGACGGCGACGGAGATCTGGACATCGTTGTGCCGGAGATGAAGGCGAGCGAGGTCCGGTGGTATGAGAATCCCGGGCCCACAGGCAATCCGGCAACGGACCCCTGGAGAATTCATGTCATCGGAAAGTACTCCGATTACGAGTTCGAGAGCGCGCACGACGTCGAAGTCGGGGACCTCGACGGCGATGGGAAAGTCGACGTGATGATCGGCAACCAGAAATGGCAGCCGCCGCGTCCCGTCAACAAGCCCGAAGTCGTAATCTACTTCCAGAACAAACCCGACTCGTGGACTCCGGCGATGATTTCGCGGACTTACGGAGAGGGCACAGCTATCGCTGACCTCAACGGCGATGGGCGGCCCGATCTGGTCCGGCCGGGCTACTGGCTGGAAGCCCCGGTCGACCCGGTCCACGGAACTTGGACGGAGCGGACGATCATCGCAGGCTGGCCGGACCGGGCCGGCGTCACGGTTGCGGATGTCAACAACGACGGACACTTAGACGTTCTGCTCGCCCCTGCCGAGAGTGCTGGCCGCCTCTCTTGGTTCGAGAAAACCGACCCCAAGGGCACGAAGTGGACCGAACACGTCATCGACCCTTCCATCGATTTCGTTCACACCTTCAAGGTTGCCGACGTTGATTTGGATGGGACGCCCGACGTGGTGTTCTCCGAGATGCAGCAGTCGGCGCGCAAGCGCGTTGGCTTTTACAGGAACCTGGACGGGAAAGGGGGAAAGTGGAAACTCCAGGTGGTCGGCACAACCGGTTCGCACAACATTCGGACGGTTGATATCGACCGGGACGGCGATATCGACATTGTCGGAGCCAACTGGAACTCAGAGACGGATCCCAACCACGCTCCCATGGAGATGTGGCGGAACCTCCTGGTCGACCAACGCCGTCGCAACAACTTGGCACTCGACAAGTGGACCTACCTTCAAGTTGACAGCACCCGCGGGAAATGGGGCGACTTTGCCAAGCCGGACTGGCTGAGGTACTTCGGGCTCGCTTTCGGGGACATCAATCGCGATGGCTTTACGGACATCGTCTCAGGCCGGTACGTGTACCTTAATCCTGGCGGGAACATGTCAGGCGCGTGGTCTCGTGTCACATTTCCTATCAATGTGGACGCTGTGCTCGTGACCGATGTGGACGGCGATGGCCAGCCGGACATCATTGGTGAAGCAGTGCCGGACGTTTATTGGCTCAAGCCACTCGACGCGCAAGGGCAGAGCTGGAATCCTTTTAAGATTGGCACCCTGCCGGAGGGAACAGATTGGAATGGTCAGGGGTACGCCGTCGCCAAGCTGATTCCTCAGAGCGATAAACCGCAAATCATTCTCTCCAGCGGGCAAGGGATCTTCTTCTTCGTGATCCCGGCTGACCCGACGAAGGATGCCTGGGACCGAGTGCAAATTACCAGCGAGGCATACGACGAGGGAGTCGGCGTGGGCGACATCAACGGCGACGGCCTTTTGGACGTCAGCGCCCGCTACGGGAAAGACGGCAAGAACGCTGCTTGGTGGGAAAATCCGGGCAAGGCCGCGGGAAGCTGGGCAAAACATCACGTCGGTCACACGGAAATCGAAATGGACCGCAACGCTATCGCCGACCTGAACGGGGATCGCCGGCCGGACATTGTCGTTACTGAGGAGAGTGTCTGGAGTGGTGACAGCGTGTACTGGTTTGAGCAGCCCGCCGACCCGAAGGCTGCTTGGATTCCTCATAAGCTCTGCACCCAGTTCACAACCAATAGCATGGACGTCGCGGACATCAACAATGACGGCAGCCCGGAGATCATTACGGCTGAGCACCGCGGATCCAAAAAGCTGCAGGTTTGGGAGAACATGGGACGCAGCGCCGCGTGGGCTGAGCACGTCGTCTCAACGGGCCGGGAAAACCATCTGGGGGCTCGCGTCGCGGACTTGGATGGCGATGGGGACCTCGATATCGTGGGAATCGCCTGGGATGGATATCAGTCCCTTCACCTCTGGCGGAACGACGCCATCCTCCGACTCGGGGGCGCCCAGAGCGTTGCCACGCCCGTAATCAGCCCGAATGGCGGCAACTCTAGCGGCCCCTTTAGCGTGAAGATTTCAACGGTAACACCGGGCGCGACGATCCGTTACACGCTCGACGGCAGCGAGCCGACAACCTCGTCCGCGCTCTATGTAGAAACCCTGGATGTAACCGGGAGCTGCACTCTCAAGGCGAGGGCCCTCAAGGTCGGGATGAGCGACAGTTCTGTCGCTACCGCCGTGTTTACTACGGCCTACCACTATTGAACTCATAAGCCCTTTATGAAGGTGTGAAATGTAGGGGACACGCTGCACCCGCGTCAACCGCCATTCCGCTCATAGTTGCCCGCGGATCCCGTATTGCCGTGGCAGGCGCCGCAGCTAAATCAGTTTTTCGCTTTGCCCGCGATGGATTCGCCGTCAAATTCTCGAGCCAGTCCGCGTGGAACTTGCCGCCATTGGCGTTCCCCGACCACCTGGACCAGACCTTCGATGCGATGTCCACGTCACCGTCGCCGTCGATGTCGCCGATCTGAATGTCGTGGCCTCCGAGCTTGACGTCCAGGACGACTCGTTCCGCAAAGCGGAGCGGCTTCCCGCCAAGATTCTCCCAAACATACCACCGCGGGCTTGCGCCGGAAGGAAGTATATCGGGGTCCTCCTGCTCGACCGTGACGATGTCGAGATCAGCGTCGCCATCGAGATCGGCGACGGCCAAAGAGTGGAAGGATCCCCGGATTCCGGGCGCGCCCTTGGGAAGGAAGTGTGCCGTAAAGACCGGTGGGTTCTGCCCATTGTTTTCGAGCCACGCCGCCCGCGAATCTGTCTGGTCGGAATCGGTCGCGACGATGTCGTTGTCCCCGTCTTTGTCGAGATCCACAACCCAGCTCCGGCTGGAGAGTCCATACATGCCGCGCTTGCCAAAAGGCAGGGGGTGCTTTACCCACTCGGTGCCGGCTGACCGGTTCTCGTACCAGCGATCGGGAAGAACCAGGTCGGCGTCGCCGTCGTTGTCCAGATCCGCCACTCCGCGGGGAGTGATCCCGCCGTGGATGCTCTCCTGCTTTTGCAGCACGGTCGTCGTAACGGTCGTCCTTGGCCAATTCGCGTCGGTTCGGGGGTTGGCGGGAATCTCATACCAGAACATACCTTCTTCGTCCCCCATCACGATAATCTCGGGTCTGGCATCCCCGTTCAAATCCGCCGCGACGATGTCGTGAATCTCCGAGCGGATCCCGGAGTCATAGCGGTAGCGATCGAACGGCTGCGAAGTCGGATTGTGAGGGTTTCGGTACCAGTAGCCCCCCTCGACGATATCGATCCACCCGTCGCGATCCACATCTAAGCCGGTAGCTCCCAGTTGGCCCAGCGCCAGATCCCCCACCTCGTGACGCTGCCAGTCGTCGGGTCCCCGCTGCTCGAACCAGTACATTTTCTCGCGCGTGGAGATGGCGTAATCCAGATCTCCATCCTTGTCGAAATCCGCGAGCACCGACGTGCCGTATCCCCAGGTGAGCGGCTTGACCTGAGGAATGTCGGCCGTGATGAAGTGGTGTTTGAAAGTGCCCGACGAAATCCCCGCGGGCGCTTGAGCAATGAGAGCCCAGGCCGCGAGACACAGAAACGTCATCGATACCGCTAGCGCCATGCGCATTTGAATATCGCCTCCCCTGTGATTCAGGCCGCGCGTCCACCCGCGAAGACTCCGACTACCTTCTGCGAGGGAGGCGCGCCTCAACGATCGTCCGCATTCCGCCGCGCGTTGTGAATTCGCCGCGCACCACCATCCATTTCGGACAGCACGAGCGAGCCGCATTGGCGAGAATGCGATTCACCGCATTCTCGCAAAAAATGCCTGGATTGCGGTAGGCGAGGACGTAATACTTCAACGACCTCAGTTCCAGGCAGAGCTTGTGGGGCAGGTAGTGAATCGTAATCGTGCCGAAATCCGGCAAATCCGTCCGCGGGCAAATCGAAGTGTATTCCGGAACCGTGATGGTGATCTCGTAGCGTCGATACTGATTGGGCCCAGTCTCGATTTCCGGCAGGCTGGCCTTGGCTCCTCCCCGGGCGTGTGCGGGTGTGTATTCGGGACGGGCTCCCTTGGCGGGCACGGGTTTCCTCCAGAGTGGGGACAATGAACCAAAACCCGCGAGTTGTGTAACCGGGATCTTCATTTTGACCTCCCGGAGGGGACCCAGTATAACACCCGCGTGCCTTCCTTCGGGCCATTCGAGCACACTTCTTCGTCGTGGATGCCCCCAGAGAATCCTGAAAAGGTCAGATCTGCGCTTGCCGTGAAGCCCAAGACCCGGAACTGCCGCCTTTCTCTGCGATGCCAAAGATACCCCTCCGTCCCTCACCTCCTTCTCGGCCCTTTTCTCTGACGCTACAGCGTTGGCTATCCCGTCGGTAGGGCCAGCCTGGCAATCCTTCCCAGCACTGTCCCGAACACCCGCCGCGCTGCGGGGTTACCAGTCTGGTTCTTCGACCTTAAGAACCTGATCTGCGGGCACATCTTCGAGAGTTATGGAGTCGCCACGGGGCCAGCGAATCTCAATCGATTTGGCCATTGTTTCTTGACCCAAGCCGAAGTGAACACGCTTGTCACTCGAGGACATGAACCCGACGCTGGTCGTCACGTGGTTGTAGAGGGTGCGGCCTGCTGGGGTGACAACTTTGATTCGAGTCCCGATGCCATCCCGGTTGCTCCGGCGTCCGACCGTTTCGACCGTCAGCCAGTGGTTGCCGTTGTTGGCGGAATTGATCAGGATGCGGGGGCGTTCGTTGAGAGATGTCACGACCAGGTCCGGAAAGCCGTCGTTGTTGAGATCGCCGACAGCGGAGCCTCGCTGATATCCCATATGGAGAAAATCTTGACCTACAGCTTGGGAGACGTCCTGGAATACGCGACCGCCGACATTTTTCCAGAGGGTATCATGTTGTTTGGCGTTATTTCCGATGTAATCGACATCACCATTGGAAGAATAGAGGTCCTTCCACCCGTCGTTGTCGTAGTCGATGAAGGCGTTGCTCCAACCCGAAAGCGATCGGCTGAGGCGCTGGACGTTCGATTGCAGCGACAAGTACCGGAAGGATTCTCCACTCTCATTTAGGAAAAGCCCAAAGACCTGAGTCTGAAGATCACTGTAAAAGACATCGACCCATCCGTCGTTATTGAAGTCCTTTACATCGCATCCCATCCCCGAGACAATGGCACCGTCGTCATTGTATGCCACACCGGACATGGCGCCCACTTCTTGAAAGGTCCCATCTCGATGGTTGAGGTAGAGAAGGTTGGGCTCAGTGTCGTTGGCAACAAATACATCCATAGCCCCGTCGCCATTGAAATCCGCGATCCCAATTCCCATCCCTTTCCCCAACGCGGCTGCGAAGCCCGACTTCTCTGTTACATCCTCGAACTTGCCTTTCCCGAGGTTGTGGTACAGGTTGTGTGGGACACTCTTGTAAATTCGAGGGTTGCAGTAAAGGTCTTGCTCACCCATGGTACATCGGATGTCAGACTTGGAGTTCCAATATGTATATTGCGACACAACCAGATCAAGCCGCCCGTCGTTATCATAGTCAAACCACGCCGCGCACACACTGAGCAGGTCCCGGGGTTTAGCGTCAAGTCCCGAGCCGGCGGTCACGTCCGTGAAAGTCCCATTTCGATTGTTATGATAGAGAGCGTTCCGACCGGCATCGCAGATGAAGAGATCGGTGTAACTGTCATTGTCGTAATCGCCGGCGGCCACGCCAAAGCAGAAATCCAGATGTGCCCCTGTCAACCCGGCCTTCTCGGTTACATCCTCGAAGGTGCCATCACCTTTGTTCCGCAGGAGGCAGTTGTAGTAGGAAGAATCGGTCTTCCTCAGTTCGGGCAGCTTGGCGCCGTTAGTGAGGAAGATGTCGTAGTTCCCATCGCGGTCGTAATCAATGATCGCAATGCCCCCACACATCGGTTGCGGAAAGTACTTCCGGCCCGTGAAGTCGTTGTTGGAGATGTACGAAAAGTGCGACAGGGGAGCGATGTCCTTGAAAGTGATCGGTGCTGTCCCTGTGGTCGATACGACGGGGGCAGGGCTGAACTGGAGAGCTTTGCTTGGCACCTGGACCTGGCGCGCCGCGGCCGGTGACTGAAGGACGAGGCGCAGGACAACCAGCGAAAGGGCAAGAAGAGTAATGTGTCCTGCCAGGCCAAACCGCGCCGCCTTCCGCGGCCCAAAAGGCCGCGAGGCATTGGAGCAGATGGTTTTGCGTGTTGGGCTTCCCAGTGTTCTCATTCCCAGGCCACAGATTCGGCGTGAATCGCCAAGCAGAGTGATGCACCACAGGAAGCAAAAGCCCGGCACGCCAGCGCGCGAACCATGCGGAGAGTATAAGGTGGGCGGGAGAAATGCCGCAAGAAGAAAGGGCCCTGCTTGGGGATTCGCTGGGTTGCGAGTGTCCGGCTTCAGCGCAAATGAGACCGTTGCGCGGGATGGGCGAAGCCACGGGCCCGGCCTGTTTCACCTGCGGTCCGACCCGCGCTTTCAAGACCTCCTGCGCCGCATGAATTTCCCGCCGTAAGGTCGCCCGCCGTGTGTGGCTCGCCCCTGTTTCTTGCATACCCCCATAATGTGACTTCCGCGCGCACCTGCACAGTCGCGGAATCGACTGGTTCCTTGATCCAAGGGAGAATATCCCTTCTGACCACCCAAGCCGGATTGGTCCTGGGAAACAAGCTTTGCGCCAAGTGGGGCAAGTCAGCCGATTCCGGACGGGAAGCCGACTTCGGGGTACCCAGGGGTTGCACTTCTACGAATAGGGCGTTATCCGGCCCAGTGGCGCCCCGCTGCTCAGAAAGTGGCAAGATTTCTTCCGAGCGCGCCGTGACTCAGGCGGAACCCGTTGCAAGCGTCGCAGGTGTTCTACCCGCCGACCAGTTCTAGGCGTAGCCGACTTGTTACCAGGTGGAAGAGGCAGGGTCTATGGCGCTTCGAACTTCCCACAACCGGACTTCGGGGGAGTCAGGGGTTGCACTTCTACGAGTAGGGCGTCATCCGGCCCAGTGGCGCCCCGCTGCTCAGAAAGTGGCAAGATTCCTTCCGAGTGATGTCATAACGACGCCGGCCTCGCAACGGTCCGAGTAAACTGTTTCGGTGGTCACCCTAACAGCGCTCGGACCGAAGGAGGTCGAGATGCGAATTATAGGCGTTGATTTGCACACACGCCAGCAAACGTTGGCGATGTTGGACAGCACAACGGGAGAGGTGGTGGAGAAGACCCTGATGCACGAAGCCAACAACGTACGGAACTTCTATTCCCCGCTATCGA
>Ga0315282_10003110_pt1 | contig 29911 bp, 24 predicted proteins | sample YL17G07_20_MG_FD_203693 | JGI IMG/M metagenome (GOLD analysis project Ga0315282, IMG submission 203693) | Sediment microbial communities from Yellowstone Lake, YNP, Wyoming, USA - YL17G07_20 | ecosystem: Environmental > Aquatic > Freshwater > Lake > Sediment | place: USA: Wyoming | collected... | reverse complement strand
GCTGGAGGACAAATCTTAGAAAGTCCGAGGTCATATTGATGGAGGACAATCCTGTGAACATGGACTTCGAGCGCGCCTACCGAATGTACCGCCGACGCGTATACACCAAGTGTCTGCGCATGGTTGGAAATGAGGCGGAGGCAGAGGACCTGACGCAGGAAGTGTTTCTCCAGTTGTTTCGCAAGATGGATTCCTTCCGCGGTGAATCCGCTTTTAGCACGTGGTTATACCGGATCGCGATCAACGTGGTGCTCATGCGCCTTCGGAAGAAGTCGCTCACCACGAGCCCGCTCCAGGAAGTCATCGAGGCGCGGGAGGGGATCTTCAGCCTGGAACAGGTGCTCGGTACGTCCGACAGGGCATTGACCTCCGCCATTGACCGGCTACATGTGGAGCGTGCAGTCGCAGAAATGCCCGCAGGGTACAAGCAGGTGTTCCTCCTCCACTATGTGGAAGGGTACGGGCACCGCGAGATTGCCCGCATCCTCGGCTTATCCATAGGCACGTCCAAGTCGCAACTGTACAAAGCCCGAGTTCGGCTGCGCCAACTGCTGCGCGCAGGAGCATCCCAGCAAGTCCGAGGAGGGGTTAACAGACAGCCGCCACACCTTTCCCAAATCGCCGCACGCCGAAGCAGGGGTTCCCGCCTTTCGAGTCCTGCCGGGTCGTGCGGCCAAGCGGGGAAAGTGCGAGACCTTGTGGCGTGAAACCGAAAGAAATTGGCGAATCCCGTGTTGTCTTAGCGAGGTGTGAGCAATCAGGATTTCAAGGACGAGGAGGCCGCATATGCAGGGACCCAGTATGGATGTGAGGAAGTCCGATCAGCTCCTGAATCTGATCAAAAGGAGATTACTTGTGGTGGATGAGGACTTGGAGGATCTGCTGTACTACTCCGCCGTGCTTCAACACCAGGGCTATGAGGTTCGCTCCATCCCCTCCTATAAGGACGGCGCCACGTGGGTGGGACGCGAGGATTTCGACCTGGTTCTGGTGAGCCAGGGAAGCACTAACTTTGAAGGACGTTCCGTGCTGGCGCGGGCGATAGAAAAAGATCGCCATACTCCGGTCGTAGTGCTTTCACGGTCCGTCGATATGCCTTGCTACATCGAGGCGATGCAAGCCGGCGCCCTGGATTACATGGAGAAACCATTGCTCCCTTCAGAAATAGCGCAACTGGTTAGGAAATACCTCCGGACTCCCTCGGCGTCAGCCTAGGCGGCCTTACGTACGGTTGAGGTCCCCGTACGTTCGCGGATTCGGAGAAGTATTGTAACTCATGTCAAATGAGGCATATGTAGATTTGGCAACCTAAAAGTGAATGTTATGCATCTAATTAACTGTGGGGCAGAAAAGACAAGCCCCAGGTCGAAAGTCCGTGAGCTTCACGGACGAGGAGGAGAACGACAATGCGAATCAACTTCTTGTATAAAGGCGCCCTGCTGGCTGCAACGCTTTGTGTTGCGCCGGCGGCATTCCCTGCCTCTCCCAATGGGAGTCCGGCGCGCGTACGCAGCGTGGCATCCGGGAATGGAGCCTACGCAAGCGAAGCATCCAACCTGCTAAAGCAAATCCAGGCGGATGCATTCAGGGCTGAGTTTCATGCTGCCACACTTGCGGCGATCTCACGTGAGCCCTTCGTCACCGAGTGGCATGAGCACTCCAGCCAATTGAGAAGAATACGAACGCGCGTGAACGACATGGACAAACTGCTTTCCCAGCTACGAGCGAACGAGTCAGAAGTGCTGCCGTGGCAGCAGAAGGCTGTGGATGCCATTGCGCCAAGTTTGGCGAATCTGAGCGATACAACGCAGACGGCTATCGTCTCGCTGAATGGGAATATGGAGCAAGCGCAAATCTATTACTCAAACATGAATGGTTTAGCGCACGACATGTATAACCAAGCGAGGCAGATTGAGCAGGGGCTCGGAAACTTCGAGAACAGCGCGGGCGCAAGCCACCCCACCGCAACAGCTCAGCCACACAGCGGGGCCTAAGAACAACTCCTGATGTGCCAAGGTTCATGGGGTAGCCGCCCTATGCTCAGCGCTACCCCAGGCGCCTCCTGGGGCGCAGTTTCTGCGCCGGAAAAGACCACCGCAGTATCAGTTGTTATGGAAGGCAGCCTAGATTGACAAGGAGATTCCCATGAACAAACTTCGAATCAAGGCTTTGGGCGTTTCACTTTTCGCAGTTCTGGCAATGGCGACGATGGCGTCCGCACAGCTCGCCAAAGGCGGTAGTGTTAACCTCAACATCCCCTTTAGGTTCTACGCCAGCGATACATGGCTTGCCGCCGGCAAATACACGATCACACTTCCGGACACAGAACAGCCGAATGTCCTGTTGCTCCAAAATGCCAATGACACGGTGGAAGTCTTTTTGGTAACCAACTCAGCCATCCCCCCGCAGGCGCCGTCCAGCGAGACAGCGATTGATTTCGACCGGGTAGGGAAAAAAGAATTCCTTTCCACGATCTGGGTGGAGGGACAGAGCACGGGCTACCAGCTTGAGGAGGCCCGTTTGGAAAAGAGGCTGGAAAAGGCTACGATGAAGAAGGAGAAGCACACGCTCAAGGCGGCCCACACCAAGTCTTAGCAGGTTGATGAAAAAGTCGAAAAGACGCCTGCTTTGCCGTACTGCAGCAATCGTAAGCTCCTTGTTTTCAGCCTAGGCTATATTCCTAGCAACCCGAGAAAGGGTTTTTCATCATCCTGTTAGGCGAAGATTGTCGCTTCTGGAAGAGTAATGCCGGAGTGGCAGCTTGGGGCGGCAGGCAGGAAGGTGCGTGCGCACTCGCCAACCCTGTGCCTCTTGCGTGCCGCTTCGAAACTTGCCAGTACATTTTTGACAGGAGGAATAAAGGAATGGGTAGAGGAACCGGCGTGATTCTGAGCGGTTGTTTTCTACTGTTTGCGGTCGCAGCCAGCGCGCAAACGGTGAAGGTCAATTGGAAGACCAATGCTTCTTTTTCAGACTATCGAACCTACGCGTGGCGGCCCACCAAGCACCCAGGCAGTAGTTTTTATCGGCAATGGGTCAGGAAAGACGTGGATGCGGAGCTCGCCCAGAAGGGCTTGCGAAGGGTCGAGGCAAGCCAGCACCCTGATCTGTACATCTATTACCACATGGTGGACCAAGAGGTCATGGATTCCACAACTATAGATGACGGTTTTGGTTTGGGCGATGGTGGCTGGGGTGGTTGGGGTGGCTGGGGCGGCTGGGGCGGCATGGGCATGGGTATGGGTATGGATACGGCGCAAACCGAGGCACAACCTCGCATGATGGGCATGCTTGCGGTAGACATTGGGGATGTGAAGAAGAAAGAACTGGTCTGGCGTGGACAGGCGACGGTCGATTCCATCTCCAACAAGCAGAAAGGAGATGAAAAGCAAGTCCTCAACTCTGTGAAGAAGATGTTCAAGCAGTACCCGCCCGGCCAGAAGTAGGCAGGCAAATGAGAAAGCCGCTTGGGCCCAGGGGGCCTTACACGTGAACCGAAGTCCCTAGCAGGTTGATGAAAAAGTCGAAAAGACGCCTACTTTGCCGTACTGCAGCAATCGTAAGCTCCTTGTTTTCAGCCTAGGCTATATTCCTAGCAACCTGAAAAAGGGTTTTTCATCATCCTGCTAGGGGATAAAGCCACTTTACGGTCGACGACACAATCGAACGGGAAGGAGTTGCCGATGCGAGCCTTAAAGGTGAAAGTATTGAGCTTCCTAACGGTGATGATCCCGCTTACTGCCCTTGCGGAAGGCGTGAAAGCCCCACCCTCAATCCCAGCGGGCAGCCTGCTCCACGTGAAGCTCAATACTACGCTCACCTCTAAGACCAATAAGTCGGGCGACACGTTTACGGGTGAGATTATGCAGCCGATTGTCGCCAACGGCAAAGAGGTGGTGCCCAAATACAGTATGGTGTACGGGCACGTAGCCTTTGTGAAACCCTCAGGCCGGATCAAGGGGACGGCGCAAATGCGGGTGGTCCTTGACAAACTGGTGACCCCTGACGAGGACCTGGAGTTCCTGCTCCCCGGCACCCTCGACGACTCGAACAATGCACCCTGCGCCCACGTAAAGGATGACGAAGGCACCATCCAGGGGTGCGGCAAGAGCAAGAAAAGCGCTGTTAAGGATGCGGCTATTGTAGGGGGCCTTGGCGCTGCGGCGGGAGCGAGCGTGGGTGTGGCGAGCATGGGAGGCTGCGACCCCTATTACGGATGCTACCCAGGTACCGGCCCGGGGATAGGGACCGACATCGCGTACGGCGCGGGGATCGGCGCGGGGACGGCGCTGCTCTATAACCTGCTCAAGCATGAAAAAGACATCATCCTTGTCGAGGGGTCGGAACTGACCTTCGTCGTGAACCGCACCGCGCAAGCTAAGGATCTACCGGCGCCAAAAGACCCAACCAACCCCTAGTTTCTGTAATTGACTCAGGGCTTTTCTGGAAACGGGACTCGAGGAGTGAAGAACAAAAGGAGATGAGCATGGCGCGCAACATCGCTCTGTCAGTGTCTGTCACAGCGTTTGTGTTGTTAATCGGTTACGTCTCGTGTTGCGGGGTTGCCTTTGGCATGGTTACGGCGAGCCGCCAGCATCATGCCCTGGTGGGCGAACTCGAGAAAGTCGACACGGAAGCCAAAAAGATCACCATCCGGGCGGCGGACGGAACCGAGCACGTGTTCTCCTACGGGGAACACACGCTTGTGCATGGCCTCGAGGGGACGGCAAAGGCGGGTGATCTGGCAGGGAAGGAAGGAAGCCAAGTCATGGTCCACTATACGGGCGCGGCGGGGCAGGAAACAACGGACCACATTGATGTGTTTGGTCACGATGCCTTACAGACCACGGAAGGAACGCTAAGCCAGGTTGATAAGGCCGGTCATACGGTGGTGGTGAAAACCTCCAATGGCGTGGACGAGACATACCATCTGGGGCGAGACTCCGCCATTGACACCAAGAATGGGCTCGTCGACGCCGCTCACTTTGCCGGCAAAGAGGGCGACCACGTGATTCTCTACCACACCGAAGAGGGAGGCCGGAAGGTCGTTCACCTCCTCAAGCATCTCTAGCACGGCGATTAGCGCTCACTAGTGTAGTGTCCAGGAAACGCCTGGACAATTGTGCTGGCCGTAGCGTCGGCATCCTGCCAGCTAATGCCATCAAGATGGCGGCGCTACGATGTCCAGTTAATTACCGGACACTACACTAGGTTGGGCGGACCCAGGCATACGTTGCGCTCCCCGGAGCGAGGAAACCTCTCCGCCGACGGTTTCATTATGGATACGGTGAATGCTGTCTCAGCGAATGTCGCGTCCGGCCTGAGCAGCCAAGAGGCTGCGGAACGGCTCGCGCGGTTTGGCCAGAATGCGGTGAAGGAGGAAAGCACCCACCCTGTCCGCGCCCTGCTATCTAAGCTCTGGGCGCCCGTCCCGTGGATGCTTGAAGTTACGCTTCTTCTGGAACTCGCCTTGGGCAGGTATCCGGAGGCGGCCATCATCGGAGCGCTGTTGGTTTTCAACGCTGCCTTAGGCTTTGTCCAGGAAAGCCGTGCTCAGCATGCCTTGAATCTACTGCGGCAACGCCTCGCCGTGCAGGCGCGGGTGGTTCGCGATGGGCGCTGGCAGTTGATCCCCGCGCGGGACCTTGCGCCCGGAGATGTGATTCACCTGCGGATGGGCGACCTGGTGCCTGCGGACATACGCCTGTCCGAGGGCGAAATCCTCATGGACCAGTCAACCCTTACGGGAGAGTCAGCTCCGATCGAAGGCGGGCCGGGCATGAGTGCTTACGCGGGCGCAGTGGTAGAGCGCGGTGAGGCGACAGGGGAGGTAACAGCCACAGGCCCGCGCACCTGCTTTGGCAAGACCGCAGAACTGGTCCGCACTGCCAAGACCGCAGGCCACCTTCAGGAGATGGTCTTCAGGATTGTCAAATACTTGGTCGTCCTCGATTTGGCCCTCGTGCTCATCCTGTTGATCTACGCGCTGGTCAAAGGAATTTCCCTTCACGAGATCCTTCCCTACACTTTGATCCTTTTGGTGGCTTCGGTCCCCGTCGCTTTGCCGGCGACTTTCACTTTGGCCTCTGCCTTAGGGACGCTGGAATTGGCTGCCCACGGAGTGATGATCACGCGCCTGTCTGCCATCGAGGAAGCAGCTTCCATGGATGTGCTGGCCTGTGATAAGACCGGGACCATCACGAAAAACCGCTTGTCTGTGTGCGATCTGCGCGCCTACCCGCCCTATAGCCGAGACGTGCTGCTGAAGTTTGCAGCCTTGGCCAGCGACGAGGCCACGCAAGACCCCATTGACATGGCCGTACTGAAGGCCGCGCAAGAGCGCGGCATCCCTTTATCAACGAGCGACCGGCTCAAATTCATCCCTTTCGATCCTGCCAGCAAACGCTCGGAAGCGGTCCTACACTGGCAGGATCGAAGGCTGCGGGTAGTCAAGGGCGCGCCGTCCGTGGTTGCCGAATTGTCAAGAGACGGAACTGGCTTCGACGCCGACGTCGAGAGTTTTGCCGCCCAAGGCTATCGCGCGCTCGCCGTCGGTGCCGGCACCGACGACAGCCTGCAACCGGTCGGTCTTGTGGGATTGTTGGACCCACCGCGAGAGGACTCCCGTGCCTTGGTAGAAAGCCTCCACCGGCTGGGGGTCCAGGTGCTCATGGTGACCGGTGACGGAGGCGCCACCGCCCAAACGGTGGCTGAGCAGGTCGGTATCAACGGCCCAACCTGCTCCCCTGAGCGCATGCACACGGACTTGGGGAATGCGATCTCAAAATGCCGCGTTTTCGCCGGAGTGTTCCCTGAAGATAAGTTCCACCTCGTTCAAGCGCTGCAAAGAAATAATCATGTGGTGGGCATGACCGGTGACGGGGTTAACGATGCCCCCGCGCTCAAACAGGCCGAAGTGGGCATTGCCGTAGCGAACGCCACCGATGTGGCGAAAGCCGCTGCCAGCGCCGTTCTGACTAACCCCGGGCTAACGGACATCGTGGCTGCAGTGGAAACCAGCCGACGCATCTACCAGCGCATGCTGACATACACCCTTAACAAGATTATTAAGACCATCGAGGTGGCATTCTTTCTGAGCCTGGGCGTCATCCTTACAGGCCACTTGATCATCACGCCATTGTTGGTCGTGCTCCTCCTGTTCACGAACGATTTCGTGACCATGTCCATCGCTACCGACCGAGTGCCTTTTGCCCGAGAGCCTGAACGCTGGGAGATCCGGCGTCTTATGATGACGGCCTTGCCGCTCGCAGCCCTGATCCTGGCGCTCTCTTTCAGTATCTTCTTCATCGCTCGGAATGGCCTGCATTTGCCCTTACCGCAATTACAGACCCTAGTCTTTGTTACGCTGGTCTTCAGCGGGCAAGGGACGGTGTACTTGGTCCGGGAAAGACATCACCTTTGGAATTCTCGGCCGAGCCGCTGGATGCTGGTGAGTTCGGCCGCGGATATCGTGGTCGTGAGTCTGTTAGCTGTTCACGGCATCTTCATGGCAGCGGTTAGCACGCGGCTCGTTGGGGGAGTCCTCCTGGCGGTAATGCTTTATCTAATGGCCGTGGACTTTCTGAAAATCCGCATATTTGCGTACTTTGACTTGCATTGATCGGTGATAAGATCATCTTAGTGCAGTTTGGGCTTTGGTGAATACCTCTGAGGAGCGAAGCATGAACGACTCCGTCTCCGCCGGTCTGCCGTCGGCTGGTCAGACTTCCGACTTACTCAATGAGGTGGCTCTGAACCTGCGCTGGTCCTGGAACCATTCCGCCGACCAGCTCTGGGAACGGCTCGATCCTGAGTTGTGGGACCTGACACACAACCCCTGGTTTGTCTTGCAGACGGTCTCACGTGAAAAGCTGCGGAGTGTAACCAGCGATCCTGGTTTTCAAAAGCTGGCGCAGGAGATCGTTCAGAAAAACCGCGCGGCGATAGAGCCGGTCGGCTGGTTCCAAAAGGCGCATCCGAACAGCACGCTCAAGAGAATTGCTTACTTCAGCATGGAATTCATGTTGAGTGAAGCGCTGCCGATTTACTCGGGCGGCCTCGGCAATGTCGCCGGTGACCAGCTTAAGGCAGCAAGTAACTTGGGAGTGCCGGTGATCGGCGTAGGTTTGCTTTACCAGCAGGGTTATTTCCGGCAGGAGATTGACGCCCAAGGAAACCAGGAGGCGCTCTTCCCCTTCAACGATCCCGGGCAGTTGCCGATCTCCGCCGTGCGCGCCCCTAATGGCGAGTGGGTACGCTTCCCGCTTGCCTTCCCGGGCTTCCAGCTCTGGCTGCGAGTCTGGGAGGTGCAGGTTGGCCGGGTGAAGTTGTACTTGTTGGATACCAACGACCCGGCGAATATTCCCTCCCACCGCGGTATTTGCAGCGAACTTTACGGTGGCGGCCAGGAGTTGCGGCTGAAGCAGGAGTTGGTGCTCGGAATCGGAGGATTTCGACTGCTCCACACCCTTGGCCTCGAGCCCCAAGTCTGTCACCTGAACGAGGGGCATGCCGCCTTCGCCGTGCTGGAGCGAGCATGGTCCTACATGAAGGGGAACAATCAGCCATTCGAGGTCGCCCTGGCGGTTACCCGGGCGGGAAACTTGTTTACCACTCACACCCCGGTGGAGGCCGGCTTCGACCGCTTTGCACCCGAATTGGTGGAGAAGTATTTGAGGAGGTATGCAGAAGAGCGCCTGGCAATTTCCTTCGGGGACCTGCTTGCTTTAGGCCGGCGGGACGCGAATGACTCGAGCGAGCCTTTTAACATGGCGTATTTGGCCATGCGAGGCAGCGGCGCCGTGAACGGCGTGAGCCGATTGCACGGCGAGGTTAGCCGCCGGATTTTTCAGGGCCTGTTTCCGCGCTGGCCGGAACACGAAGTGCCGATCAGCCACGTCACGAATGGCGTCCACGCGCCTAGCTGGGATTCCGCCGAGGCGGATCGCCTCTGGCATGCCGCCTGTGGGAAAGGCCGCTGGCTTGACCCCATGACGGACTTAGAAGGGGACTTTGGCCAAGTCGGCGATTCCGAGCTTTGGCAGTTGCGCGCCGAAGCCCGGCGGTCACTTATTGCCTATGTCCGAAAATGGCTGCACCGGCAATTGACCAGCCAAGGTATATCTCCCGACCAGGTCGCGCAAGCCGAACACATCCTCGATCCTAACATTCTGACCCTCGGATTCGCCCGCCGCTTCGCCACCTACAAGCGTCCCAACCTGTTGCTGCACGATCCCGAGCGGCTGATCCGAATCCTGACCAATGCCCGCCAGCCGGTCCAACTGATTCTTGCCGGCAAGGCGCATCCGCAAGACCTCGCAGGACAAGCTATGATCCGGGAATGGGTCAGCTTTGTCCGCGGTCCCGAGGTACGGCCGCACGCGGTGTTTCTTAGCGATTACGACATGCTCATGGCTGAACGGCTGGTTCAGGGGGTGGACGTTTGGATCAACACGCCCCGCCGTCCCTGGGAAGCCAGTGGGACTAGCGGCATGAAAGTGCTGGTCAATGGCGGTCTGAATCTCTCTGAGCTCGACGGCTGGTGGGCGGAAGCATATTCTCCGGAGGTAGGCTGGGCCTTGGGTGACGGCCAGGAGCATGGGGACGATGCCGCCTGGGATGCCGCCGAGGCTCGAAGTCTCTATGAGTTGCTGGAGCGAGAGGTTATCCCGGCTTTCTACACGCGGGATGAGCGAGGAATTCCTCCCGGCTGGGTGGCTCGGATGCGGAAGAGCATGTCACGCCTGACCCCCGCTTTTTCGGCCAATCGCGTGGTGCGCGAGTATACGGAGAAGCATTACCTGCCGGCCGCGGCGGCTTATGGCGAGCGCGCCGACAAGAGAGGTCAACTGGGAAGCGAGTTGCTGGAGTGGCAGCGAAAACTGGCGCGGCACTGGTCAAGGGTGCGCTTCGGTGCACTGGCCAGCGAGCGGCCCAATGATCATTACGTCTTTCAGGTACAGGTCTATCTTACCGACCTCGATCCTGAGGCGGTGAGGGTGGAGCTCTACGCGGACGCGCAAGACGGCGGTGAGCCGGTTCGGCAGCTCATGCAGCGGGGCGAGCCGCTGGTCGGCTCGGCCAATGGCTTCCTTTATGTTGCCAGCGTCCCGGCCACGCGGCCGGCGAGCGATTACACGCCGCGGATCATCCCTTATAAGAATGGGGCCTCGGTGCCGCTCGAGGCCCCCTTCATCCGCTGGCGTGACCCCTCGGAGTAACCCGATGCTCCCCTAATGACCAATCGTAGGAGCTGATCCCGGCAGGGTATAGCGCAGGTCGAGGAACACCATGTTGAGACTCGCGTTGGCAGGTTGGCCCGGGGCAACATACCAGGGGTTGCGCGTAAGGTACGAATACTGGCCGATCAAGTTAATGGCGCCGTACCTTGGATTCTTCCAGATGGCGGTGTTAAAGCCAACTGTGGGCTCCTGAATAATGCGGTTCTGAGCGCTCGACGAGCCTGCATACCCATAGCCTACCGGCTTGCCATTGGTGTCGATGGCAACATTCCGTCCCACATAGAGCCCACCGTAATAGGCAAACAGGATCGTGTTCTTATGCGCATACTCGAAGCCGCTAACCGTGGAACTGGCATGGATGAGCGAAATGCTACCGTCGGCGCGCGCGATCAGGTCCGGAGCCTGGCCGAAAATGTAACGACCGCCTCCATCGCTCCAGAAATTGTTGGTAAGCAGGCGGAAGCCCTTGAAGATTTCAACCTGCAGGTTCAGGAAGCCGCCACCACCCACTGCCGAGTAGGTGGTCTGATTGGTCGGGTTATAGAGCTTAAAATTGCGCTCGATTCCGCCGACCTCGAAGTGAAGCCGCCTGGAAGGATCGAGAGCCAATTTCGCAATCACATCGGGTGCGACGTTCGGGGCGTTCAGCCCGTTTTGGTTATAGTCCAGTTCTCCCTGATACGCACTGCTGATGTTGAGAGCCGAGGGGAGGGTGATGAGCGGGCCGCCGGCCGAGCCTCCGGCGTACTGGTCCGGGCTGTCGATGGCGATTGCGAAAGCTGCTTTCCGGGACGGGTGGTAAACGAAGCGTAGCTCCGGGATGCGACCCCAAACCAAGCCGAGCTGATAGTTCACGTCCATGTCTTGCGTAACGAAGATATCGCTGGGCAGAGGCGAAATGCCGGTGCGGCCTGGTGTGATCAGGCTCCAGGTCTGGCCACCCAAAACTTCCCAATTCCCCCTGGCCACGTCGACCCAGTACAAGCGCGAGCGCAACGTGTTGCTGTTGCTGCTCACGGCTACGTTCGCAGGGTTGTTTCCTAGGAAGTCCGCCTCCATATAGCCGATCACGTGCGCGCCTTTCACGTCGGCATCGACGCGAAAGCCCACTCGAGAGTTCTGCATGCTGAGGCGTGTCTCGCTCAGATTATTCTGGTAAACATTGCTGCCGTAAGGTATGCTCGCAAAATTTGTCCCGATGCTGCCCCCGGCAGCATGGGTGCGAAATACACTCGTGAAATCCATGAATCCCATGGGGGTGATGGTGGCGGTGCCGATGTGGAACTGCATAGCTGCTGGCTCTGGGTCGGGGTGCGGCGGAGGCGTCGCTGAAGGGGGAGGAAACACAGCAGAGGCCATCGGCTTCGGGTCGCTGCTGGCGGCGGCTTGCTGCACGCTCTTGGGAAGCATGGGGCTGGTCGAGGCCACCTGATTGAGGTTCGGCGCTGGCGTCGCCGCAGCTTGCGCCGGGCTCGGGGACTGGTCCATCTTTTGCTTCATCTGGTCCACGATGGCGCGCAATTGTTCGATCTGCTTTTGTTGTTCGGCAATCTGCTGCTTCAGCAGCGAAACATCGTCACGCTTGCTGGTATCTCTTGACGAGGTGTCCGCCGGCGTTTGCGAAAAAACCTGTGTGGCAAGCGCCATGAGAACGGCGGCGCTAACAATAAGCATGTTTCCAATTCTTCGCAACTGCATTGCTCAGCCCTCCGACAGGTATCAGCCTTTCATTGGGTTTGCCGGTTCGACTTGCTCATTGAACCTTGATCATCATCGCGGAGGTGTATTCCTTGGGTGTTACGAGATTGTTACATTTCTGTGAAGGGTAGCGTGGGTGTCTTGCCCGCTGTGAACGTGTGAAAAATCGCGCTGAAGGGGCGGTCTATGACCGCTGGTTTTCTGTTTTCAGGCGCATCGGCGCTCATAGAGCGCCGCTACAATTGTCGCATCCGATTTTTTCGCACCTTCACAGCGGGCGAGACACCCGCGCTACGATTCCGCAGCTATTGACACCTGGAAGGGCCTGTTGCATCATATCTACTCGGGATTCGATATCCAACTTGGATAACTAAAACAATGAAATCCGCCCAAATCAACCCGGCGAATAGCCAGGAGATCTACTCGGGATTAGTTCGTATTCACATCCTTTATCACGCCTGCCAGGGGCCCATCTTCGGCCTCGGCATGATCGAAGAGCTTGGCAGGCACGGATACAGGTTGAGCGCCGGGACTCTTTACCCGCTGCTCCACGGTCTGGAGATGAAAGGCTACCTTCGCTCGCGTGAAGTAAGGTCGGGCAGGTCGATTCGCCGCGTTTATCGAGCCACGGCGGCAGGACGCAAAGCGCTGGCTCTGGCGAGAGAAAAGGTGAAGGAGCTAGTGGGTGAGCTTTTGGAAGACGAGGCTGAATTGTAGCGCCGACCTTTAGGTCGGCATTGGCTGGCTTTCTGACCCTGCTGACCTAAAGGTCAGCCCTACGTCAGCTCTTGGAGGATGAGTGGAAGCACATAAACGATCAGCTTTTCTATTCTCCATTTGTTTTCTCTTACCGGCGCAACTCGTGGCCCAGACCGCGCCTCCGCGGGGTCCCGCCCGCCCAGTGAAAACCTTCACTCTGGAGGAAGCGATCAATTATGCTTTGGCCAACTACCCCGCTGTCCGTGCGGCGCTGGAACAAGTGAATAGCGCGAAGAGTGCCGTGGCGTTGGCCCGAACCTCCTATCTTCCCCTGTTGAATCCCATCTATCAGGCCAACCGCGCCACGCAAAACCAAGTCGTGGGCATATTTCTCCCCTCACCCATCGCTCCTTCGATTGAGGGGCCGGTGCAGCCGTATTCGGCAACCAACTTCTGGAACACCCAGGGTGGGGCCTTGTTATCCTGGGAGCCGTTCGATTTCGGATTGAGGCGGGCCACCATTGATCAGGCCCGCTCCGTGGAGCACAAGTCCAACGCGGACGTGGAACTGACTCGCCTGCAAGTTGCCTCCGCCACCGGCGGTTATTTCCTGAATTCGGTATCCGCGCAACAGGCGGTCGAGGCAGCGCAAGCGAATGTGCGGCGCTGGGAAGTCTTCGACCATACCGTCCATGTGCTGGCCGAGCAGGAACTTCGTCCGGGCGCAGACGCCTCGCGCGCCGACGCAGAACTGGCGGTTGCCCGGACGCAACTTTTCCAGGCTCAGGCCGTGGAGCAGCAGGCCCGGGCCCTGCTCGCCTCTCTCTTGGGAGCGGCGCCTAATGCCGCACAAGTGGAAGCCAGCCCGCTCCTCGCTTCGCCTCGGGCCGAGTCTTTGCCGGCCACTCCACCTTCCGCTCATCCTCTGGCTCGAGATCAGCAGGCGAGCGTTGATGAGGTACGGGCGCAGCAGCACGTGTTAGGGCGCACTGATTTTCCCCGTCTCTTTCTGGCTTCTGAGGTTTTCGCCCGGGGCAGTGGAGCGAATCCCGACGGCACGCCTGCTGGCGGCGTGACTGGCTTGGGTCTTTCCCGCAGTAACTGGGTGGCGGGCATCTCCGTGGTGTTCCCCAACCTGTTTGATTTCTCTGCTCTGCGCGACCAAAAGCGCATGGCTCAAGCGCGGGAAAGGAGCCAGGAGGCAAAGTACCAGCAGACTTTGCAAGATCTAAGCGGGCAGATTGCTGCCGCGCAGGCTGCACTCGAGGCGGCTTTGCAGGTTGCCAAAAATACCCCCATCGAGCTAGAGGCTGCCCGCCAGACAGAAACGCAAGCTCGGGCTCGCTACCAGGCAGGGCTCACGAATCTGGTCGAGGTCGCTGAGGCGGAAGGGCTGCTGGCACAGGCTGAAAGGGACGATGCCGTGGCGCGGATTAATGTCTGGCAGGCGCTCTTTAATGTCTCCGTGGCACAAGGGAACCTGGAACCGTTCTTTGCGCTTCTCCGTTCGAATGCCGGGAGCAGGTGATCGGGTGAACAGTCGAAAGTCGAAAAACGAAATTCGAAACTCGAGACGATTTTCGAATTTCGATTGGGGAGTTTCTTGTGAGCCATAGAGGCACTAAGTCATGTGGTTAATCCGTACCGCCTTGCGGCGGCCCATTACCGTGCTGGTGCTGGTATTCGGCGTGGCGCTGGGTGCGGTCCTGGCGATGCTCCGAATGCGCGCGGACATCTTTCCGGACCTGAATCTTCCCGTCATTTACGTGGCGCAGCCCTACGGCGGCATGAGCCCGGCGCAGATGGAAGGCTATCTGGTCTTCTACTATGAATACCACTTCCTCTACATCAATGGAATCGAGAGCGTCGAGGACAAGTCGATTCAGGGCAACGGTCTGCTGAAGCTCACCTTCCATCCTGGAACCGACATGAGCCAAGCCCTCGCCCAGACAATCTCCTACGTCAACCGCGCCCACGCCTTCATGCCCTATGGAACCGTAAACCCCTTCGTCATTCGTTTTGACGCGGGCACGGTGCCGGTGGGCTACCTGGTGTTCTCGAGCAAGAGCCGCACCATTGGAGAAACCCAGGATTTGGCGCTCAATCGCATCCGCCCACTTTTCGCCACGCTTCCTGGAGTGTCGGCGCCCCCGCCCTTTGGCGGCAACCAGCGCACCATCGTCATTACAGTTAATCCCGATCGGCTACGCTCATACAACTTATCTCCCGATGCGGTGGTTCAGGCGGTGAGCTCCGGCAACGTGCTTATGCCTGCCGGCAACGTGCGCACCGGCAGCCTGCTGCGCATCGTGGGCAGCGATTCCGTGACTCCCAACATCAAAGACCTTTTGGACGTGCCCATCCACGCCGGCGCCGGCCCGGCAGTTTACTTGCGCGACGTGGGAACGGTGGCAGATAGCACAGACATCCCCACCGGGTACGCGCTGGTGAACGGGCGCCGCGCGGTGTACATCCCTGTGACCAAGCGCCCCGACGCCTCCACGCTGACGGTGGTGAATGAGGTCAAGCAGAATCTGGCGCGATTCCGCACTCTAGTTCCCTCCGACATTGATATCACCTATCAATTTGACCAATCCGGTTACGTGAAAAGCGCCCTGCTCTCGGTGGTGCGCGAGGGACTGCTGGGAGCGCTTCTGACCGGCCTCGTGGTTTTGCTCTTCCTGGGGGACTGGCGCAGCTCGCTGATCGTGCTCACCACAATTCCCTTTGCCCTTTTGACCTCCGTGGTCGCCCTGTGGTTAACGGGCCAAACCATCAACATCATGACCCTGGGCGGGCTGGCGCTGGCCGTGGGCATCCTGGTGGACGAGGGTGTGGTCGAAGTGGAAAACATCGACAGCACGCTGCTCGAAGAGCCGCGTCTTGACCCCCCGCGCGGCGTCCTGCAAGCCACGCAAAGAACTGTGGTGCCGCGTTTCCTAGCGATGCTGTCGATGGTGGCGGTCTTCGTACCGTCATTTTTCATGACCGGGGTAACCAAGAGCCTGTTCGTGCCACTCTCGCTCGCGGTCGCGTTTGCCATGGTGGCGTCGTTCCTGCTCTCTAGTTCCTTGCTGCCTGTTTTGTTCCTGTGGACGCACCGAAAGGGCGGTGGAGGCACGCCACCCTGTGGCCCAGAGCCTTCGGGCGGCGGGCCATCGTGTGCCCCTGCACCCGCTAACGCGTCCCCGACCCCGCGAGCCCGCGGGCGGCATTTTGACAGAGCGCGTAACTTTTGGGCAGCGAGACTCGAGCGTCTCGCTCCGCTGCGCTGGCTCGTGGTTGGGATTTACTTGGTGGTCGTGCTGGCGGTCCTGGGGCTTCTGGGACCACTCCTGGGCAGGGAACTTTTTCCCAGCGTGACGGGCAATCAATTCCGACTGCGTTTCGACGCGCCCACCGGAACCCGCGCCGAGGAAACTGCGCGCCTGGTAGGGAACGTCTTGGACGAGATTCAGACCGCCGCTGGACCGGGCAATGTTGATATCAGCCTGGGCTACGTGGGTACACAGGCCGCCAGCTACCCCATCAACACGGTTTTCCTGTGGACCGGCGGCCCCCACGAGGCGGTGATCAACGTGGCGTTGCGGCCTCGCCTCGGCATTTCCGTGGCGGCGTTTGAAGAGAAACTCCGCCGCATCCTGCCCCTGAAATTCCCGGATTGCTCTTTCTCCTTCGAGCCGGGTGACATCGTTAGCCAGATCATGAACTTCGGGGCGCCCACTCCAATCGAAGTGGCGGTCACCGGCCCGGACTTTGCCGGCGTCCGCGGCTTCACGGAGAAACTGCGCGACGAAATGAGCAAGGTGTCGGCCCTGCGTGATCTCAGGATCGAGCAGCCGCTTAGCTATCCCAGCGTCGATGTGCAGGTGGACCGTGAACTGGCCGGCCAATTGGGCGTCACGGCGGGACAGGTTGCTCGGTCCCTTTCCGAAGCCACAGCCTCCAGCCGGTTCACGACGCCTAACTATTGGGCGGACCCCAAGACAGGGGTTGGATATCAAGTTCAAGTGCAGTATCCCCAGCCGAGAATGACCTCGGTCGAAGATGTGCGGAACACCCCCGTAATGCCGGGCGACGCCCAGCACCCGCTCGTGGGGGACCTTGCCAGGGTTACGGCGGGAACGATGGTCGGCGAGTACGACCGCATCAACGGCCTGTGGCTGCTGTCCCTTTCGGCCAACGCCGCCGGCCAAGATCTGGGAGGCGTGGCAAGCAGCATTGACGCGGCTATCCGACGCGCCGGTGCGCCACCCCGCGGCGTGACGGTGCAGGTCCGGGGTCAGGTTGCTCCCATGCGCGAGACGCTTAACAACCTGGGAATCGGCCTGCTGCTGGCGATCGTGGTCATCTTCCTGCTGCTGGCCGCCAACTTCGAGTCGGTGCGGCTGGCCTTTGTCATCTTCACCACAGCGCCTGCCGCCATCTGTGGAGTCATCATGATGCTGCTGGTTACCCATACCAGCTTGAACATTCAATCGTACATGGGAGCGATCATGGCTATCGGCGTGGGGACAGCGAACGCCATCCTGCTGACGACCTTTGCGGACGAGCGTCGGCGGGCAGGCGTTTCGGCTTTTGCCGCAGGCATCGAGGGCGCCCGAGCCCGCATGCGGCCAATCCTGATGACCAGCGCGGCGATGATCGCCGGCATGATTCCCATGGCGCTGGCGATTGGGGAGGGAGCGGAAGCGGCAGCGCCCTTGGGCAGGGCCGTCATCGGTGGGCTAGCCGCCGCAACATTGGCCAACCTGACCGTGCTGCCCTTCGTGTTTTCTCTGGTTCAGGCGCGGGCGAGCACGGCTTCTTCCTCGCTCGACCCGGACGATCCGCAAAGCCGGTTCGCGGGGCGGGGTGAAGGGTAAAGGCTAAAGGTTAAAGGCTGAGAGTCGATTTTCCATTTTCCAGTTTCGGTTTCTGCTGAGGGAACATATGCAAGCAAAACAAACAAGGGGTAGCACAGAGTCTTTGCCTTTGAGACTTTGCGGCTTTATTCTTCCGGCGATTGTCGGGGTATGCCTTTTGTCGGGCGGTTGTAGTCAGGACCGAAGCGGGGCAGCGGCGACGGCGGGTCAAGCGGCAACCACGCCGTCTACACGCGAGGTAGAAGTTACCCGCGTGGTGGCGGAGAAGCTAAACGCGACGGTTAAACTGCCGGCGCAGCTTACGGCCTACGAAGTCGTAGATGTCTACCCCAAGGTCACGGGGTTCGTGAAGTGGATCAAGGCGGACCGCGGCTCGAGGGTGAAAGGCGGCGAGCAGATTGCGCAACTCGAGGCGCCGGAGCTGCTGGCGCAGCGGGCGCAAGCGCAAGCCACGTTCCAAAGCGCCGAATCCCAACTCACTGCGGCGCAGGCCAAAATGGCGGCAGACCAAGCCACGTACCGGCGCATGAATGCAGCGGCCAAAACGCCGGGCGTGGTCGCGCTCAACGATCTCGAGGTGGCGCAGAAGGCAGCGGAGGCCGACGAGGCCAATGTCGAGGCGCTCCGGAAGGGCGCGAAGGCAGCTCAAGATGCCCTTCGGGCAGTCTCACAGCTCGAAGCTTATCTCAGCATCACGGCTCCGTTTGATGGCCAGGTCACGACGCGATATGTACACCCCGGTGCGCTGGTAGGGCCCGGCGGCGGTCCCGGTGCTATGACGCCCATCGTTCAGGTCCAAACCCTCACCCGGCACCGCCTGGTCGTGCCCGTTCCGGAGTACGATGCGGCCGGAATCCCGGAAGGAACCGAAGTGAGCTTTACCGTCCCGTCGTTTCCCGGGAGAACCTTCCAGGCGCCCATCGCCAGGATTTCCCGCTCCATAGACGTCAAAACTCGCACCATGCCCGTTGAGCTGGATGTCAAGGACCCACAGGGCGAGCTTACGCCCGGCATCTTCTGCGAAGTCTCCTGGCCGGTGCGCCGTGCTTACGCCACGCTATTCGTCCCGGCCACTGCCGTGGGGAGCGATCTGGAACGAACTTTCGTAATTCGCGTTCGCGATAATCAGGCTGAATGGGTGGACGTGAAAACTGGAGCCACGTCCGGGAACTTGATCGAGGTTTTTGGAGACCTTCGGGAAGGGGACCAAGTCGCTCTTCGAGGCACCGACGAATTGCGGCCTGGCACTCCAGTTTCCCCGCATCTCGCCGCCCCTAATTAAGCGCTTGTGGCGCACATCTCCCGCGGCGGACATGCGCCACCCGCTGAAAGGCATCATTCAGATGAGAAGGAGTCCGTCCAGTGGGCGAGTCTCTCCGCGGCGATGTTCCGCGAGCGCCTCGTCGGCAAGACGACGCAGCTTGCCCTCCTGGCTGGCAAAGCGCGTCTCCCAGGCTACTTCGTCTTCAAGCTGGGCGAGAATCTGGGAGGCGATGGCGTCCTGCTCATCTTGAGGCAGGCTGCAAACCTTTTCGAGGGCCTTCTCCAACAGCGTCGTCATGATGCCAATTTGCCAGACGTTTCACGTTTCCGCAACGCCCCCGGCCCAAAACGGATCTCCAGTGCGCATCCGGAAGGTGTGGCGGCTGGACGGCCTGTGATAAGCTTTAGTCGGTTGAACAGATCCAGAAATGACAACTCACGCCTTAGAAACTCAACAAGGGCAGCGGTTTGAATTCGGCAAAAACTGGTTGCGATTTTTGCAAGTGCTCAATGAGGAGCGCATTGTCGAAGCTGAAAAGTCCTTGTGCGCCATGCTGGAGTCGGCAAGCCTCGCCGGGAAATCATTCCTGGACGTTGGCTCCGGAAGCGGCCTGTTTTCCCTGGCGGCCATGCGGTTGGGAGCGGCGAAAGTTCACTCCTTCGATTACGATCCTCAAAGCGTGGCTTGCACCCTGGAACTAAAGCGCCGCTACTTTCCCGCCGCCGAACGCTGGACCATCGAAGCGGGCAGCGTCTTGGACGCCGCTTTTTTGGCCCGTTTGGGTCAGTTCGATATTGTTTACTCCTGGGGGGTGCTTCACCACACGGGGAATATGCGCCAAGCCTTGGAGAATGTTGCCCCGCTCGTAGCTGTGGGGGGAAAGCTATTCATTGCTATTTACAACAATCAAGGCGCCGCTTCTCGGCGTTGGAAGGCGGTGAAAATCATTTACAACCAAGGCGGGGCTTGGCGCCTTCTAGTCTGCGCCGTCTTTATTCCCTACTTCATCATCCGAGGCCTGGGGGGTGATCTCTTGAGAATGAGAAACCCATTTTCCCGGTATCGGGATTACAAGAAGTCCAGGGGCATGTCGTTGGTCTACGATTGGTTTGATTGGCTGGGTGGATACCCCTTCGAAGTCGCCAAAGCGGAAGAGATTTTTGACTACTATCGAGGAAAGGGCTTTACCCTGGTCAAGCTGAAGACCTGCGCCGGGTCGCCGGGCAATAACGAGTTTGTGTTGCAGAAAGGCGCGGAAGGAGCGGCGCCTCCGGTTCAATTTTGTTGACGCGTGCGGCAATTTGCCGTACACTAGATAGTGTGTGGGAAGGAGGTTCTATGGGGCACAATCAGATAATTCAGGCTCGGAGGCAATCCCGGAAGCCAGAGCGCCTCGAAGCAAGACTGGCTCGAGAGCAGAAGCGCCTGATCGAGCGTGCTGCGCAGATCCGTGGAACCTCGGTCACTGACTTTGTTCTGGCGAGCGCGCAACAGGCAGCGATGGAGACGATCGAGGACTTCCAGAGGCTGCGATTGCGCGACGAAGCGCGCGAAGTGTTCGTCAATGCCCTTCTTAACCCTCCCGCTCCGAACCCGCCCGCGGGTGCGGCGGCGCGGCGATACAAGAAGATCCTGGGGCTATAATTGCCGGAGAAGGAAGAAACCACAAGACTTCGTTTCGAGCCGCTCGGGCCGGCGCACCTGCGGGGGGCCTTTTCTTGCGGCGTTGAAGCGCTCGACCACTACCTGCGCAAACAAGCCTCCCAAGACGTGAAGAAGCGCGTCGCCCTTGCATTCGTGCTCACCCCGGATGGCAAGACTGTCGCTGGCTATTACACGCTGTCTCAGCACGCTGTGGAACTGGACGCGATTCCGGACAGGCTCGCAGCAAAGCTCCCCAAGTATCCCTTCGTACCCGCGACCCTCATCGGCCGACTGGCCGTGAGTAATCAATTTCGCGGCCAGGGTCTTGGCGAGTTGCTATTGATGGACGCGCTTAACCGTTGCCTAAGTGGGAGCAAACAAGTCGCCTCTGCTGCGGTTATTGTGGATGCGAAGGATGGCCGCGCTGCGGCATTCTATAAGAAGTACGGCTTCATCGAACTTCCCAAGACACCTAAGCGGCTGTTCCTGCCCATGGCCACAATTGAGAAGCTGTTCCCCTCATCGTTTTGACTCTGTCACTCGCCTGCGTTAGACTTCCCGCACGGGTTTCAGCACAAGATGGGAGGTGACCGCCTTGTCGTACCATTTCACAGTCAAGATGTGCCGGCTGTTTGCCATCGTGGTGCTGGTCGTATTTATTTCCGCGGCGCGCGGGGCAGAGAAATCTGATCGCCTCGAGCCCATGGATGTCTTCAACCTTCAGTATGCGGCCGATCCGGAGATTTCGCCGGACGGCGGCCCTATTGCTTACGTCCGGCAGTTCAGCGACGTCATGACGGCCAAGCACTACTCGAACCTCTGGATGGTCAGCTTCGACGGCGCCGACCACCGAGCCCTCACCACCGGCAACTATGACGACAGCTCGCCGCGATGGTCGCCGGACGGCACGCGCCTCGCCTACGTCTCGGATCGCGACGGCAACCCACAGATTTACGTCCGCTGGGTAAGCTCCGGCCAGACGGCCAAGCTGACCAATCTCGATTATCCGCCGGCCGAGATCTCCTGGTCGCCGGACGGCAAGTTGCTAGCCTTCACCTCGCTCGTCGAATCCGAGCCTCCGAAGCTAGCCACGTTGCCGAAGCCCCCCGACGGGGCCAAGTGGGCCGACCCTCCCCGGCTCTATGACCGGCTCATCTACCGATTTAACGGGCGCGGCTATTTAAAGCCCGGTTTTACGCAGCTTTTTGTTGTGGCGTCGGATGGCGGCGCGCCGCGCCAGCTTACCTCCGGCAACTTCCCCCACGGCGACATGCCCTTCGGCGGCGGCGGGCCGCCCGTCTGGACCCCGGATGGAAACTACCTGCTATTTTCTGCCAACCTGCGCCCGGATTACGACTACCAGCCGCTCAACACCGAGGTCTACGAAGTGGCCGTGGCGGACGGTAGGGTGAAGCCGTTGACGGACCGCAATGGGCCGGATAATTCCCCCGCGATTTCCCCTGACGGCAAGACCATCGCCTATGTCGGATTCGATGACCGCTATCAGGGCCACCAGACCACGCACCTATATCTAATGGACCGCGACGGCGGAAACCCGCGTGTGGTCACGCCCAAGCTCGACCGTGACGTTCAAAAACCCCGCTGGGCCCCGGATGGCAGCGGCGCCTATTTCATGTACGACGACCAAGGCGACACAAAGCTGGGGTTCTATTCCCCGCGCGGCACAGTGAAAGAACTCGCCGGCCACATCGGCGCCGGGGGATCGAGCTATAGCGGTGGCGCCGCGTTCAGCGTCGCCAGGGATGGCCGGTTCGCAGTTGCCTATGACACGCCCTCCGGCCCGGGCGACGTCGCCGTGGGCCGGTATTCCGACTCCAAGCTCCAGGTGCTGACGGCTCTCAACCAGCAACTGTTCATCCAAAAGAAGCTTGGAGCGGTGGAAGAGTTCTGGTTTGATTCTTCCCTGGATCATCGCAAGCTCGAGGGCTGGATCGTCAAGCCGCCCGGTTTTGACCCTGCTAAGAAGTATCCGCTCATCCTCGAAATCCATGGCGGGCCTTTTGCCAATTATGGCGACCGGTTTGACACCATCAAACAGATCTGGGCGGCAAAAGGTTTCGTGGTGCTCTACGCGAACCCGCGGGGCAGCACAAGCTATGGCGAAGAGTTCGCCAACCTGATTCACCACGCCTATCCCGGAGATGATTTTTACGACCTGAACTCCGCCGTGGACGCTGCCCTCGCCAAGGGCTACATCGACGCGGACAATCTCTATGTCACCGGCGGCTCCGGCGGAGGCGTGCTGACCTGCTGGATGATCGACCGCACAACCCGCTTCCGAGCTGCCGCCAGCCTGTATCCCGTCATCAACTGGTATAGCTGGGTGCTTACCTCGGACCTGCCTTCCTTTGGCAGCGAATACTGGTTTCCGGGCCCGCCCTGGGCAAACGCCGAGCAATATATGAAGCGCTCTGTACTCTCCTATGTCGATAAAGTCACGACGCCGACTCTGTTGATGACCGGCGAAGAAGATTACCGCACTCCCATCGAAGAGGCCGAGCAGTACTACGTCGCGCTCAAACTCCGTAAAGTGGAAGCTGCGCTGGTTCGTTTCCCGGGCGAACCCCACGGCCTCAGCGCGCGGCCCAGCCATCAAGTCGCCAAGATTGTCTACGTGACGGATTGGTTCGAAAAGCACAAGAAGAAGTAAGCGGGCCTCCTGTGATTGCCACTTTTGTGCTGAGGTATTTCTGGCCCTCGCCCCCTTGGGGAAGTCCGATTTCTGGACCCCGATGGGGTCCATCGGACCCCCGAAATCGGGGTGGGTGGCCCACGGTCCCGATGCACTTCATCGGGACGCGGGCCGGGTGAGGGCGGCGAGCGCGAAACCGTCGCGGGTGGCCCATACATGGTCGTTCATTTATGCGCCCTGATGGCAGGCTGTGCGCTAACGCTCACTGCGACCTATTCATGGGAAACGCGACCGAACCCTTGCCGTGGCTGGCCGCTACTCGACCCGCTTGCCTGTTGGGGGTTGGCCTGGCAGGAGGAAAGTCTTGACGAACTCGCCTTCACCACATACTGTCATGCCTGAGAAGCGTTTAAACCATTCGCCCTCAGCGACTTCCGGCTCGGCGTCAAGCCAGCGCGCCAGGAGTTCAAGCTGCGAGGCAGGAATTTTGGGTTGCTGAATTCGGTCAAGCAAGTGCCGGAAGAGCGCAGGCGGTAGGTGGTGACGGCGAATTCGCGGCATGGTACAGAGCCTCAGTCATCGGCAAGGTCGCGCCAATTGCGTGGCCGATGGACAGAAGATAGGAGCAGCATCCATATTTCTAATCCTTGGAGGTGCCACCAGGGGCGGCGGCGCGAAGCGCGGCCGAAGGGCTAAATCCCATAAAAGCCGCGAGCGATGCGTTGCCGCAGGCGAGCAGCCTCTTTCGGGTCATTGGCGACAGCCAGCCTCTTGGCCAGTAAGCCGAGCTCTTCCGGACTTAGGCGATGTCCCTTCGACTCGAGCGCGGCGAGCTCAGGCGTCTCGAGCTCGGTCTCTTCGCCAGTGGGTTCGCGGGCCACGATCCGCGCTCCGGTTACCGCCTGGCGCACAAACCAGTGATAGACCGCCAGCGCATTCTTGATGACCTCGGTCCGCTTGGTGTGAGTGAGTCCTGCCATTTGGTCCACAAGCTCCGACTCGCCTTGGGTCAAAACGGGTTGGATTCTGGAATTACTCATATATCCTCTTTTTGAGCTCAATTATGCATCAGAAATGAGCAGGCGTCAAGTGGACGTACGATAAGTGGATTTCCGCTTTCGCGAGATTGATGGACTCAGGCGCCTCGTGCCGTCTGGGGCACCTCGAAACAGAAAAATCACGCAACGGGTGGAGCTTCCCGTTCCACCCGGCAGAGCAGAGCGGTATGGGGCCAACCGCCGATTTCCGGGCTGCAAAACTTCGCGCCGTCGGGGCAGAGCATATTGGCGTTGGATTCGAACACGCCAAACAATTCCGGTTCCGCCCCCGAGCGCTCGGGAAACCACCAACCGTGCTGTACATCGGCCATGCGCGGATCGAGAGCAGGCGTGAGGTGCGCGCGGAGGCGGATACATCCCTGGGGCGTGATCACCCAGGCCCACCTACCCTCGTCCAGCCCCAGTGCCGCCGCCGTATCCGGGTGCAAGGCCACGTGCGGATCGCGCACCTGGGCCCGCGCCGCCGCCAGGTGCCGCTGCTCGGAGTGGTACATGGGCATGAACCGGCTGCCGGTGATGAGCACCAGCGGGTACTCGTGCGACAAATCGGGATCGCCTGCGGGACTGTGGGCAGGCTCGCGATAGACGGGAACCGGCGAGCAGCCGAGGGCTTCGAAGGTGCTCGAACGGAGTTCCACTTTCCCGGAAGGTGTGCCGAACCCGAACTGTTCGTATCGCCGGTGCTCGCGTTTCCCGAACAGCCCATTGCGCGCTAGCAGGTCTTCGAAGGTAAGGCCGACGGGAGCCAGCCGGAAATCCCAAACCTCCTCGACGGTTTGCCAAGGCCAGTGCTCGGCTTGGCCCAGACGCACTGCCAATCCCCGCCAAAACTGGTAATCGTCGCGCCGCTCGTAGAGAGGGCCAATCCCTTTGGGGCAGGCCACGCAGAAGCCTGGCGTCGACCACAGCTCCGTCCGCTCGACGGTCGAGGCGGCGGGAAACACGTAGTCGGCCAGCGCCGCCGACGGTGTGAGGTAGTAATCCATGACCACGTAGAGTTGCAGAGCCTTCAATGCCGCGTAAGTCCGCTGCACATTGGGAAGAGTCAGCAGTGGGTTGCTGGCCAGAGAGATCATTGCTGTGACGGGATAGGGCCGGCCGGTGAGGATGGCCTCGAAAACGGCGTGCTTGTGCGCCATGCAAGTCATGTCGGCCAACGGTGGAGCCATATAGCCAGGGGGGAGGCGGCGGTTGGCGGCCACATTGCGTTCCCAGCCGGGGAAGCCGAAAAAGGGATACTCGTCCGCTCCGAGTTGTTTCGCGCGTTGCGCAGGCGGCAGGGCTTCGTTGAACTCGAGCGCATCCCCGCCCACGATCTTGCCCACCAGGTCCACCCACCCTAGCAGCTCTCCTCCAGGCACGTCCAAGTTGCCGGCGACTGCCCGGAGCAGACAGCGCGCCCGCGCCGCCTGAGTGGCGTTGACCCCCTGCTTGTCCAGACCGAAGCCCCAAGTGATCACGGCGGGTTTGGTGGTGGCGTAGCAGCGCGCCGACTCGCAGATTTGCCCCGGCGAAAGCCAAGTGATTGCCGAGACCTTCTCCGGCGTATACGGAGCGGCGGCGGCGCGCAGGTCCTGGAAGCCCACCGTCCAGCGCTCGACAAAGTCCCGGTCGTACCAGCCCTCCTCGATCATCAGCCGCAGCCAGCCCAGCATCAGCGCCACATCCGTGCCGGGCCGAATCGGCAACCACAGGTCCGCCAGCTCCGCCTCGCGAGTGCGGCGCGGGTCCACCACAACGAGCTTCACGCCATGCTTCTTCGCGGCTACGATCTCAGGAAAGCCAAGGATCGGATCGCTTTGCGAAGGGGCATTCCCCCACACGACCAGGCACTTCGTCCGTCCTATGTCGCCTCGGGCGAAGCCTCCGTAGGTGGCGTATTCGACCGCCTGGCTGGGGCACATGCAGATGTTGTTCGCTCCGCACAAGTTGGGCGAGCCGAACAGGTTGAAGAAGCGCCTGCCGTCCCAGTGATAAGTGCGGTGCGTGCCGTGGGTGAAGGCCAGCGTTTCCGCGCCGTAACGATCCCGAAGCGACGCCAGCCGCTCGGCCACCTCGTCGAGCGCCTGATCCCAGGAGAGGCGCTGCCACTCATTTGCGCCGCGCGCGCCCGTACGCTTCAGGGGAAAATTGAGGCGCGCGGGGTGATAGAGGTGATCGATAAGCAGCCTGCCCCGGGCACAGAGCCGCCCGCGGGAGATGGGATGGTCGGGGTCGCCTTCGACCGCGACCGCGCGGCCGTCTTCGACGCGCAGGCGCACACCGCAACGCGGGTGGCAGAGACCACAAAACGTTCGGCGAGTTTCGGTCATAGTAAGCGCACCTCCCGCGTTTCCTCTATCCCGAAACTAGCCGTAGTTTACTGCTAACCGTAACGCAAGTCACAGCAAATTCGTCTCATAGACTAGGGGATGAAGAACGGAAAGGGCGGCTGCTTCCTCATTTTACAAATGACTATAGTCGGTCAGAACGTAGTGGGAACACTTGCGCGCTGTTCGAGGGTAAGGCTAGTGAGGGCGACCCTGGGATTGCTTGTACTGGCGCCGGGCCTCGCCTGGGCGCGCGGCGAAGGTCTTGCCGGATACCCGGCTTCGAATGCGAACTCTCCTGCCGATCAGGCCTCGGTGCAGAGTGAAGATCATTTCACATCATGCGGTCTGGAGCTATTGCCGGTTCCGTGCCAGCCCCCCCCAACATTCAGTATATTCAGCATGGACTCCCAGGCGCCCAGTAGCGCCCAGACCTCGAGCACAAACAACCCGGCCCCATCCCCCATTGAAGACCGGAAACAACGTCTGAAGGTAAACCCCGTGACCGGTTTGGTCGGAGCCTCTGAATCAAACTTTAGTCCCTTGACCGGAACTGAGCGCTGGAAGCTTTACTTCAAGATGAATTATTGGTCCATCGGCGCCTACCTTGGGCCATTCCTCGCCGCCTTGGTGCTTGACCAAGCCACCGACTCTCCCTACCAATGGGGGGGAGGGTTCCCTGGCTTTGGACGCAGATTGGCCTCGCGCGTGGGCAATTCCGTCCCTCAGGGCACCTTTCAAGCCCCGGTGGCCGCCGCCCTGCATGAGGATGTGCGCTACATCTCCAGCAACCAGCACAGTTTCAAGCGCCGCGCCGAGCACGCTGTCCTCTACAGTTTCCTTGCCTACAACAACCAGGGGCACCCAATACTAAACATTGCCAATCTTGGCTCCTACTACGCTTCTACTGCCGTGTCCACGGCTTGGTTTCCCGGCATCAACAATGCCGCGAGTTACACATTCATTAATGCCTCTGAGCAGATTGCGTTGAGCGTACCTATCAACCTCCTCCAGGAGTTTTGGCCGGAGGTCCGGCGCTATGTTTTCCGCCGGCATTAGCTGCGGGCGCGGGACAATCGCGGCATTGGTTCTAGAGCAGGGCTGTCCAAATTACCAGCTCACGTCGGACGTGTTTCGGAAAGGCAAGGCCTTTTCCGTCGGCTGACAGACGGAACCGCAGGTCGTCGCCGACAGGCCGCCACTCCGGAGCGCTCCCTACCAGATCAACTTAAGTCCAAATTGAATCTGCCGTGAAGTTGTGGATGTGCTCGTGATAACCCCGGCGGCGGGGGAGGGTGCCCCCGTTGCGGATGTGAACACGATCAGGTTTGGCGTATTGAAGTTAGCGCGGTTCAAGGCGTTGAAAAACTCGGCGCGAAACTGGAGACCCAATTTCTCAGTAATCTTCGTGTCCTTGAGCAACGAAAGGTCAAGCGTCGCGAGCCCCGGACCAATAAAGGCGTCTCTTCCGAGATTTCCGTAAGTGCCGTTGGGGGGAACGAGAAAGGCGTTGGGATTGAAATACTGGTTCGGACTTCCAAGAATCACCTTGCCATTAAATGCTGGGTTGCGAGAGGGGCGCACCGGGTTGCGCGTGTCGCCGTTGTTGGAGGGATTAAAGCTGAGCTGGGGGGTGAAGGGAAAGCCGTCCTGCAAGGTCACAATGCTATTCAGAGTCCAGCCGCTGGCGAATCCGTTTAGGTAGGGGCACGCCATGGCGTGGCCATACGAGGAGTTGCTGCAACCCTTTAGAAAACGCTTCCCCTGCCCGAGCGGCAACTCATAAGTTCCGTTAATGACGCCCACGTTTCTGACGTCGAACGTGGCCAGCCCCCAATCGGCGTGGAGATTGAAGGGGTTCATGACCAACCCCGGAGCGTTGGCGGCTGCGGTGGCGTTCAGCGAGTCTCCGTCATCGAGCGTCTTTGACCAAGTGTAAACTCCCCTGAAGGCCAGGCCGCTGCGGAAGCGGCGAGTCACATCCAAAAGCAGGGCATTGTAGGAACTGACCCCTTCGGAAAACCAGCTCCACGTGTTCTCCAGCGAGGGATTGGCTTTCGGCGTTCCACTCGGAATGTAATAAGTCCCCGCCGGCAGGGAAGCCGGGCAAGGGGCCGTGGGGCAAATTGTGGGGAATGGCTCGTTGGCGTCCAGGCTGACCACTTCGTGGTACCCGTGCGAACCCACATAACCGACACTGAGAGAGGTGTTGGGAGTTAATTCCTGTTCAATCTTGAGGGAATAGGACACGAGCGTGGGCGTCTCCAAATCGGGTTGAACGCCACCCGGCACCAGCTTGGCGCTTGACGGCACGGATGCGCTGGGTGTGAGCGGGAGCTGAGAGACCGGCAGGCGTGCAATGCTGTAGGTTGGATTGAAGGGCGCATTCTGATCGAGCCGGTAGCCAAGCGCGTCTTGAAGATCGTTGTACATCCCGAAGCCGGCGCGGAGGACGGTCTTGGCGCGGAAGGGGCTCCAAGCCAGCGCGATTCGCGGTTGGGGCAGGAACTTGGCGTTATTGGAAGTGAAGACTGAGCTTGCGACGCGCGGTTGAGTCACGATGACTCCCTTGCTGAAAACATAGTTGCCGCCTCGCCCGTGAGCCTCGTTCCATCCGTTGGTGAACTCGTCGCGGAAACCCAGGGAGAGGGTTAGCTTGGGGCTTAGCTGCATGTCGTCCGTGACGTACCAGGCGCCGAGGAGCGAGCGCCAGCCCAGCGGAGTGGGTGCGGGATCAAACAGGAAGCTGCCCACCGTGCCCTCCAGGAAGGTCGTCAGACTCGTAAATGTCGCTTGTCCGAACTGGCTCAGGGCCAGATTCTCATTGGACTCGAGCCGTTGGAACCACGCTCCGAGGCTCACTCGATGCCGGCCTTTCGTCAAGGATATGCGATCTTCAAAGGTGAAGAGATTTCGCGCGATGTCCAGATTGCTTCCATTGTTGCTTCCCGCCAGGCTCAGTTGGGCGGCCGGATTCGATGCTGCGCTGCCTCCAATCACCACCGCGCCCACCGGATGGCCAACCAGGCAGCTCGGAACACTCGCGGCGGGAGTATGGGGCGTGGGTTCTCCGGTATAGAAGTAGCTGGCGCGAGAGAAACCGAAGCGCGCCGTGTTGAGCAAGGCGGGGGAGAAAACGTGGGTTTCTTGGAGACTCGCAACCTGTTCCCGCAGGCTCTCGAGGTCCGTGCTATAGGGATTGATGGTGGGTGAGATATCCGCGCTGTCGTCGACGGTGTAGACCGCGCTGAGAGAGTCCTGGGCAGAGAAGATGTGGTCAAACCGCGTGGTGCCAAAGTCCTCCCGGATGGTTTGCAAGGGGTTGCTGAACGATTCAGCGATGCCGCCGAAGTCCGGCGCGCCGGGGCTTTGCACCGGCCACAACGAGAGCAGGGGCACAACCCCGGGCGCCACTCCCACGTGGACCAGCGTCCCGTTCGGTCCCGGCAGTAGACCCTGGCGCGCGTTGTTGTCCGGAAC
>Ga0315282_10003109_pt1 | contig 29923 bp, 31 predicted proteins | sample YL17G07_20_MG_FD_203693 | JGI IMG/M metagenome (GOLD analysis project Ga0315282, IMG submission 203693) | Sediment microbial communities from Yellowstone Lake, YNP, Wyoming, USA - YL17G07_20 | ecosystem: Environmental > Aquatic > Freshwater > Lake > Sediment | place: USA: Wyoming | collected... | reverse complement strand
GCGCGATCCTTTCAACGAAGCTGCTTATTCCAGACATCGTGGTTAGATCTCTTCCAGTTATTATATTAACGACTGCGAGTCCTCCAGCCCTGGCCCATGGCTCTTCAGCGATTATCTCCGAGTGTCCGGTGCCAAAGGTGTGTAGGAGGCCCCCTTTCGCGAGCGACTCAGCTATGAGATTCGCTGCCTTCAGAATATTCTCTCTCTGCGTTTCCTTGATTTTATCAAGAATCTCGTAGACGCTTTCAAAGAATTTATCAACTGCGCTCAAATTCTTTTCTCCGACCAAGTATGTGCTTTAGCTGAATATAAAAACAACGGTGCGATTTAGCTCCATCGCGAGATTCTGTTCGTGATAGATTAAGCTTATCTAAGCTTAGAGAATAATGATTTAGGGGAATTTTGCCCTGGGCATTCTTCAAGCTGGGATAGGCAGAGTCTGTGTAACTCCGCCCGTAGGATTGATAATGACTGAGTTCGATGAACGTAATCAGCTCTCCAAAGGAGTCCACGACGACCTATATGCAAGGGCTCTGGTGCTCGATGACGGAGTAACGAAGTTATCCTTAGTTACCGTCGATCTTCAAGATTTAGACAAAGAGCTTGTTGCGAAAACCAGGCAGATTGTGGAGAGGAGAACAGGCATCAAAAAAGACAACGTAACGATTGCCGCTGTTCACACGCACTCGGGTCCAGAACTGACCAAAGACATTACATTATTAGGGATTCCATTGGAAAGGCCTATAGAAGGTTTGGCCAAGAGAGAGTACATAGACAGTCTACGTGACATCATGGCTAGGAGTATTGCAGGAGCTGTCTACGTGGCTAATAGCAACTTGCGGCGTGCGAAGATTGGTGTCAGCAAAGGCCAAGTTCATACGATCGGCCTTAACAGACGAGATTCAAAAGAACCTATGGACCCCCAGGTGGGCGTTATTCGAGTAGACAGCCATGAAGCGGAGCCTATTGCCGTTTTGATGAACTACGCCTGTCATCCCACGATTCTGGGTTCGGGCAACCTTCTATACACGGCTGACTATCCGGGTTACGCTGTGAGATCCGTTGAAGCGGCTCTAGGAAAAGGTGTGCAGGCGATGTTCACTAACGGTGCTTGTGGCAACGTCAGCACTAGATTCACAAGACGCGAGCAAACGTTCAAGGAAGCGGAACGAATGGGCTCCATACTAGGCGGCGAGGTTGTGAAAGTTGCTTCCGAGATCAAGGCGTTTGATCAAGTGAGGTTAAGCACCGTTTCAGAAGCTATAGAACTGCCCACAAAAAACTACCCCACGGTTGAGGAAGCTAGGAAAACGGTTGAGTTGGAGAAAGAGCGATTTGAGAATCTGAAGAAGAAAGGGGCATCGCCGGCTGAACTTCGTGTAGCTTATACCTCTATGCAGGGAGCGGAAATGGCCCTCAGGGGAGCTGAAGCAAGTCTGGGTAAGCTGAAAAAGATAGGAACAGAGATGCAAGCAATCGGGATAAATGACTCTGTTCTAGTTGCTGAGCCGGGTGAACTTTTTGTTGAGACAGGTCTGAAAATAAAGAAAGACTCTGGGCTAGAAAACGTCTTTGTCGTGGGCTACGCTAACGATTACATAGGCTATGTTCCTACAAAGGAAGCGTATAAGGAAGGGCTGTATGAGACCTTTGCAACATTATTGTCCCAAGACTCATGTGAAATCATACAGAACACTGCCCTGAAAATGATCAGATTAGTCACAAACAAATAATTTTCCTTTCGGGTTTTTTACCAGCTTCCTTTTTTCGCTCAATTGAGTCCTGCGTTGCGTGGAGCGTCGCACTTGACTCTTCAATTAAACGAGTCGAGAAAAGCTCTCTCGAACAATGAATCTCGATATTCGTCTAGCTGGTTTCAAACAAGCTACCAAAGCTTTGATAGAAAGTCTTATTAGAACAATTCTAGAAAAATAGAACCGCGCGTAAGCGTAAAAATGGAGAAAAAAAGAAAATGACGCCAATTCAAATCTTTCTATTGATCTTATGGTCTGCATGGTGCTACATGGACATTCGAATATTCAGACTGTGCTTCTTCCGACCACTGCTGGCAGGAATAGGTGCAGGAATAATTCTCGGAGAACCCGCAATTGGTTGCATGGCCGCTGGAACCATCGCCCTCACATTCCTAGGAATAGTCGAAGTAGGAGGATCATTGCCACCTGACGCAATTGTTGGCGGCGTGCTATCAACGTCGCTGGCAGTAGGACTGATCGAAGGCGGACACGCGACACTCGAAGCCATTGCTTTGGCTAACGCTATAACTTTTCCAATCGCAGTCATATCAGCTCAGAACTGGGTCAACGTGGCCTATTCTATCTCAATGATCCCACAGCACTTGGCTGATGGATATGCGGAGACTGGAAACACAAGAATGATGTCTCTTGTTCACCTCGGGATGATTCCGTTGTATGGATTGATCTGTGTCTGGCCGATTGCACTCTTCCTCTTCATAGGTCCGTCAAATGTTGTGCCTTTAGTTGCAGCTATTCCGCAATGGACAATGAACGGGCTTGTTGTCGCAAGCTGGGCTATGACCTTCGTTGGCTTAGGTATTCTGCTGTCTCTCATGTGGAAACCGACGCTCGTGGGCTTCCTCTTCCTTGGCTTCGTTCTCAACGCGTATCTCAACGTGCCTGTCCTGGCTGTAGCTCTTCTAGCTCTCACGCTTGTCAGCGTAGTTCACTACATAACCTCCCAAAAGGAGGGGGGAACATAAATGCCAGAAACCGTGGAGAAGAAGATAACTTCGCAAGATCAATGGAACACATTCCTGCGCTCATGGCTTCTCATGGGTTCAATTAACCTTGAAAGATGGCAGGCTCTAGGCTACTGCTGGACAATGCTTCCGTTATTCAAGAAGTTTTATGGGGATAACAAGGAGTTATATACTAAGGCTCTGAAGAGAAACCTAGAATTCTTTAACACCGAACCTCACATGGCGAGCATCATTTTTGGCATGCATATGGCTATGATGGAGGCTGGTGCAGACATCGATGCAATCTCCGGCATGAAAGTAGCGTTGATGGGTCCATTTGCTGGAATAGGAGACTCGTTGATCTGGGGCACCCTCAGGACAATACTCGAAGGCCTAGCGATCTCCTTCGCTCTACAAGGGAGTTTGCTTGCAGTTCCGGTTTTCATAGTGCCCTGGGCAATATTCGTTGCCGCTTTCATGTGGTTTACGCAGACCTATACCTACAGACTTGGGGCTGACGCAGTGAGAGAGATGATGGCTGGCGGACTAATGAAGCGGTTCACGGATTACGCGGGCATGGTTGGCATAGCGGTCGTAGGCGCTCTGACGGCCAGTTTCATCTCTATAACTACGCCGATATCATTCACATCTGCGGGATTGACCATGAAGCTGCAGGTCTTCTTGGACGCCATACTGCCTAAGTTGATACCTTTGACGCTAATGTTGTCTGCATTTGCACTGATTAGGAAGGGCAATTCGTATACTAGAGTAATGTTGATCCTCTTTGTCATCGGGTTCATCTTAGGTTCGCTGAACCTTTTGGCCGTCTAAATTTATCCCCCTTTCTTTTTTTGTGAAAATACTAAAATACTGGTTAGTCTGAACCAACTAGTAATTTCGGGGGCAAAAGCGTGATCCTATACAGAGTTGACGACAGACTAATTCACGGTCAAGTCACGTATTCTTGGGTAACCCAGTACTCGATAGATTATTTAATCATCGTTAACGACGAGTTCTATCACGACGAGTTCAAGAAGATGGTTATGATGAGCAGCGGCGACATAAGCATGCGAAAGACCAAGGTCCTCGTATACTCCATGGAAATAGCAGCTAAAGAGATTAGCTCAGGCAAATTCTCAGACAAGAACTTAATGCTTATATTCACAAACCCAATAGATGTGTTAAACTATGCGAAGGCTGGCAACATTAAAATAGATGAGCTGAATCTGGGAGACATGCAATATCGAGAAGGAAGAAAACTATTATCAAAAAGTCTAAGCAGCACAGTTTACATAAACAAGGACGAGCTGGAATCCCTAAAAGAGATGAAAGCAATGGGTGTAAAGCTCTTCCAACAGATATTGGCAAAGAGTGAAAAAAAAGACATAGACATAGAGAAACTCGCCTTCTAAGGGGCTTTAATTGAGCGTTATAAAGAAGTTGGCTGGCGGTCTCATAGTTTCCTGTCAAGATAATGAAGAGATGGACCCCTTACATGGTTCCGAATATATGGCTGCATTTGCAAGATGTGCTGAGATAGGCGGCGCCGTAGGCATTAGAGCGAGCATGCCAGATGTTCCAGCGATCAGAAAAGCGACAGATCTACCCATTATGGCGCACAATAAAGTTGGAAAGGCCAAAATCTTCATCACTCCCACATTTGAGGCTGCAAAGCAAGTCGTAGAAGCGGGGGCGGACATCGTGAACGTTGACGCCACTCGAGGGATGAGAGTTGACGGAAACACCGAATCTGAATTGATCAGAAAGATCAAAAGTGAACTTGGAGTCCCGGTGAACGCTGACGTCGGGACAGTGGACGATGGAGTAAATGCGGCTAAAGCCGGCGCAGATATGGTTACAACGACCCTCGCAGGCTATATAAGTGAAAAACCTCACGCACCTCCACGTGACATTTTTGAATATACGAAGAATTTGGCAGAAGGTTATAAGAAGGGACCAGACTTCGAGCTAGTCCATCTACTCTCAGCGAAAGTAGACGTTCCTGTAATATGTGAAGCCAGAGTCTGGAATCCCGAACAAGCGTGCATCGCTTTGAAAGCAGGCGCATACGCAGTCGTAGTCGGCACCGCTATAACAAGGCCTCACGTGATAACAAGAGCGTTTGTAGACGCGATGAATAAATGTAGAGCAGAAATGTACAGAAAATTCTAAATAGTGCGAGATTAACGGTCAGAAGTCGGCATCAGTTTCGAGTCTTTTTGATACGCCATCCAGGCATCGATGAGTCAATCAATATTTCACTTTTTCTTCAACATGTTTTTGTATCTAAAGACGTTTTACATAGGAAGCTCAACGAAAAGGTGCGTCTGATGTCCGATCAAAGCAAAATCATGCAAAGGCTTCATGTTTTGATAAGTGGAATAGTCCAGGGAGTAGGCTTCCGCTACTATGTAATAAGTCACGCTAGGAGACTGAATGTTAAGGGTTTTGTGAAGAATTTGGACGATGGCAGAGTAGAAGTTGTTGCTGAGGGTGACTCAAAAAAGCTTGAAGAGTTGAAAAAGCTACTTAAAAAAGGACCTTATGGCTCCAAAGTCGAAGATGCGGAAATTACAACAGAAAAGTATGAGAATGAATTCCAGGACTTTGACGTCCGTTTTTGAAAGCCCTCACGGGTTGCGTAGGTGAAGAGCCTGATCGTGTGCACAGAGACATAACATAGTTATGGCAATGATTTTTATTCATGTGACACTAATTATACAGGTGGAAGGTGATAGAAATCGGAACCAAGTCTAAAGGAATTACCAGCTTATTGGCAAATTTATCTCGAACTCTTGATTACTTTGTCGGTGGTCTGCTGATCGTGTTGGGTCTTTACCTTTACTTCTTAGGGTTTGAAAACGTCAAGACATTGGTAGCGCTTTTCTCTAGCATATTGATCATCTACGGTATCAAAAAGATTCTTGATGGTTTCATAGGAATACAGATGGACAAGGAACTTGAAGAGCTTGTTAGGGAAAGAAAGTAGATACCAACTTGGGTCAAACGCATAGTGTTTTGAATTCTATCAGAATCATTGTAATCGAAACATCGGAAAAGTAATTTGCCAGCCCCTTCCTATAGAGGGAGCTCTATTCCGATTCCTGTCTTCCTCGCTTTCTTGTGGATCAATATGGCCATTGCCACATCTTCTATAGCTAGGCCTAAGTTCATCGACATGATTCGTTCCTTGGAGTTTTCGCGGCCAGGCTTCTTGCCGCTAACAATCTCGCTTAAGGCTGCGTATCGCGCGCGATGCTCGGCTTCTCTATTTCGGCTTGGGAAAGGTATAGAAGGCTTCCTGAAGAGTTCATGACAAAAACCGTGTTTAAGAGAGCAGGTAAGACAGAAAGACACTATCGTACGAAGACGCTGTTGCTTCCTCTTCTTCAAGCATTTTGGATTCATGTGCTTGGACGAAACAAGTACAAGTGTTCTTATATCAAAGCAAGATTGAATTTCTAAAACAAAGCGATGTACATTTACAACGTCGGGTCAGGTGTAAGCATATCGAGAAACATAGAATAACCGTGAAGGCAGAGGCGTTTGATCCTGCCGCCTCCTCAGAATCCACATTCAATCCTGTTGAACATGATCTTGATGTTCAAGCCTTCAGATCAAGTATCAAAAATCCCTTTGGTCGTTTGAGGATCATATCCGATGAATTGTTAACCAACGGAGTATCATACTACTTCGTGGAAAAAACTGGTTTATTGCAGCGAAGGGTCGTTCCCATTCTTCTTGGCGATGAAAAGTTAGAGAAGCTCTCTGATCTTACATGGATGAGGTATTCAAACGGCGCTTTCTGCTTTACAGGCAGAAGATTTCTAGTAGTCTTCAATAGTTTCATGCAGTCAAAGTGGATCAAACCGTCTTTTGCAAAGGTGTTTTCGCTCATAGGGGCAGATCATTGGCTAGAAGGCACTGAAAATGCATATGATTCAATAGCGCTAAACCTAAGATTGTCAGTAGGATTAGAAGGAAAATTCATCGAAATCGGATTGCTCAAACATGCCTATCAGGCAGATTGGGAGTCCAAGGTTCATTCTCCAAGTAGATACTATTTAACTGGGAAGAAGAAAGAAAAGATTAAAGATCTGTTCAAAACTGTTGTTGAAGAGGCTCAAGAAGCCGTAGAGACAGACGCTTTGGACCTAATTGCCCTCGAAGACTTCTGCTTAACCTCTGGTCTAGAAATCCATAAGATCGGTTTTCGTGAGCTGGGGTCTGCAATACTTGAGCAGGGAGTACTGAATCTAGGAAAAAAGAAGATCAAACCTTAGTTAAATGACATTGTGAGGGTGAGTGCTCTTTGTCGTCATCCTTCACTGATGCGTACTGTTTGATTGTCTAAGGCGACCCGCCGATGTCTGTTGCTCAAAAAGTATTTTCTCTAAGCCGTATCTTGTTAATCCAAAAGCATACATGAAAGAGCGAGATTCTCGCTCTTTTTCAAACTTATACTTGGACAGGTTTCCCTCTTTTTCTTTAGAGGTGCCTGTATACAAACTTCACTTCCATCGGAGGGGATGAAACAATATTTATCGGGTCATTCGCTCATGACTTCCGAATCGAAAATGGTTGATCTTTGCCTTCGAGATCCAATTAATCATACATTGTTGTTCTGCGTTTGCTCTCAAGTGTAGCCAGAAGTTTGTCAAAAGACTTAACAGAATCTTCATCTAGAGATTATTTTCAATCGTGCGCTAATTACAATGGGAGCTCTGTTCCGACTCCTGTTTTCTTTGCTTTCTCGTAGATCAGTATGGCCGTTGCCATATCTTCTATAGCCAGGCCTAAGTTCATCGACATAATTCGTTCATCAGAGCTTTCGCGGCCAGGTTTATTATGACTTACAATCTCGCCTAAGTCTGCGTACACTTGAGGGATGCCGGAAAAATAGCCTGTTTGCTTATAGTACTTCAACTGTTCATGGTCGTCTGTGCAAAACTTGTCCATGGAATGCATGGCTTCCGGCTTCCAATACGAGTCAAAATCTAGGGGACACGCAAAACCGCCGTCCTTAAACCATGAAGCTTCGATTACCGGTTGAGGCTTCTTAAGGATTGGACCAGCCGTGACTACTATGTCGCAGTTTTCAACGGTCTTCTTAGGTGAGTCTACAGGGGTGACTTTCACTCCGTGCTTAGTCGTCATCTCTTCAACATACCTCCGCAAATTCTCCGTGCTGATATCGTAGGCCTTTACTTCTTCCAAGCTTCCGTAAACGGTAACCAAAGCTTCGAGATTGCTCCTGCCTTGAGCCCCACAACCAAGAATGCCTAGCGTTTTTGAGTCTTCTCTGGCTAAATATTTGGCTGCGACAGCGGTCGCTGCTCCTGTTCTTTTCGCTGTAATCCATGTACAGTCCATAACGCATGTGGGAAAACCCGTTTCAAGGTCGTTCAAGATGAGCAAACCAGAAATGTATGGCAAGTTACGCTTCGGATTTTCTGGAAATCCGCTGACCCATTTAATACCCGCTGACCTCATCTCTGGTATGTACGCGGGCATAGCATGGATGAAAGCATCCTTTTGGGGATGAATCCCGGGTTTTGGCGGCACCTCAGCCCGTCCTTCCGCCTTCTCGAGGAAAGCTTCTTCAACAGCTTTAATGATTTCACCCATGGCAATGTTGAGTTTCTCTACTTCGGCCCGTGAAAGGTACAGTAAACTCCCTGAGGAACTCATGACGAAAACCATGTTTCAAAGATACGGGTCGGACAGAAAAACGTTGTTATATGAGGGTCAAGACCTCTGTCTTTTTCAATACTTCAAACAATTCAGACAGCTTGCTTATTTCATATTGTGGCTTTACCTCTGGAGAATTATTTATCCACAAGCTTTACTTCCAGCGGAGAAGGATGAAACAGTATTTGTCAGTTTCCTCACTCATGATTCTGTAGGCTTCTGCCACGTTTTCTGTTGGGATGTCGTGAGTAATTAGGTGTTTAAGCTTGAGTCTTTTAGTTTTTACAAGATTGAACCAGAGTTCAAGTAGTTCGTCGGCGTCTTCTCCCAATCTATCGAATGTTCCGATTATGCTTATTTCTTTGTAGAAGAACTTGTCTGTAAAATCCACTTCTTCGGGTTTGACATGGCGGCCCCAGACCAAAACCCTCCCGTGTGTCTTTAGGATATCGAACGACTGGTTTACCAGGCCCGGCGCTCCAACCGCCTCTATAACCACATCCGCCCCTTGCCCGTCGGTTAGCTCCATCACCCTGTCGGCTAGGTTTTCCTTTTTTGAATTGATAATATGGTCGGCACCGGACTTCTTGGATAGCTCAAGCTTTGTATCAAAGATGTCCACCGCAATCACCTGTCCAGCTCCACCGATCTTAGCTATCTGACACGCCTGTTGGCCCATGCTTCCCATACCTATTATAGCCACTGTTTCCCCAAAGTGTAGGTTAGCCCTCCTCGCGCAGTGTATCGCATCGGTGCCATGATTGTGAAATGCGGCTTCTTCAAATGAGATGTCGTCAGGCAACTTACGGACCTCTGATGCGAGACTTTGTCTATACTCCACATGCCCGCCCCAGTACACGCTATAACCTTTTATGGGGTAAGTTGTTCTTCCCGCGATGACCCTGTCGCCGACTTGGAAGTCGTTGACCTTCTCACCCACTTCTTTTACAATTCCTCCGACACCATCCGCGTAACCAGGGATTATAGGATACTTTATTTCACCTCTTACAATTCTAGGAAAGACTCCTCTTAAGATACCGGTCTCGGTTCCAGCGCTAATTCCAGCAACCCTTGTTTCTATTAGCACATCGTTTGCTCCGATTCTTGGGTCTTCCACCTCACATAACTCAACTTTGTCGGGTGCAAGAAAGACAACCGCCTTCAAAACGAACACCAAGTTCCTACTTTGCGTTGCCCTTTTTAGTTCTTATTTCTAAGAAGGCAGCTCTTTAAGAGACGGTTGACTGCATTTCTCGTATACCTTTTTGCCGATTAACTTCTATTTGACTACTAACCCCCTGACCCACACACGTATTTTTGATCAAACAGGATGCATGTTTTATGTAAAAAAATGGCTGTATACTTGCCTGAAGCAGACGATATGATCAATGGCTAAAAAAAGAGTCATACGGTAGCACAATTTGAACAATACATGCTTTTGTTCGCTGAGGCTGGATTGACAGTGGATCATAAGTGTGCCTCAAAACAAATTGACAGACTATCTTGAGCTACCAGTTTTCGAAGAGTCCTGTTTGTTCAGAGTGTGGTGCTATAAAGCATCTGGCAATGAACTATCCTAATTGCTTCGCTTCTTAAGGTTCTCGATCGGTCGCCTATTCTTCGTAGCTTATAACCAGTGCGCCCGCGCACCTAGCAAGAACTTGAAGAAGGTTACATGTCCTTGTATCTCTGATATTTCTCTCCGGTACATTTGAATGGATTCTAGATCCGGAAACTCCCAGAATTCCATCGTGGAATATTCGGTTCCCCATACTGGATTGTAGACTCCCAATCGAGCAACAACCTCTTTTGCAAACCACTTCTCATTCAAGGCCTTTGTTTTACTATCAATAGCTGAGCGCTCTTCTTTGGACAGGGTTCTATATTCAGGGGGATGCCACGTGAGTATACATGCGCCTAACCTCTTGCTTTTTTCACTCATTTACTCACTTCCCACAGTTGCGACTTAGGCTTCTGACTTTTTTGCTGTTGTATCGTTGTGCGTTTTTCTTTAAAAGATTTGCTATAAAAATAGAATTTTGAAAAAATACGGGGTATGCGAATAGCGTTTGGGTGTGTGTAGAATGTTCTCAAGCATGACTTTGTTTCTATACATTTTTTTACTGGTTTCTCATCTTATGGAGTGGTCTTTATGTTCGGCAAAATCAACAAAGGCATATTCTTTAGTAGTGGTCCTGTGATTTCGGAGGGATGGACTATAGTTAGGGATCTCGCGCTTGAATGCGAGCAGCTTGGTTACGACTCTTTGTGGTTAGGGGACCACTTACTAAGTGAAAGTGTAAAGCTTGAAGCTTGGACCTCGCTTTCGGCTTTATCCTCAATCACAAAGAGGATAAGACTGGGCCATTTGGTTTTATGTAACTCGTTCAGACCACCTGCCCTGTTCGCCAAGATGGCTGCCACCCTTGATAACATATCTGGTGGTCGCTACGAGTTGGGCATTGGTTCCGGATGGAACGAAGCTGAACATATAGCCTATGGTTACCCTTTTCCAAGCGTTGCGGCAAGAACTAGAATGCTAAGAGAGTCTCTGGAGATTATGAAAATGCTGTGGACTCAAGATAAGTCAACTTTCGAAGGAAAATACTATAAGGTAAAAGATGCCATTTGTGAACCTAAACCAGTTCAAAAGCCAACCCCGCCAATTACAATTGCAGGTGGCGGAGAACGATATACGCTGAAACTGGTCGCTTCTCATGCTGACCGCTGTAATCCTAACGGCACAGTTGAGGAGTATTCCAAGAAATTAAAGGTTCTGAAAAAGTATTGCGACGAAATAGGACGAAACTACGAGGAGATTGATAAAATCTTCTTCTCCTATGTTTCAAGCGTGTACAGTGATGAAACTGAATCAGAAGAAAAACTGAAGGAAACGTATGATCAATCAACACACAAGAATCACATGACGTTTAAACAGTGGTTAGAAAAAGCCAAGACTATCGGAATAATGGGTACACCAGAAGAGTGCATAGATAAAATACAGCGATACGTTGACATCGGGGTAAACTATTTCGTATTCAGTTTAAGCGACCCTGTAAACGATAAAGAGAGCTTGAAGTTCTTTGCCAACTTTCAATTCTCATAGTCAAGCCAGAATGATGGCACTTCTAGAACTCTCTTACCGCTGCAGGTAGTTTCTCCAGGCTTTCAATAATATCATCTGGCTTAATTTCATTAAACTTCTCATTGTACTCTTTACCCCATCCAGTTAGCACTGCGACAGTTTTGATCCCGAGGCTCTTTCCAGCTTTTATTTCTTCAGGGGCGTCGCCAACAAACACGGCTTCTTCGGGCTTTGCATCAAGTAATCTTAGCGCTTCAGTTGCTAACCATTTTTTCTTCGTTATGGAACGTCTAAACGGCAATTTTGCGGCGTCATATGGCAAGGGCAATTTGTATTTCTGTTCTATGAAGTCGTCTAGAGTTAGTATGACCTTGAAAAAACCATCCAAATCATGTCTCTTCAACGCGATTTTCGTCGCTTCTGTGCCAAACCAACCGCTTGTTAAAGCCATATCAATGTTATTTGAAGAGAGGGCAACAAGGGTATTCTTTACTTCAGGGAAGACCTTAGCATACATGAATGACCTATTCTTCATTCTATAATGGTATGTTCCCTGCCAGACTCTGAAGCTTCTTTTTGTAAACCGACCTTTCGATATTCTTGACCAGAAACGCTTTCTATCATTAGTATGTTTTTCCATAAACTCTTCAAAGGATGACGCTTCAATCCCCTTTTCGGACAGTCCTGCTTTCAGGTCTTCGTAAAAACATTGGTAAGCATGGAAAGTATCAAATATCGTGCCATCTCGATCAAAGATCACAGCTCTTATGTTCAATGCGACATCTTATCCTCTAGGTTGTAATTCGTTTATGGTCTTGTGTTAGACTCAGAAACTAGTACTTCATGAATGATATATGTTTTGAGGCTTATGAAACATGGCATAAGGCAGAAATATCCTGTCCTACTGGATCGACGTTTAGAACCAAGAAACTTGTATTTGAATGCCAAACATAATAGTGTCTATCACTGAAGTCTTGAGAAGGTATATGTCGGCTAAGGTAGAGTAGTAGGCCTAGATTAGGTTTGACGTATATACGGCATCATTTGGTTTTTGGTTAAGCTTAAATAACTTACTTGTACACTAGGGTTTCGGTTGAACGGCTTGGAGAAAAAACTTGGTGTATGTTTGATCGGTTGCGGTAATGTTAGCAGATCTCACTTAGACGCATATATGGGCATACTATATGCGAATGTTGTCGCTTGTTGTGACATTAATGAAGAAGCAGCCAAAAAGACAGCCAGTCAATACGGAATCAAGAAATACTACACCGATCACAAGAAGGCTCTGGAAGATAAAGACGTAGATACTGTGGACATTTGTGTGTCTCCACAGTTCCATGCAGAAATAGCGATAGATGCTATGGAAGCAGGAAAACACGTTCAATGCGAAAAACCGATGTCTCTATCATTGAAAGATGCTGGGGAGATGATTAAAGTATCAAAAAGGAACAAAGTGAATTTTATGATTGGACAATCGATGCGGTACACCCCCGTATTTGCTGAAGCGAAAAAGCAGATTGACAGAGGCAAAATTGGGAGACCTGTGATTATAAGGCAGGCACGACGCTACTGGAACATCGACGATGCGTGGGGTACGCCCGAGGGCAAGAAAAAATATTCGGGGCTTTTTCGCGGTTTTTACATCATAGATACTATGATTCACCACTTTGATTGGATAAGATGGTGTCTTGGAGAAGACCCGAGAACTGTATATACAGAGGCAGAAACCTATCCTGATGAGTCGATGCCGATTTTTACACAAGCGCATATGACGCTCGACTTTAAGGACGTAGTTGGCTTCATTGAGATGAGTCGAACTACAACGCGTTACCCTACATACGATAAGAAAATTGATGTTATTGGTACAAAAGGGCGACTGACCGGATTCGATTTACTTAATCTTGGGAAGAAACTTGGTGCACACAAAGAAGGCCCTTCGCCAACACCAACCCCATACACCCCGTTAATTGAAACAACACCTATCCCTGGAGAATTTGATTTGGAGATAGCTGATTTTCTGAAAAGTGTCATCGAGAACAAACCGGTCCCTATTCCGCCTGAAGATTCAAGATCAGCACTCGCGATGGCACTAGCAGCGAAAAAATCTGCTGAAACAGGCGAGATAGTGAAATTACCACTAGAATAATCTGGTGACTGGAATGGGAAGAATAGGAATAGGTCTTATCGGCTTAGCTAGCCGATCACAGTATGAATATGCTGATTGGTTTTCTGAAAATCCTTATTCAAAGGTAGTTGCAGTCTCGGATGAGAACAAACAAACAGGGATGGAGGCGGCTCAAAGATATAGTGCGGAATGGCACTCCGATTTCAATACACTACTGAGTAGAGAAGACGTTGATGCAGTTTGTATTTGTTCTGAAAACGTCTACCATGCAAAGCAGGTATTAACCTCTATTCGTGCAAAGAAACATGTTCTTTGCGATAACCCCCTGGCTCTAACGTTGAAGGATTGCGACAAAATAATTGGTGAAACAAAGAACAATGGGGTTAAATTATTCGTTCCATTTAGGCCTAGACTCAACGCAGCTCTTTCACAGTTAAAGAGTTTGGTTGAAGATGACACAATCGGAGATCTAAGAGCAGTATATTTCTTAGCATTGTTCCCAAGAAGTACACAGGGCTCTGAGAGTTGGTTATTTGACCACAGTAAGTCAGGCGGCGGGTGTATTCTCAACGTAGGATCGCATGCAATTGATTATGCTCTGTGGTTGACTAAGAAAAAACCTGAGAGAATCTATGCTGTGGCAAAGGGGAAAACAAATGAAAAAACAGAGAATGGAAGCGTAATTACAATACGCTTTGAAAAAGGACCTATCGTTACGATTGTTGCTAGTTGGCTTGGAGGTCGAACAAAGGGTTCGGTTGATGCAACTGCGATAGGCGAGATGGTTGTTGACCTAATAGGATATAAGCGCATAATCACAATGGACGCTTATCACCAGAAGCTTGATGTATATGGTGTTGATCAGGATAAGGAGGAACAGATCTATTGGGGCATGCCCGACAGCACTCTAGCTGTCACAACCTTTCTCAATTCGATCGTCAGAGACGAGGAAATTCATCCAGATGGGCAAGATGCGAAGGTGTCCCTTGAACTAGTTTTGGCTGCATACAAGTCAGTCGAAGTCGGTTCACCGGTGAAAATGTGACATAGAATTCCTGTTCTTTCAGGTAAACTTGCACTTCAAGAGCAAGCCGCTGACTTGAAGGTTTTTGAGAAAAACTTTCAGGCATTGAAAAATAAGCTCGCTTATTCGGAAATAGATGATAGTTAAAAAATCTTGGTTTTCCTAGATCAAGCTTTTATGTTCTAAACTTTGCGGCCGAATGGTTTCTGTATTGCAAGAAATGATGTTATTTCTTCATAGCTACCGTATGCGTCGATTGCTTCTCTTCGAAAGGCATGGAATGTATGATAATCAGGGAACTCAAAAAGGAGGACCGCTTCATAGTTTGTCCCCAAAACCGGTCCGTATGACCCGAAGAATTTCATGCCCTTCTTCTCGTATTTCTTGATTACTTCGTACACTCTATCCATTAGCTTTTTGTGGAAGGCGTGTGGCTTGTTCCTCAGGGAAAGGTCAGCCTTGGCAAACCAGATGCATCCCCAAGGTCTATCCAGAGGATTGAGATCCGGGTGTTTCAAGGTATCTGGTGTTTCATAAATTTCCATTTTTTTGTCGCTCAAAAGCTTTTCGACTCCTTTTTTATTCTTAGATACTCGTGTCCGTTTAAAAAACTTGTTATATGAAAATTAAACCCTCAAAAAATACGGCTTTCCACAAACCTTAAGTAGTAATTTCCCAAACCCATTGGTTGTGAATTTCAGACTAATCATCCTTCAACGTACAATGGTTTGGCTTAAGTAAAGGTCTTCCTATGGTATATGAGCCTCAATTGCCCTGCAGGGCATACCTTTCTAGAATATGTTTATGTAGGTGTGTAATTTGGATAAAGAACTGGAACAAACAATATTTCAAATAATTGCGTCATCCGGCGAATCCAGAGTCAAAGCCTTCGAGGCTTTTGAAGCCTTTCAAGCCGGTGATTTTGAGAAAAGAACCAAATTCCTGAAAGAAGCAGACGAGTTGGCTAGCAATGCAAACAAGCTTTTGTTCAACCTTGTTCATAGGGAAGCAAAAGGGGAAAAGATTCCTATCTCCATCCTTCTGCTTCACGCATGCGATATTCTGATGAATGCGATAACAACAAGAGAACTCATTGAGAGATTGACAACAAATCCAAAAGAATAATCTGCGCAGAAGAATCTCAAAACTTGTTTCACAAAAGGCGAAACTCAAAATGTATGGATGGATGGGAAAAATCCTAAGAATAGACTTAACCGACAAGCAAACGACAGAAGAAAAAATCGCGACCAATGTGCTAAGAGAATTTATCGGAGGAAGAGGCTTAGGCGCCAAGCTTCTTCTTGAAGACCTTAAACCTGGAATAGATCCCTTAGGACCCGAGAACGAAATCATCTTTTCAGCAGGCCCCCTAGGTGGTGTTCCTGTTGCAGGAGCTACCAGATGTGCAATACTAGGTAAATCTCCGCTGACCGGAATATACGGCGAGACAAATTGTTCAGGCTCTTTTGGTCCGGAAATCAAGAGGTGTGGATACGATGCGATTGTGGTTCAAGGGGCGTCCGAAACTCCTGTTTATGTGCTTGTTCAAGACAACGAAGTGAAGATCAAGAATGCGAAACACATTTGGGGCAAGACTACAGGAGAAGCCCACTCTTCATTATTGAAAGACATAGGCAGCGAAAAAGCTCATACTGCATGTATCGGCCCTGCGGGCGAAAACTTAGTGAAATACGCAAGCGTCATATGCGATCTATTTCATGCTGGTGGCAGAGTGGGTCTGGGTGCAGTCATGGGTAGTAAGATGCTAAAGGCTCTAGGCCTCTATGGGTCAAATGAGATAGAGGTCGCAGACAATGAGCGATTCAAACAATTGAACAAGGAAATTGCCAAAGAGGTGTATGCAAAGGGTGAGGCCCACCGTAAATATGGAACGGCAGAAACGATAGCTATCTTCAATGAGACTGGTCGTTTACCAACGAAGGGGTATCGAAAAGGAGTTTTTGATGGCGCTCACAAGATAAGTGGAGAAACAATGGCAGATACCATTCTGATAAGACGCGATGCTTGTCTTGCATGTCCCATAGCCTGCAACAGAATCGTAAAAGCTGATGAACAATACGAGGTAGACCCGGCGTACGGCGGGCCAGAGTACGAAACTCTTGCCGCTCTTGGCTCTTTCTGCTGTAATGACAACTTGGTAGCCATTTGCAAAGCAAACGAACTATGCAACAAGTATGGATTAGATACGATGTCAACGGGTGTTAGCATAGCATTTGCGATGGAATGTTTCGAAAAAGGTTTACTCACATGTAGTGACGCAGGCGGAATCGATCTAACTTGGGGAAACCATGAAACAATCATAGAACTGATTCATCAAATTGTTCAGAAGAAAGGTCTAGGCAAGTTGCTCTGCGAGGGCGTCAGGGTTGCATCTTCAAAGATTAAGGGATCAGAAGATTTTGCACTACATATCAAAGGTCTAGAGATGCCATTCCATGACCCACGAGTAAAGGTGGGTATGGGGCTGTCTTTTGCCACATCTAATAGGGGTGCTTGTCACCTTCAATCTTTCTCTGACTCAGTTTTTGAGAACAAGAATGGTTTGATTAAGGAATTGGGAATGAACGAACCAGTGAGTAGAACCGAAACGAACGAATTGAAAAGTAAGTATGTTGCAATATCGCAGGATCTCAACGCCTTGTACGATTCGCTAGTTGTTTGCAAATGGACCATTTTCCCGTTCGGTTATTCCCTGAACACATTGACTTCTCTGGTGACCGCGGTCACAGGCTGCAATTTCACACTGAGGGAACTCGCAGTTGTGGGCGAGCGAGCATTCAACCTAGGCCGCATTTTCAATTCTCGCGAAGGGATTGCAAGAAAAGACGACACAATTCCAATTAGGTTCGCAGAGCCACTCGAACCACCAAATCCGAACAAAGGCATATTTCCTCAGTATGTTCTGGACAAGATGCTAGACTACTATTATGAAGCGAGAGGATGGGACATAGAGACAGGATTGCCAAAGCCCGGAAAACTCATAGAGTTGGGGCTGAAGGATTTCGTATACTCTTGAGGAGGGGATTATGAGTGATCGGCGCAGCCGTGATAGGACTGAATCAAGGACTGAATCACTGCCGTGGATATTCTAGGGCTAAGAACGCTAGACTCCTCGCCGTTTCTGATTTGGTTGATGAGCTTCTGAACAAGGCAAAGAAGGAGTTCAACAGTGTGGATACATATAAGGACTACAAAGAGATTCTGAAACGCGATGACATAGATGTTGTTAGTGTGACTGTTCCGCCTTTCCTCCATACACAGATTGCTATGGACATCATCGAAAGTGGAAAGCATGTAATGCTTGAAAAACCTATGGCTCTAACCCTTGAAGACTGTGATCGCATGATAGATACCGCCAAAAAGAAGGGTGTAAAGATAGGTGTGCAGTTCAACAAGAGATTTCACCCCATATTCAAAGAGATAAGATTCTTGATCGATGAGGGTGCTATGGGAAGAATAGCCGCTGTCTCAGCTACCTATTGGCGGTTCCCCTTCGGCGTGATGTCGAAGCCTGGAAAGTGGAGTGGAAAACGCAAGTATGCCGGAAACATGCTTTTTGAAGATGGCATCCACTATCTCGATCTCCTTAGATGGTTCGGAGGAGAAGTGAAACAGGTTCAATGCGTTGACAATGACTGGGTGCGAGATGAATTCGATTTCAGCCAAATCGCCTATGTTAACTTGGAGTATGAAGGAGGAGGGATAGGCAATTTCTCTCAAACGATCAACGGTTTTGGCAATAGCGCAATAATGTGGGTTATTGGTACAAAGTCTTGTGTTCTGGCAAATCTGACGTACGATCCTAAAGGCGACTTAGTAGTTATGATGCTTAAAGCGCATCAGAAAGACATCGAGGAGGATCGTCGACCAGAAATAGTCAGAACAAAGAACTATAGTGGAATAATGAGTACATACCTTGAATCGATAGACCGCCATTTTCAAGAATTCGTCAACCGCATAGAAAAAGGTGAAGAACCTCCAATAACTGGTATAGATGGTAGAAAGGCGGTTGAACTGTGTTTGGCCGCTGATAAGTCTGCGAGAGAGAGGCAACCTGTTAAGTTGCCTTTGAGAGAAACGCCAGGTTTTGAGGAAAAAGAACTAGCACAAGAAGAGATCAGTAAGTATTACGCCAACACAAAGAAACAAACTTAAGTCACGCGCACCGCGTTTCGCGCGCGACTTGTCTTTCACTACACTCTTTTATCTGTGAGAAACTTTGCTATCTTCTCCTTTGCCTTATTTTGTGTCTCTTTTGGGTATCCTAACTCAAATGATAGAGGCTTCTTCTTCCATTCTTCAGGCCAATAATAGGGAAACTCCGCATCGTAGCAAGCGAACTTTCCTATGCCCTTTTCAACTTCGTCTAATGGAAACGGTGTCAGTTGAGGGAACGTTACATGAGGAGCTACAAATATGTCACGAGCAGGATCAACCCTTGTGCAAAAGGCCCAAAGAACTTGATAAGGATCGTTAACATCTATGTCTTCGCCGACTACGATTAAATGGGTGCAGACTCTGCCTCTAGATGCTCCCCAAATAGTGTAGGCGATGTGTTCTGCCATGTGGGTGTGCGTTTTCTTGCAAGACACAACGTACAGATTTGGAAGAAATAGCGTTGAAATAGCCTTGACCGGATATCCTGAATTTCTCAGCAGATTTAACACCTCCGCTGGCGATGATATTGCGCTGAGAACGGCAGAGTCATGTATTGGTGTGCTCATGTTTGAAGCAGTCATTATCGGGTTATCTCGATATGTGATGCATTTGACATGATACACGGGCGCAATAGTTTTTGACCCCATGTATCCGTGGTACTCTCCAAATGGGCCTTCTTCTTGTGTTTCATTTATTGAGACCTCTCCTTCCAACACAATTTCTGCTGTAGCCGGAACTTCAAGGTCTATAGTTTCACATTTGACCAGATCAACGGGCTCTCTCTTGAGTCCTCCCGCCAGATCAACTTCATCCAAGCCATACCCTATTGAAGTACCACTAGCAATTGCACATGCAGGTTCCGTCCCTATTGCGGTCGCCATCGGCATGTTTTCCCCTCTAGATCTATACTTCTCAAGATGTGATCGTATGTGTCTCGCAGGGCCGTAGGATACTGCCGTCGTCTTCTTATCGTAAACCATCATTCTATACGTTCCCCAATTCACCCATCCTGTGTCTGAATCTTTGGTTATGTTTGTATGCCATGTTCCGATGTATCGGCCACCGTCTCCTTCATGAACAATTGGCGATGGGAATTCCAGTATATCTACGTCTTCTCCTGTCTTGACGTTCTCTTTGCAAGGGCCGTTTTTAACAAGTCTAGGTTTGATCGGATTCTTCATTCTTCTCAAGAACTCCTCCATGATATCTGTTGGCGTGGTATCCTTGGGAATTTCCAAGGCCAGCGCATATCGCGCTGTTATGGGATTACTTGGCCCTAAAAGTCCCGAAACAAGTCTCTTTCCAGGATGGTCTTTTATATTCTCGAATAGCGGTGCGGGCCCTCTTAAGTCGAAAAGTCTTTTTGTTATGGCTCCTATCTCAAGATTCCAGTCAACTTCTTCTCTAACATGAACGAGTTGATTTTCGTCTTCGAGTCTATCCAGAAACTCTCTAAGATCTTTGTAGGGCAAATTCTTTTGCTCCTTTTTCAAGATAATTTGTCGATTCGGATTCTTGCTCTAGCATAATATGGTTTTGAACAATACTTTATATACGTGCGCCTAGACTCTGCTTTAGTTGAGCAGCTTGACTAAGAAGCTAAATGCCCTAATGCTTTGCTACACAGGCGGTTCCTCAAGCTATTTCGTCGAAAAGATGAAAGAGGAAGCGGAGAAAAGGAATTTAGACTTCCTTATAGAATCTCATACGGTGAGCCCCTTCCCAGCTGACTTCTCTAAGTACGACGTAATCTTGGTGGCTCCGCAAGTAAAACACTGCATGAGACAAGTCCAAGGGATCGTTGAAAAATACAACATACCTGTGGTGCCTATCGACTTTACTACTTTTGGTTTATGTGAAGTCGGCAAGGTTCTAGATCAAACTTTAGGTTTGTTTGAAAAAAAGGGCTGAAGAGGCTACTTCACATCTGGAGATTTGTCACCTCATACGCCTAATGTTTTCATCTCCCGCATTTTTTGGGCGTTTTAAATTTACAATAGAAAGTTTTTTAAAGTCAAAAAGACCACGTTTTACTGAAAATAATACTATTGGTGAATTATATGAGTTCTACATTGGATAAGATGGCTTCAGTGATCGAAAACACAATTGCCCCTCCCCTCTTAAGAATTTCAGCAAACAGATATATCGTTGCAATGGGAAACGGAGTACAAACGATCGTGCCGCTGGTGATCTTCGGTTCAATACCTATGATAATTGCTTTCCTGCCAGTGCCTGGCTGGAACGAAATCATAGGCCCATATAAGGGTATGCTGCTCGCGCCGTACGGATGGACCTTTGGTGTCATGGCGCTAGTGGTCTCTTTTGGCTTGGCCTACCAACTGGCAACAGGATACAAGGAAGCCGGTCTGTCTCCTCTATACTCTGGCATAACCTCATTGGTTGCCTTCTTCTTCCTGACAAAAATGAAAACTGATTGGTTCGGCGCACAGGGATTATTATTTTCAATTATTCTGGCTATTCTCGTTGTTGAGATAGCAAGGCTAATGTTGCAAAAGGGTGTCTACGTTAAAATGCCTAAAGGCGTTCCACCATTTGTCACGGAAACCTTCAGGGCCCTGACTACAACAATGGCCGTTCTGACAATCGCATGGACAATCTCCACCGTACTGAACATCAACGTGCCACAACTAATGTATGATGCATTAAAGCCGATAATCTTTGCATCTGACAATCTAGCAATAGCCACATTTGTGACCACAATGAAGGGCATGGCTCTTACTATTGGTTTGCATCCTTCTGCAGTCATTGGACCGGCTATGCCTGTTCTGTACCAATTCTTGGCAGAGAATGCTGCCGCAAAGCTTGCAGGCACGGCAATGCCTCACGTATTCACCTATGAGACTACGATGGTATTCGGTTCGGCAGGTGGTGCCGGCAATCCATTCATGCTTTGCGTGTTGTGCATATTCTCTAAATCAGAGCACTTGAAGAGGGTCGGTAGACTATCTATGATTCCTGTCATATTCGGCGTATGTGAACCATTGCTCTTTGGTTTTCCTGTAACTTTGAATCCGTTGATGATGGTTGGCATGCTTCTTGCAACCGCAATACCAGCACTCATCGGACACGCACTAATGTACGCTAATATAATTGGAAGAACTTGGGTTGCCTCGTTCTTCACAACGCCTTTTCCACTCAAGTCGTTGGTTACCACCGGTGGAGATATCTCAGTTTTCATTGCAGAGCTACTTGTGACAGGGCTACTATCGCTAATAATCTGGTATCCCTTCTTTAAGGTATACGAGAAGCAATTGGTCAAGAAAGAAGCCGAGGAGAAGAAGTAATTTCCCCTTTTCTTTTTCTAATCCTTACTCGAGATAGCTAGGTTTCGTTCTTAGAGCGGAGCGTTCGATTAACGTTTCCGGTTGGATACTCTTTTCATCAACTCAAGATATAGTTCGATTACTTCTTCTTGCCTAAGGTCTTTCAATTCAACGCCAAAGTGTTGGTTCCGTGAATCAGGTGCCAAAGCAATGTAGCCAGAATTCTCACTTGATCTCTTAGGCCATGTCAATTTTAGTTCAGCGAATGCTTCTGTCACTCTAGGCCTCAATAGAGCTACTAGTGCCTCTGTCAATGTCTTGACATTGTGCTCCATTTCATCCAGCCTTCGACCGTTAGCAGAGGAAGAGATGCCTAATCTTAGTTTTTCAACTATTTTTTCAAACAGGGGCTTTAGTTCAGACAAGACGTATTGCGAGGTCATATGTATTTGAGTTTTCTTGCCCAGCAAAGCCTTAATCTGGTCAAGAGAGAGCCCAGCATCTCTTGCGGTCTCGGTAAATACTTTCCTGAACATGTAGAATCTTACTCTTAATCCCCTTGTGTTGAAGCCCGCCTTCTTCACGAGGTTCCTCAAAGTTCTGTTGATACTGTCTTCACTTAGCTTTTTCTTGCCTCTGCCCTGAAATAGGTAAGGATTATCATCTCTTAGCGTTCCAACATATTTACGCAGTATTCTAGCTGTCTCTTGAGTAATGAAGCATGCCATAGGCCTCTTCTTTACAGTCGTTTTGATGAAAAAGACTGGAAATTCTGACGAGTTCAACAACGGGACAATATCTTTCTTTAGTATTTCATTAAAATCGTTGATAAGCATAGGAACATCTGTGGCAACTGCAAGGAGGGTTTTTTCATTCAAGTCTCCAATTTCATACATCTCTTTCAGTTGTTCGACGCTTGGTATCCAGTCAGAAAGCGTCGGAGCTCTTTTTATCCCTTTCAACTTCAAGTGGATGTCATAATGCCCTAAGATTGCCTTGATGCTCAAAACGTAAATATATGCGGTGTTGAAAGACAGCTCGCGTCCTTCTGTCAACCAATTGTAGAACTCCTCAACTTCTGCTTCAAGTCGTCTCCTAGCGGCAGGATCTTTACTTTTGAAATCTTCTTCTCGCTGTCTGACTATTTCAGAAATGGTTTTTCCCGTGAACTTTCTGAAAAGTAGCAATGCGTATATGTGTGTCTTTCGAGTGTTCTCGGCTGCTGTTATGGAATCGAAGAAATCTTCGGCATCATTTTCCATGGTTATCCCTCTTAATGGATAGGTACTTAAATGTTGTTGGTATGTCCCGCATTTTTTCAGAGTTTTATTTTTAATACAATAAGTTTTTTAAGCTTCTACATAGACATCGTAGGTCAGAATATGTAAAGGTGCAAAAGCTTGAAGTTATGCATGATCGGTGGAGGAAGTACTTACACCCCTGATTTCATTGATGCATACATTAAACTTTCGGACGAGTTGCCTTTCGACGACATCACATTGATGGACATAAACAAAGAAAGACTGAAGATATTGGGCGGACTAGTTGAGAGAATGGTAAGACATGTAGGACTCAAGGCAAAAGTTTCCACTACTACAGACCACGAGGAAGCGATAGAGGGTTCCGATTTCGTATTCACCACATTCAGAGTTGGCGGAATGAAACACAGAATAATAGACGAAGAGAATGCGATGAAATATGGAATGGTCCACAATGAAACAACAGGTCCAGGTGGCTTCTCGTACGCGCTGAGACAAGTGCCAGTCGCTGTGGAATACGCCAGAGCGGTCGAAAAACTAGCTCCAGATGCTTTCTTAGTAAATGTCTCAAATCCATCTGGAATACTGACAGAAGCACAAATTAGGTATTCAAAAACAAAAGTATTCGGATTGTGCAACGACCCAGGACTCATTTGGGATTATGTTGCGTATACTCTAAAAGTCGATCGGAGTCGAATCAAGATTGACTACCTTGGTTTCAACCACTTCGCCTATGTGAAACGAATATGGTTAGATGGCAAAGATGTAACGGAAAGGGCGATCAAAGAGATCACCGCTGCTATGAGGGCCTTCAAGCAAGGCAGATGGGTACATGGCGGTGTAAATGAAACTGAACGATGGTTCTTGAAATCACTCAAACCGGAAGTCCTTGAATTGTACGGTATGTACTTGCAACCTTACCTACGATTCTACTATCACCAAAATGAGATGCTAAAAGAAGAAGCGGAGCAAACGGAAACGAGAGGCGAAACAGTCACAGAAATCGAAGCACAATTATTGAAGATGTATGCTGATCCAAACTTGAAAGTGAAGCCAAAAGAATTGGACCAGAGGGGGGGAGGCGGATATTCGCTTTCTGCACTTAAGACGATGGCCGCGATTTATAACGATGAAAATAGCATTCACATAGTTAACTGTCGCAACAACGGAACAATTCAAGGGCTTGACGACGACGCCAGCGTTGAAGTACCGGTAGTCGCCAACAAGGTGGGTGTCTTTCCACTTACAATCGGCAAACTGCCAATTGAAATTCTGCCAAAACTTCAGCTCATTAAGGGGTACGAAACGTTGACTGCGAAAGCTGCAATGGAAGGATCAAAGGAGTTGGCTTTGAAAGCATTATGTCTGCATCCCCTCGTGCCATCATTCGATGTTGCCAAAGCTTTCTTGGAAGAGACTCTCAAGAGTCACAAGGAGTTTTTGCCAAACTTCTTCAAGTGAAAAAGCGATTCGCGAACAAACGCGATTTCGCTACCACCTGCTTTTTTGATGTGATAAACTCTTTGCCGAGGGGCTGCTGTTTTGAACAGGAATAAGACGAATGCCTCTCTGTAACAACACCTTTTGTCTTAATAGGGCAACTTGGGGTCCAAGAAATTATCGCGTGCACGATGTCATATTTCGTGGCCATTTGAAGTTCAGCGTTGATTACGAATTCAAAAAAATAGTTGCAGCATCTAGAAAACAACTTTAATAAGGCTAATGCCAAACCTGTTTTTCTCACGGTGGGATGATGAAGGGTAGGATAATCGTTGGGGCTGTGGTCTGTGTTTGTGTCGCGATTTTGCTTGCTTTCCTTTTTGTAGTCAATATGGAAGGAGCTCAGTCACTTGGTCTTGGGTTTTCGCTGCTATTCGCACTGGGATTGTTGTTGTTTCCATTGTCTGGACTTCAGCTAGGAACATGGGTAGGGGGTAGTGCATGGCTCTTTGGAGGCTTTATGGGCGGCTTAGTCTGCTCAGGCTACAAAAGAGCTATTGTCATGTCTGCAGTCAGCATTCTTTCCTATATTGTAGTGGTGTTTCTGACGGCAGGGCGTTCTATTCTGGCTTATTGGCCGGTGTTGGCTGATCTTAGTGTACTGTTTCCTGACCTACTCGTCGCCTTTGGCATCACTGTAGTAGGAGCTTTAGTGGGTGCAAGAATGACAAAAGGAAAACCGTTAACAAAATAAGCCGAATGAGATCATCCTTTGCGATTTCTATTTAGGTTAGTAAAAGATTTCTTTAAGCAATGTGTGCTTGAGATCAGGTTCTTGGTTTTCATCACAACTCAGCGGGCGCACAATTCGCTGGGAATCCGATGGACAATTCATAGGTCTGTAACCTATTCAGAATCCAGACCATTGTACTTGGGATCTAAGAAACCTGATTTGGCTAGACTGTTCCAGAGGTTCGTTCTTGCGGATTTACCGACTGATCTACGTATTTGTTCCTTGACAATCCACTCAACGTAGTCCTTGAAACCCAAAGCTTTGACTTTCTCGGAATCCACTCCTACAAAATCTTTGGAGTTGTATTCATCTATGATATCCTTGATATCTTCTTTTGAGAAGTCGTGATATGTCTCCGTGTGAACTATCCCTTTTCGTTTCAGTCTGCTTCTTCTCTTTTCTGGCCATTCTTCTGGATAGCCTAAACAGAGGGTTATTATAGGAAAGACATACTTCGGTAATTTAAGAGTTTCAAATACTTCTGACATGTTGTCTGTTCTAAATATTGAATTAGTGAAAAGGGATCCGATACCAAGGGACTGGGCTGCTATTGCAATGTTTTGCGCACATAAAACCGCGTCAACAACTCCAGTCAAGAAATGACTGACTCCAGCAAATGGATAGGTTTCGCCTATTGCATCACACATTTTAATCCATCGATTCAGATCAACATTGAAAACAAGTGCCACGCTGCAGGGATAAGCCCTTATTGCTTTTTGCATTTCTTTGTCTTTGATGACGATTATTGAATATCTTTGCATGTTTGAGGCGTTTGGAGCTCTGACTCCTAAATCCAATATGGCTTCAAGAATTCCGTCTGGGACAGGTTTCTCCAAGAAACCTTCTTTTATGCTGATCCTTTCATTAATGATTCTTAGCGTCTCGTTCATGGTTTTTCCTTTAATCAAGTTCTCAGAAAAAGTATAAAATCTTTCTTAACGATGGTCTTTGGGAGAATACTCAACTCGCGGATTGCATGCGCTATTCGGTGAAGTAAATGTTCAAAGCGGTTATTTCGATTTTGACGGAACCTTAGCTGGCACAAAGAGAGATATCATAGAAGGGTTACAAAAGATCCTGTCTGAAGCAGGTTGTGTTGTCGACGATGACTTTATTGCGAAAAGAACCGGAATTGGAGCTAGGTTGCTTATCAAAGAGGCCCTTGAAGAGAACAAGATTCCTTACAATGATGACTTAATTGAGAAGATCATTGAGAGACTTTTGCGTACGCGCATGAACTCTCTAAAACGCATAAGACTTTTTGATGGCACCGTCGAGTTGCTAGACTCATTATATGAGTGGATCAGAATCGCCTTGGCAACCATGAGTCTGAGGAAGTCGCTTTACGGTATACTCAAAGAAAAGAAGCTAGCAAAATATTTTGAAGTTGTGATCGATGCTGATGATGGGATAAAGCCAAAGCCAGCGCCAGAAACCTTCCTAAAATGTGCTACGAAGATGGGTCTCGATTCGAAGAACTGCGTTCTTGTTGGAGACTCCGTCGCTGGGATCAAAGCTGCTAAAGCAGCAGGAATGAAATATATGGCAGTTGCTTCTGGATTCTACATTGCTGATGAGCTCATTAAAGAAGATCCAGACCTCTTAGTAGACTCTGTCAACGATAAAGAAACGATTTTGAGTGTCCTTCTATGACCTGTTTACAATCATTCTCATATTTGCCGATGAGCTTGATAGGTTTTTAATCATAAACCTTGTAACATGGTCAAACCAGTTTTCCTATAGTAAATCGCTTACTATTATGTCCTAGAGGACATGCTTCTACTCTTCAAGAGGCGCCATTGTATGAAAACAGTTTGGACACTGCGGGATCATTGGGACGTCAGTACGCATTAGATCTCCGTAGCATGTTGGAAAAGAGTTCTTAATAACTTGCTCAATGTCCAAGATTTTAGGTTTGCTCTTAACTGTAATGTCATTTATTACCCGTGGTTCTCCCTCAAGATTCTTCCAGCATGATTCGCACATAGCTCTTGTTCCATAACTGTTTTCAGTAGTGCACTTCTTGATTCCCTTCGAAAGGAGCAGACTCCCCAATCCTTGAGTGTGCAACCTATTTGTTTCACTCAATGCGATCGTCTCAAGATCCGCTGGACTTAAGTCCTCTCGCCTAGCTACGGCATTTATCTCGTTCTTCAACCATTTTAGATTGTGTCTGTTCTCAAAGTGTTCAACGAAGATTTCTCGTAAAGCCGGCTTGTTCTTGATTGATTTCACATAGGGAAAATCATATGTTTTCAGAAAATCGAGTATTCTATTCTTGACTTCGTCGTCAATTTGTATGGCGATAAGCTCAGCCTGCACGTTGTACATGTTCAATCGTTCCGAGATATTGTTGTGACTGGCTTTTGGAATATAAGGCTACTTATTTTTAAAACTCTAGTTTTTTACGTGTATTCCAGTCAAACGCAACATCTTCCTTTTTTCCTTCTCTATTTCTAACCGAAGCTACTTTTACTTTATCTCCCCCCTTCGATCAATTCCTATAGCAGATCCACAATAACTGTGTGCGCGCGCGACGGAAAGCAATGAAAGAGATAAATAAGTTCCTAGAAAACAGTATACCCTCTCAATTCAAGACGTTAACAACGTAATCGAAAGATACGTCAAACAACTAAGTGACGCACATGAAATATGGTATAAGGCAGAAATCACTGCCATTACCCGATGAGAAGCTATTCATTGAAGCCCAACACCTTGGTTTTGACGGGGTGGAGCTGAACACCGAACCAGATTACAGTACTGACAGGTTGTGGCGTCATGGTGAGGCTGAAAGACTCAAAAAGTTTGCCAGAGCTACAGGCATAGAGGTTCACACAATATCTCTTTCCGCAATCAGAGACTATGGCTTCCTCAACACTGACTCTGAGAAGCGAAAAGTGGGGCAGCAACTGATTAAGCACTTATCAGAGGCAGGTTCCCAGATGGGTGCTACCGTTATCATGCTCCCCATAATATCTACGACCCATAAGGATGTTGCGTCCCCCCTCTTGGTAGACGGATTACAAGAAGCCGCAAAAACTGCTGAAGACAACGGAATTTATCTAGCGTTAGAAGTGTTTCTAAGCGCAGATGACGTCTTAGACATTATTCAAAGGGTGAATTCGGAATATGTGAAGGTCTGTTTCGACGTAGGCATCACCACGGTTTGCGGCTATGACGTTTATGTAGAGATGGTCAAGTTGAAGAAAATGATGGTACAGATCCACATGAAAGATAGTGTTCGTCCGAAAGAACTGGGTGAGGGACATATTGAATTTCCCGATTTGAAGATGGTGCGTGATCAAATCGGTTGGGAAAAGTGGGGGAAACAACTGGGTGAGGGAAGCGTTAACTTCGCATCAGTGAGAAAGGCAATCCGCCACATTAACTATGACGGCTATTTAATATTAGAAACACCGCCCGACGATGATCCGTTAGGTAACGCTGCACGTAACCTGAAATTTGTGCAAGAGCTTATCTAACCATGAACAATGCTGCAGAAAATCTTAGATATTTATTGAATTTTGGTTTACCTTTTCTTAGCTTCCAATTTGCAAACATAAAAGACTAGACTAAGAACCTTCGACCTTTTTCAATATCTCAAATAATTCGGAGAGCTTGTGCATCTCGTACTTTGGCTTTACCTCCGGAGATTTGGGCTCATCAACTCTTGCGTTTCCTCTCCTTATCCTGATGGAGGTGACGCCTGCCTTATTAGCGCTCAAAATATCTGTTTCCAAATCGTTTCCTATGAAAACGGCTTCCGTAGGCTTGGCGTCCAACTCCGTTAATGCTGCTCTGAAAAGCTCCGGCGCAACCGATTTGTATCCCTGCTCCTCGGAGATGACTACGTGCTGGAAGAAGTGTTGGATTCCCAGCTGAATCAACTTTTGCCACTGTTTGACAGGTATGCCATCTGATATGATGCCCAGCTTGTAGCCCCGATCTCTAAGCTTAAGAAGCGTCGGTATAGTATCGGGATAGGGTTTCAAGTATACAGAGTTAGTCTCTCTGTACGCAACCACGCCGGCCGCTATAACCCTAGGATTCCATCTCAGCCCAAGTCTTTCCAACAACTTATCAAAAAGCTTCGGGTAATTGCCACCGTATTTCTCAACCACCTCATCCAAGACTCGATAGCCATTTTCAACCTCCACTGGTAGACCTGCCTCAATCATCGCACGAACCGCGTTCAACCTTGCGTTCTGTATCTGAAGTGAAGCATCGTAAAGGGTATCGTTAATGTCGAACAGAATGGATTTGACCTTCACCTCTACCTCACCACTTTGGAAAGCTTTTCAGGCCTATCCGGGTTCAATCCCCGAGC
>Ga0315282_10003108_pt1 | contig 29943 bp, 25 predicted proteins | sample YL17G07_20_MG_FD_203693 | JGI IMG/M metagenome (GOLD analysis project Ga0315282, IMG submission 203693) | Sediment microbial communities from Yellowstone Lake, YNP, Wyoming, USA - YL17G07_20 | ecosystem: Environmental > Aquatic > Freshwater > Lake > Sediment | place: USA: Wyoming | collected... | reverse complement strand
CGAAGCATGTTGAGATGACAAGTGATCTCCTTTGGATGGATACAGAGACCCCCTTGCGAAACAACCAATGAGTGCCATAGAATGAGACTTATGTCGGGGGCTGAAACTAGGAAAAATGTGACCGGAACGTGCCCCGTCCCGCCCTAGCGGGATAGGCGGGGTCAAGGGGCACAATATAAAACGAGATTACCTTGCCGGGAAGCTTCCCGCCCTTATATGGGCGGGAAGCTTCACTCTACCGGGACTGTTCCCAGATATTCTCGGAGGATACGGACATGGCACCCAAATTTTTCAGTGAAAGGAATTTGAGGTTTTTGCTTTATGAGGTCTTTGATGTCGCGTCTCTTACCCAATACGATACCTATAAAGAATACGATGGTAAAATGCTTGAGATGGTCTTAAAAGCGGCGATGGAGCTGGCCGAGGGTCTTCTTTGGCCTAACTTCCAGGAAATGGATAAGAATCCACCGGAGTTAGTAGATGAGCAGATTAAGGTTCATCCCTCAGTAAGAAAGGTCTTAGAGAAATGCGGTGAAGGGGGCTGGATTGGTACCGGCATCCCCTTTGAGTGGGGAGGGCAACAGCTTCCTCAGATGATCACACACGCGTGCACATTCATCTTTGCCGCAGCCAATTATTCCGCTTCTGTATACCCTGGCTTGACTTCAGGAGCCGCTCGTCTCATTCTCAACTTTGGAAGAGAGGAGATGAAAAAAACCTATCTTCCAAAGATGCTTGCTGGAACGTGGCAGGGAACCATGGCCTTAACTGAACCAGAGGCAGGGAGTTCACTCTCCGATATTACGACGACCGCTGACCCTACGGATAGCAATACCTATAAAATAAAAGGTCAAAAAATATTTATATCGGCTGGGGACCACGACGCGGTTGAAAATGTGATTCATCTCATGCTGGCAAAGATCAAAGGCGCACCTGCCGGTGTAAAAGGAATTTCTCTTTTCGTCGTACCCCAAAAGCGGATTGACGAGAGGGGCCAATTGGTCCTTAACGACGTGGTCACCTCTGGAATGTTTCACAAATTAGGCTACAGAGGTTGTCCCATTGCCCAACTCAGCATTGGGGACAACGACGACTGCCGAGGCTACCTGGTGGGTGAACCCCATAAAGGACTCGTTCATATGTTTCAGATGATGAATGAAGCACGAATTGAAGTAGGAGTAGGAGCTACGGCTATCGCCACGGCTGCCTATTACGCTGCCTTGGACTATACCAAAAAGCGACTTCAAGGGAGAAAATTGTCGACGAAGGATCCCACTCTGCCTCAGGTTCCTATCGTCGAACATCCTGATGTGAAGCGCATGTTGCTTTTCCAGCGTTCGATTATAGAAGGATCTCTCGCTTTGCTGATTCAATGTGGGAGATATGCCGATCTCGCAAGCGTTCTCACTGGAGAAGAGAAAGAGAACAACGAGCTTTTGTTGGACCTCTTAACTCCGGTTGCCAAAAGCTATCCATCAGAAATGGGTCTGCTTTCTATTAGTGCGGGGTTACAGTGTCTGGGTGGGTCAGGTTACTGTGACGACTATCCTTTAGAACAATATTATCGGGACGCACGGATTCATCCAATTCATGAGGGCACCACGGGGATACACGGATTAGACCTTCTCGGTCGAAAAGTCATGATGAGAGATGGGAAAGCTTACAAACTCTACCTGGAAGAAGTGCAAGGAACCATTCTTGGAGCGGAAAAATTTGAGGAGCTTGAATCCTATGCGCAGCAACTCAAACAATCTTTGGAAACGCTTCAAAAAGTTACCGCTCATTTGATGGAGGTGGGGAAAAAAGAAACTCCTGAACTCTTCTTGGCTGACGCCACCCTCTACCTGGAGTTCTTTGGAATCATCTCTGTGGCCTGGCAATGGCTTGTCCAGGCCACAGCTGTGATGAAGGCTCTGAGGAAGCGTCCAGACGGGGTAGAATCAAATTTTTATACGGGTAAGTTTTTTACCTTCCGTTATTTCTTTGAGTATGAGCTTCCGAAAATCCAAGGCTTGGCCAAACGGTTGATGAATAGCGACGGATTGACTGTTGAAATAAAGCCTGATTATTTCTCGGATTAAAAAGGTTATGTTTTGAGGTTCCTGTTGGAACCAGGGAGCCCTGCTTCAAAAAAAGTAACGTAAAATGTCTTAGAATCTGTGTCCCCCTTTTCTTCCGATGGTCTCTTTTCATCAGTCGAATTTGAATGGGTGACCCCGGATGTTTTACCGGTACGCATGAAGAAAAATGGAAAAACTCTTTGCTGTCTGCGCCCCAGGGCTGGAGCCATTCACTGCACTGGAACTTGATCAGTCAGGCCTGATTGGCAGCCATACCCCTCCTCGGTCAGAGAATTTTCTAACAGAGAGTGGGGCTCCATATGGCCGGCAAGTGCCCTGCAAGCCCCGCCTTTTAGGCGGGGTCAAGGGGCACAATCAGAATGAAAATTTCCTTTCCGGGAAGCCCCCGCCATGCCTGTCCCGTCTTAACGGGATGGGCGGGGAGCTTCAATCTGGGGGCATAGAATTTCAAGGCTCTCTTCATGACGTCTATCGGGCCAATCTCTATCTCCGCACTGCAAGCCGTGTGTTAGTACGGCTTGGCGAGTTCTACGCCTCCGCATTTCCTGAACTCCGGCGTAAGGCGGGTCGTCTGGTTTGGGAAAATTATCTTGTTCCAGAACGACCGATTGCATTACGGGTTACCTGCAAAAAGTCACATTTGTATCACGAGGCCGCTGTAGCCGAGCGGGTGGCAGGAGCGATTGCTGACAGGCTGGGGAAGCCTCCACCCCTTCAGAAATACCGCGAAGACTCAGGCACAGACCCTCCCCAGTTGATCGTTGTCCGGTTAATGGATAATCTCTGTACCATTAGCATGGACTCCTCCGGAGCGCTTCTTCACAGGCGAGGTTATCGGCTCGCCACAGCGAAGGCACCTCTCAGAGAAACCCTTGCCTCCGCAATGGTGATGGCCTCCGGATGGGATGCGCTCTCCCCTTTTCTCGATCCTTTCTGCGGCTCGGGGACCATTCCTATCGAAGCGTCGCTAATAGCCAGAAGGGTTCCGGCAGGTTATTCACGGCGGTTTGCTTTTATGGACTGGCCGAATTTTGATTCCAGGTCCTGGGATGAGTTGCTGGCTCATGCTGGCAAGGCAATCGCATCGGACATCCCTAAAATTATTGCCTCAGACAGGGATGCAGGAGCAATTCATGGCGCACGGGCCAATGCAGAGCGGGCAGGTGTGGCAGATTGGATCGAGTTTTCATGCAAGGCTATCTCTGCAATAGACCCTCCTCCTGGTCCAGGATGGGTGGTTACTAACCCGCCCTATGGGGTACGGTTGAAGAAAACGAACGACTTGCGAGACTTGTATGCACAACTTGGGAAAGTCCTCCGTGCCAGATGCCCTGGCTGGCGTGTGACCATACTCTGTGATCGTGTTCAGCTTATTCTTAGTACTGGATTGGAGTTTGATAAGGGAATATCCCTGATGAACGGCGGATTGAAGATAAGGTTGCTGAAGTGCTTCGTTAAATCTTAATTAAGATGGTCTCGTAAAAAGTCTGAAAAGGCTATTTTCTGTCATTCCTGCGGAAGCAGGAATCCAGTCTTTTTGGGTAGTTAGAATTCCTCTGGATTCCCGTTTTCACGGGAATGACGACTTCTTACGGATTCATCAATGAAGGATGAGGTGACATGATTCTCATTTATCCTCCTGTTGTCAAACCGTGTGAACCTCCGGCAGGGATAGCAAAACTCTGTGGCGCCTTGAATTACCACGGAATAAAATACAGGGTTTGGGATGCGAATCTGGAGGGTCTTCTCAGCCTTCTGAACGTTCCACCCGTGTCGTTGGACACCTGGACCTGCCGGGCATTCCGTCATCTTTCAAGACATCTCTCCTCGTTGAACGGTTGGGACGCCTATCAAGATGATGGACGTTATCGCCGGGCAATAAAGGATTTGAACCGGCTTCTCGAGAGGGCAGCACGTTCCAGTCGCGTACGCCTGAGCATGGCGAACTATGAACATGAAGAACGCTCTCCGGCAAGGAGCACAGATCTTGCCAGAGCGGCAGAAAATCCAGAAGATAATCCTTTTTATCCCTATTTTAGAAAACGGCTCACGGAGCTTTTAGAAAGCGAACAACCTTCAATGATTGGATTCTCGCTGAACTATTTAAGTCAGGCCCTGTGTACGTTCGCAATGATCGGTTTTCTTAGAAAGGATTGGCCCGGGATAAAATTGGTTTTGGGCGGAGGGCTCGTGACTTCATGGATGAGAAGACCTCATTGGCGAAATCCCTTTGAGGGCCTGGTAGATCATTTTGTAGCCGGACCAGGAGAAATCCCCTTGCTTTCCCTCGTCAATGGAACGGACTTCATTGGAAATCATCATTACAAGCCCGATTATGATTCTCTCCCCATGAGAGATTATTTTGCCCCCGGGCCAATTCTTCCCTACAGTCCTTCAAGTGGATGTTACTGGAATAGGTGTTCATTTTGTCCGGAAAGGGCCGAGAGAAATCCTTATGTTGCCATCCCCGTTGAGGAGGTGACCCTCGATCTTCTTTACCTGGTTGATAGACAGAAACCGGTTCTCATTCATTTGCTGGACAACGCGATCAGTCCATCACTGATGAAAGCAATTTCTGAACATCCTCCCGGTGTCCCATGGTATAGCTTTGCCAGGATAACTCGTCATCTTACCGACCCGGATTTCTGTTTGGCCCTGAAACGGTCAGGATGTGTCATGTTAAAACTTGGTCTGGAATCGGGAGACCAGGCCGTGCTCGACGACCTGCAAAAGGGGGTCAATCTTGATGAGGCTTCATCAGCTCTTAAGAACCTGAAGGAAGCGGGGATTGCCACCTATGTCTACCTTCTTTTTGGAACCCCTCCGGAAGGTCTGATAGAAGCACGAAGGACCCTTGAGTTTGTTGTGAGACATCATGAGCGCATTGGTTTCTTGAATCTTGCCATATTCAATATGCCGATCTATGGGCCCGAAGCCCAACGGATGGAAACACAAACTTTTTATGAAGGGGACCTTTCCCTTTATACGAGTTTCGATCATCCGAAAGGGTGGAACAGGCAATTAATCAGGCAATTTCTTGACAAGGAATTCAGAAGACATCCTGCCATTGCATCAATTCTGAGAAGAGATCCGCCTGTATTTACCTCTAACCACGCCCCCTTCTTTGTTAATAATCCCCCCTTTCCCCCCTTTAGAAAAGGGGGGTGTGGGGGGATTTGAAGGTTATTTTCTAAGAAAAAGAAGATGAAAGAAGGATTTTCTGCAAGAAATAATTTATAATGAGATTAGTTTTGGTATTTTCTACGTAATGACCAAAGCCCACTGACCGAAGCTTTCGAGTCCTTTAAGACCAATTGTAGAAACGAATCGGATTTCAAAACAAATCCATGAAAAACATACGTAATTTTAGCATCATTGCACACATTGACCACGGAAAATCGACCCTTGCAGACCGTTTCATTCAGCTTACGGGGTTGGTTAACGAGCGAGACTTCAAGGATCAGATCCTGGATAACATGGATATCGAGCGCGAGCGGGGGATCACCATCAAGAGTCAGGCCATTGCGCTTCCCTATCATGCCAGAGACGGAGAGGAGTATGCTCTCAATTTGATCGACACGCCAGGTCATGTCGACTTTTCTTATGAGGTTTCCCGCTCCCTGGCATCTTGCGAAGGCGTGCTTCTTCTGATCGATGCTGCCCAGGGCGTGCAGGCTCAGACGATTGCCAATCTTTATCTGGCCATGGAAAACAATCTGGAAATCATCCCTGTCATCAATAAGATCGACCTCCCCACGGCGGATGTAGAACGGGTGATCGAACAGATCGACTCGGAGTTGGGATTGGACCCTTTCAGCCATCTAAAATGTTCGGCCAAAGAAGGAATAGGGATCGAAGAGATTCTGGAGGCCATTGTAAAGAGACTTCCTCCTCCAAAAGGGGAGCCAGAAGGACCGCTGGCTGCCTTGATCTTCGATGCCCAGTATGATCCCTTTCGTGGAACGGTCATCCACTGCCGGGTTTTTGACGGAACCGTGAAGAGTGGAGATATCCTGCGATTGATGTCCAATCAGGCCACTTATAAGGTCGAGGAAGTAGGGAGATTCCTACTCTCCAGGGAAAAACGTGACAAGCTCTCCGCAGGAGAGGTAGGTTACGTTTTTGCAGGTGTCAAGACCGTATCGGACGTACACATCGGCGATACGATTACACTCGATGATCGGCCCTGTGCCAAGCCCCTCCCTGGCTTTAAGGAATTCAAACCGGTGGTCTTCTCTTCTATCTATCCAATCGCCCCAGAAGACTATGAGGACTTAGCCGTCGCCCTCGAAAAATACAAGTTGAATGATGCAGCCTTCGTCTATCAGAAAGACTCATCGGTTGCCTTAGGACAGGGCTTTCGGTGCGGGTTTCTCGGTCTCCTTCACCTTGAAATCGTCCAAGAGAGGGTGGAACGAGAATATGATCTTTCCATCCTTCTCTCCGTTCCGAGCGTCCGTTATCGGTTTACATTGAAGGACGAAACCATCGTCTTCGTTGACAATCCCGCCCACTACCCGGATCCCACTTCCATTGAAAAAGGAGAAGAGCCCTATATTCGTGCCGCGCTGCTCATGCCGGAAAGATATCTGGGCGCGGTCATCAAACTCTGCATGGAGAAGCGGGGGGTGAACTCAAAACTCAACTACCTGGGCCCAGGTCGCGTTGAGTTGATTTATGAGATGCCCCTGGCCGAGGTGATTTATGATTTTTATGATCGTTTCAAATCCATTACCCAGGGATATGGATCCTTTGACTACGAGGTCCTAGACTACAGAGAAAGCAGCTTGGTCCTCGTGGACATCCTGGTCAACGGCGAGAAAGTGGATGCCCTGTCGCAAATTGTCAATCGCGATCAAGCCCGTCCCCGTGCCCTGCGGGCCTGCGAAAGATTAAAGGAAGAAATTCCTCGACAGATGTTTAAGATAGCGATTCAGGGGGCGATCGGAGGAGAGATCATCGCCCGTACGACGATCTCTCCCTTCCGCAAGGATGTAACAGCAAAGTGCTACGGGGGGGATATTACACGCAAGCGAAAGCTTCTGGAGAGGCAGAAGAAAGGCAAAAAGAGGATGAAGACGATCGGGTTGGTGTCCATCCCTCAGAGTGCTTTTCTCGCCGTTTTGAAATCGGATACGGATAACTGAATAGAAGGTTGAGGTTGAAAGTAAGGCTGAGGTTAAGAAAATCAAGAATCTTAATCTTAACCTTAACCTAAACCTTAACCTTGATCTGACTTATATATGGACTTAAAGACTCCAGGCCTTTATATTCACATTCCCTTTTGCCTTAGCAAATGCCCTTACTGCGATTTCTATTCGTCAACATCCCTCTCTGCTGTTCCTGATTTTTTGGATGCTCTTTACAAGGAGATGGAGATGTACTGTGACAGATTCAATTCTTTTGACACGGTTTACATTGGAGGCGGAACTCCTTCTCTTCTCAGCCCTCAACAGTTGGAGGGCATCCTGACAAAGGTAAGGGAAAACTTCAATCTGTTATCGAACCCGGAAATAACGATCGAGACCAACCCGGCTGATCTCAATCGATCTTTCCTCGAGTCGATGCGTGAGAGTGGAATCAACCGAATCAATATCGGAGTCCAATCTTTTGATGAGAAAGTGCTGGACTTTCTGGGAAGAAGGCACTCCGTAAAGCAAGCCATTTCATCTGTTGGGGACTCAAGAAAGGCGGGCTTTCATAACATAGGACTGGATCTGATTTACGGTGTCCCGGGCCAGGACATTGAGTCATGGCTGGATACCTTGAAGTTGGCGGTTGCCTTTTCACCGGAACATATCTCTTGTTATCAACTAACGCTTGAGGCAAAAACGCCCTTAGGAGTAAGGGTCCAAGCGGGAGAGTTTCCCATTCCCGGAGAAGAATTGCAGCATGAATTCTTTATAAAGACGTCCCAATTCCTGGAGGGTGCTGGGTATCTCCATTATGAGGTATCGAACTTTGCAAGAGGAAAAGAGCATACCTCACGACACAATCAAAAATACTGGGATCACTCTCCTTACCTTGGTCTCGGTCCTGCTGCCCACTCCTTCCAGTGCAATCAACGCTGGTGGAATCAGCGTTCCCTTGATCAATACCTCGCTGCGATCAACGCAGAAAATCTTCCTGTCGAAGAGACAGAGACATTGACGGTGGAACAACTCCGGCTGGAGGCGTTATACTTAGGTCTCCGGACGAGAAAGGGGATTTCGCTCCAGGATTTTCAAAAAGAGTATCACTACGATCTCCTCGCTGAAAAAGAGAAGATATTGTCAAAACTTGAGGAAGAAGGATTCGTCTCCATCCAGGATGGCACCCTCTATCCTACGCAGACCGGCCTTGCAATAGCTGATAGTCTTTCGTTGATTTAGAATTTACAAGAAACTATTAAACCTTAGTCACAAATTTGGGGTCAGGCATTTGTAGTAAAGTATTGGCCGAAAACCGAGGTTGGCTGAATGGCCCCGAAAAGAAAAATAGAATATTTTTGAAATGACCTATTGTTTCTTGTCCCCAAAAGCAGAAGCAAAGGGGGTATTCGTAAACGTGCTCTTTTGTTTCTGCCTTCTTTCCTGTTTTCTTTCTTCCTTCTTTCTCCCCTCTGCCCTTGGACCTTCACCGGGTTGGGGCTGGCTGCTCTTCATGGAAAGGGAGATCCGCTTCCTTTCGAGGTCCACACCCAGCACCGTTACCAATACCTTTTGATGTACCTTCACAACCTCCGCTGGGTTTTTCACAAAACGGTTCGAAAGTTCGCTGATATGGATCAGTCCTTCCTGATGGACGCCAATGTCGACAAAGACACCGAACGCGGTGATATTGGCAACGATTCCAGGAAGCTTCATTCCGACCTTCACATCCTCTATTTTTTCAACCCCTTCTGCAAACCGGAAGGTTTCAAGCTGTTCACGGGGATCTCGGCCGGGTTTGGAGAGTTCCAACAGGATGTCATTCAACGTAGGAAGGCCCACCTTTTCCGAAACGTATTTTTCGAGATCGATTTTCTCTCGGAGCTTCTCGTCGTGCATCAAATCCAGCACCGAGCAGCCCAGATCCGTTGCCATGGTATCGACAATCGGATAGCTCTCCGGATGGACAGCGCTTCGATCCAGCGGGTTTTCTCCTTCGCTGATGCGCAAAAAACCCGCGGCCTGCTCAAAGGCCTTAGGTCCTAAACGAGGCACCCTCTTCAGTTCTTCCCTCGATCGAAACGGACCGCTCTCGTTCCGGTGCTCCACGATCCCCTTGGCAAGCTGCGGTCCTAATCCTGAGACATACGTAAGAAGCTGTTTGCTTGCTGTATTGACTTCCACGCCCACGCGGTTAACGCAGCTCACGACCACATCATCGAGACTGCTCTTTAAGGCTCCCTGGTCCACATCGTGTTGGTATTGGCCAACACCGATCGACTTTGGGTCGATCTTCACGAGCTCTGCCAGAGGGTCCATCAGTCTCCGGCCGATGGATGCCGCTCCCCGCACAGTCACATCCTGATCCGGAAACTCTTCCCGTGCTACCACGGATGCCGAATAGACCGATGCACCGCTCTCGTTGACCATCACCACCTGAATGTTCTTTGAGAGATCGAGGCTGCGGATGAAAGTCTCTGTCTCCCTTCCCGCTGTGCCGTTCCCGACGGCAATAGCTTCGATGCGGAATCGCTCACACATCTCAAGGATCTTTGAACGTGCATCGGCTGCAGCTTTCTCGGATTGCAATGGATAAATAGTATCGGTATGTAACAGCTTGCCTTGCCGGTCGAGACAGACCACTTTGCATCCGGTCCGGAACCCGGGATCGATGGCAAGGACATTCTTCTGGCCAAGGGGTGGAGCGAGAAGAAGTTGACGGAGATTCTCGACAAAGACCCGAATCGCCTCCTCATCCGCCTGCTCTTTTGTTGCCTGACGGATCTCAGTCTCCATGGAAGGAGAGAGAAGTCTCTTATAGCTATCGTGCACGGACATCTTGACCTGCTGGGATGCAGGCCCTTCCCCCTTCACAAAAAGACCATCGAGGATATCCAAGGCTCCCTCTTCAGGGGGCAAAACCCTCAGTGTGAGAAAGCCCTCATTTTCTCCTCGCCTCATGGCAAGAATCCTGTGGGATGGCGCGGTGCTCACGGGCTCTTCCCAGTTAAAGTAATCCTTGTACTTGCTTCCATCGGCCTCCTTCTCTGGAACAACGTTTGACTTGAAAACAGCCTTCGTTGAATACAAATCACGCATCCTGGCCCGAGCCGTCTGATCTTCATTGACCCATTCTGCGATAATGTCACGGGCTCCTGAGAGGGCGTCTTCTGCAGAATCAACCCCTTTTTCTGAATCGACGAAGGCAGCAGCTTCGGTCAACGGATCCATGTCCTCCTGTGCAAAAAGACGCTGGGATAGCGGTTCCAGTCCCTTTTCTTTGGCGACCGTTGCCCGGGTCCGGCGTTTGGGCCGGTAGGGTAAATAGATGTCTTCCAGAACGACCATGGTCTCCGCCGAAAGGATCTTCTCCTTCAACTCGTCGGTGAGCTGCCCCCGTTCCTCTAAAGATTTGAGGATGGCCTCGCGGCGCTTGTCCAGCTCCATTAGCTGACTGAGCCGGTCACGAACGGCTGTGATGGCAACCTCATCGAGAGAACCCGTAGCTTCCTTTCGGTAGCGGGATATAAAGGGGACAGTGGCCCCTTCATTCAAAAGGTCTGCCGTGGCGTGGACCTGTTTTGGGGTGAGACTCAATTCTTGTGCAATCTTTGAAATATGGGCTTCGTTCATAACCTCCCTCAACCACAACAAGATAATATACCTGGCTTACTTTCGCAAAAGAATCTTTCCCAGACAAAGCTCAAATTTCCGATCATCTTCCGATGTCCTCTTCTTCGGACCTTTGGTTCTCCCACCTTCCCGACGAAATTTCGCCTTGACCTCGCGCTCCTCCAGTAAGAAGCCAATCTTTTCTGGATGAAATTCCCTGCCCATTGGGCTTAGGCATTTTGCACCTTTCCCCAGCACCATAGCTGCCAATCCCCAATCACCCGTTACGACGACATCTCCTGCTTCCGTCAGGTTCATGATCTTCATATCCGCTTCCTGAAAATCATCTCCCACCACAATCGGGTGATCCGACTCTATATCGTGATTGAAACTGGCGACTGTCCAGACCGGGATATCGTATTCTTGTCCAAGCCTCATGCAGATCTGCAAAACAGATCTGGGACAAGCATCTGCATCTATCAAAACCTTCATAGTCCTTTCTCAGGAAATATTTCTCAGAACCATCACTGTTTTCTCTTCAAAAAGGTATTTCTGCCCTCATCTTACCAATGAAAAAGGGCAGAACCAATTTCGTTCTGCCCTTTGAATCAACCCTCAATCTCTTTAATCCCTCCAACCCTCCCTCTTCTAAAGGGAGGAGATCCGTAAACCCCGTTAGAAGACCTTTGGCCTTCTAACGGGAAGGCTCACACGGAGCATTAAACCCCGTGTTCGCTCCCATAAGGAAATTACCTTCATACCCGCTGCTCGCCCCGTTAGAAGTAAATTCCCAAAGGGAACGCCCGGTTAATAATGAAAAATTTCTAACGGGGCAAGCAGCGGGGCTTTCTAACGGGGTAAACAGACGGGATTATTTATTCATCAGATATTCATGGACGGAGTTGGCTGCCTTTCTCCCTGCGCCCATGGCCAGGATGACAGTGGCCGAACCCGTGACAATATCCCCTCCCGCCCAAACACCCGGTTTTGTGGTCTTCCCGGTTTCAAGGTCTGCGACAATATATCCTCTCTTATTCAGTTCAAGGCCGGGTGTCTGTGTCGGAAGAAGTGGGTTGGCACCCGCGCCAATAGCCACCACCGCCATATCACATTCTAACTTAAACTCCGAACCTTTCATGGGAACGGGTCTTCTTCTTCCTGACTCATCCGGCTCCCCTAACTCCATTTTTAAGCACTCCATTCCCGTCACCCATCCATTATCATCTCCGAAGAATCGGGTGGGAGCCGTCAGAAGGTAGAATTGAACTCCTTCCTGCTCTGCATGGTGAACCTCTTCAATTCGGGCAGGCATCTCTTCCCTCGATCGGCGGTAAACAATCCGAACAGTCTCTGCTCCTAAGCGAAGGGCTGTCCTTGCTGAATCCATCGCCACATTTCCTGCTCCAAAGACGGCAACATTCTTTCCCCGGGCGATCGGAGTATCATACTTGGGGAAGAGGTAAGCCTTCATCAGGTTGGAACGGGTCAAGTATTCATTGGCAGAATAGATGCCGCAGAAGTTCTCACCCGGGATGTTCATAAACTGAGGAAGCCCTGCACCCAAACCCAAAAATATAGCGTCATACTCCTGAAGGAGTTCATCGACCGTCTCGATTCTTCCGATGACACAATTGCATTCGACCTTTACTCCCAACTTTTCTAAATAATTGACTTCGGCCTGGACAATCTCCTTGGGAAGACGGAATTCTGGAATGCCATAGATCAAAACGCCGCCGGTTTTGTGAAGGGCCTCGAAAATTGTCACCTGGTGTCCTTTCAGAATTAAGTCCCCGGCTAAGGTCAACCCCGCCGGTCCTGATCCCACGACAGCCACTTTCTTACCGGTGGCGGGAGCTTTTTCGGGAATGGTAACCTCTCCTTTTGTCCTCTCCCAATCCGCAGCAAATCTCTCCATTCTGCCGATGGCAACGGGTTGGTCCTTTTTCCCGACAATGCATACCTTTTCGCACTGGTCCTCTTGGGGACAGACGCGACCACAAACGGCAGGGAGACTGTTACGTTCCTTCAGTTTTCGAGCGGCACCGATAAAATCCCCCTCGTTAATGAGTTTGATAAAAGCCGGGATATCGATTTCCACGGGACATCCTTCGATGCATTTTGGTTTCTTACATTGAAGGCAGCGATTTGACTCCAGTTGGGCCAATTCGGGGGTATAGCCAAACGGGACTTCGTTAAAATTTTTCGCCCGTACCTTGGGTTCCTGTTCAGGCATCTTCTGTCTTGGGATTTTTGGTTTCTCCTTTTTTTCTTTCTCTGCCATCTCCATCCCCTTTCTATCTTCCTATTGCTTTGAACTGATCCATGGAAGCCTTCTCCTCTGTGAGATAGGCCCTTTGCCGTTTGACCAGTTCATCATAATCAACTTCATGGCCATCAAATTCCGGGCCGTCCACACAACAAAATTTTGTCTTCCCTCCCACGGTGACCCGGCAGGCTCCACACATTCCCGTTGCATCGACCATGATGGGATTCAGGCTGACCATGGTCTTCACCTTGTATTCTTTTGTCAATTTGCATAAAAACTTCATCATCGGGACGGGACCAATCCCGACGATCAATTTCACATCTTTCCGTTCATCTAAAATTTTGCGCAGCACATCGGTGACGAATCCGTGGACACCATAGGTTCCATCATCCGTCGTCACTCTCAGATCATGACTGGCCGCTTTCATCTCATCTTCCAGGATGAGGAGATCTTTTGTTCGAGCCCCAATGATGGCGATGACATTGTTCCCTGCCTCTTTGTAGGCTTTGGTAATCGGGTACATCACCGCAACGCCTGTCCCACCGCCTACGCAGATCACCGTTCCAAGATTTTCAACGTGGGTCGGTCTTCCCAACGGCCCGATGATATCCTGGATGAAGTCTCCCACATTAAGCGTTCTTAAAAGGGCAGTCGTTTTCCCGACGACCTGAAAGATGAGGTCGATCGTCCCTGAGGATGGGTCTATCCCTCCCATCGTCAAGGGGACTCTTTCTCCCGTTTCGTTTGTTTTTAACACGACGAATTGTCCTGGCTTTGCCTTCTGGGCAATTCGGGGTGCCTCAACTCTAAAGTGGCACACCGTCTTCTCAGCCATCTCCCTTTTATATGTAATCTTATGCAACCTTCTCCCCCTCCTTTCTGATAAACTTTTCACAAAGTTTGCTATTATATAAATCAAACGAAAATCAATGTCAAATGATTTGATGATCTGGGAAAGATTTTACGTTGAGCAACTGTAATGATTATGGATTTTTAACTTGACAGATGATTAAATTTAGTCCATAAATATAGATATTGAACTTTATAAAAAGTTTTTGGAGGCCCCCAGAGACTCTTTAGAAAGTCCTGGGGGTTTTTTAAATTAATTGGGGAGGGAGAGCATGAACTCAAAACTTTATGTGGGAAATCTTCCCTTTGGAGTTTCTGAGGAGGATTTGAAAAAACTTTTTTCGGAGGCGGGAGAGGTTCAATCCGTAAAAATCATTATCGATCAATACTCGGGACGATCGAGAGGATTCGGTTTTGTGGAAATGACTTCCAAAGCCGACGCAGATAAAGCGATTTCATTGCTCAATGGTAAGATTCTGACGGATCGGACGTTGATTGTAAATGAAGCCAGACCTCAGAAGCAACGGGGTGGTGAATTCAGGGGTAAAAGGAAAAACGGTGGGTAGACTGATCTACAAAAATGAACCTGTTTGGGACAGGTGAAGGAGAGCCTCTTGGAAGTTAAAGTTCAAAACAACCAGATCGAGAATGCGATCAAATCTCTGAAGCGCCAGATGATGAGGGACGGCATCCTGAAGGAATTGAAGATTAGAAGCTTCTACGAGAAACCTTCGGTGAAGAAAAAAAGAAAACAGCGGGAGGCCCGAAGGAGAAGACAGAAGGCTGCTCGCAGGTACTCCCGATGACAGGATCCCTTTCCCTATTGGTTTTGAAGCGACGGGTTTATTGATCTCCAGAGTTTTCCCTCTTCCATTTGGAGGAAACCCTTTCTGGAAAGAAAGGCCATCGCCTCTGAAGAAAAAGCTCTTACATCTTTGACGTCAAGAATCACCTGTTCGATCTTATCAGACAAAGCTCCCCTGAGCCTCTTCACCAACTCCTTGGCCCCCTCCCGGTCTATCGATCCTTCCAACCTGATAAAAAGGGTTTTAAGCCGCTCATTATAGGTGGAATAGAGCTGCAGGGTCTCTGCAGCCTTTTGGCCAATCTGGGCTCTCTTTTCAGTAATCTTTTCTCCAACCGTGTGAATCAGATCTCGCGTATTTTGGAGAGGGATCGTATCGTTCATTCTCTGCAAGATTCTGGAGAGGCTCGGAACATGGCCCTCGGGTGCTCTCTGGGCGATGCTTCGATAGGCCAAATTGGAGAGGACCCGGGTAAAGAATCGCTGTTGGGGATGGAAGACCCTTCTGAAGATGGATCTCCAAGAATAGCCTTCTTTGCATAACCAGTTAAATCCTCGTTGAAGCGTCTCCTCGGTCATTAACCTCGGTTTGAAAACCACCGTGGCTCCGTTATATTTGGCCCAATCCTTATGCAAAAGCCTTCCCTGGGATTCCATCCTCTGAAATAAAGGGGTCCCAGGCAAGGGAGTGAGGATGAAGAGGCTGGGGAGTTCAATCCGATTCCGTTCACAGAACCGAAGGGTCCTCTCAAAAACCCCCTCATCGTCATGATCCAACCCGAAAATGAACCCTGCCACAATCATAATGTCATGATCATGCAGGACCCTCATGGCCTCCTCGTATTGTGGCACCTGATTAAAACCCTTGTTCACATCTTTCAAGTTCTCCGAAGAGAGGGATTCCACCCCCAAGAATAATGAAACGCACCCGCTCTCCGCAGCAAGTTTCAGAAGTTCAGGATCCCGGGTCAGGGTCATGCTGGCCTGACTGGCCCATTTCTTTCCGAGGGGTTTTAATTGGGTAAAGAGTTCTTTGGCATAACGACGGTTTCCGGCGATATTGTCATCAATGAAGACAACAAATTCTCCTTCTAATCGCTTCACTTCTTCAACGACTTCTTCCACAGGCCGGCAACGATAAGTCTTTCCAAAAAAATGGGTGACATGACAAAAATCACACTGGTAAGGACAGCCTCTGGTCGTCTGGACACAGTTAACCGTCATATAGGCCTCTTTACGAAGAAGGTCCAGCCTGGGTGGAGGGAATCCTTTCATGGAACAGAAAGCATCCGCTTTATAAAAAGGTTTCAGACATCCGTCCCTTAGATCTTCGATCAATCCTTTCCAGACATTCTCTGCCTCGCCGATCACGACGGCATCCACGTGTTCCTTGGCTTCGATAGGACGGCTCGAGGCATGAGGCCCGCCCATGACGACCGGGATCCCTCTCTGTCGAAATCTATCAGCGATTTCATAAGCCCTGGGGGCGTGCAACACCATGCCGGTGACGCCCACCAAATCAACGTCTTCCTCGAAGTCGATCGGTTCCAGATTTTCATCGGTGATCCTCACGTCGATATCCCGTGGTGTGAGAGCCGCCAGAGTGGTCAACGTGAGACGGGCAAACCAAATATTCTTGATCACCTTCTGCGTATGGCTGATAAAGGGGTGTTCATAGGCTGGATCAATCAATCGGATTTTCAAATTCGGTTCTTCCTTGAGACCCTCTCTAATGATGGAGGATGATAAAAGGAGGGGGGGTTTAGGAAACCCGTTGACTATACCTCATTCCATCAGAGGATGTCAATGGTGAAGTTCGATTCTATTCAGGGTTTTCCGAAAGGTTGTAAAGATTCGTTTTACAGGAATCTCTAAGGAGGGTGAGCGATTGCTTAATCTCATTGAAGGATCTCTTTATCTCATCATACTTTCTCTCCAGATCGATATTTTGCGCCAACATCTCTTCCAGTCTTGCTCGCAGTTCTCTATTCTCTTCCGCAAAAAAGGAGGCTTCTCTCTCCTTTAATTTTCCCTTGATCCAGAGGAGTTCCTTCTCTTCTATTTGAGATTCCAGGCCACGAATTCGACCGAGGGTCTCATCCCTTTCCTGGGTGGTCGATTCAAGAGATTCCCTCAAGCCCCTTGATTGCTGCTGAAGGTCCCGGATCCTCTCCAACGCATCTGCATTCTCTTCCCTCAGATAAAGAGTTTCCGTTTGAAACTCTCTGAGCCCCTGAATCTCCTTATTCAGGTCTTCCAGTTGGCTCCGCAACTCCTTATTGTCTTGAGCCAGTTGAAAGATCGTCTTCCGATCAGAAGCCAGATCCATTTCCAGGGCTCGCCTTGTCTTTCCGAGAGTCAGAAGCTGCGTGTGAAGGTCCTCAATCAGCCCTGAGACATCTAAATGCTTCTCCCTCTCTCTGCTCTGAGGGGGTGGGAGGATAACCTCCTTCTCGACCTTGCGCTCCTGGGATTTCACTTCCGGTCGTATTTCTTGATGATCCTCTTTCAGTGGCTGAATCTCCACCTCTGGAGGAGAGAACTCCTCCTGCCTCTTCACTTTGGGCATCTTTTCAGCCACATTCTTATCGAATCCATCGTCCGCGGCCGTTTGACCTCTTACCCTCATTCCGTTCCCTCCTCAGCTCCCTATCGACCGAGCCAATGTGAGAACCTATTTAATTCGCTCCTTCATGTAATCCTCCATCACCCGTAACATCTCGATCACCTTCTCCACCTCTGTCTTGATTCGACTCACTTCTTCCAGAATACGATAGGCCTTCTTGAGGTCATATTCTAAAGCGGACCGAACGGTTAAAGAGGTCCGGAGTTCTGAATAGAGGGTGTGGATCCGTTCCGTCAAATCATCCCGCTTCGACTCTTCTCCAAGGCTCTTGACGGGGGAGACAGATTTTTGCCCGGTAACATCCCAGGGCCTTTCGACAGGGTCCTTGTTCAAGGTGTTGGGGATTTTCTGCGCAACATGGTTTGAGAACTCATCCGACATCATTCGCTCCTTTCCATCCGAAGATTTCTTCGATCAGGCTCTGAATATCTACCGCCCCCTTCGACGATTGCGCAAAGAGAAAAATAGGAGTCCCTTCGCTCGTGGCCTCTGCAATGGTCGTATCCTGACGGATGACCGTCTCCATAAGGTATTTTGAATAATAGGTTTCCAGCGCCTTTTTTGTACGTCTGCAGATTCGATGGGATTCATTATAACGATTCAGAAAGATATAGATATTTTCGAAGACGAAAGAAAAATCCTCCTCGATCGTTGAAAGGGTTTCGAACAGGATCTTGAGACCATGATAGGAAAGGAAATCGGCCAAGACGGGAATAATCAGGTCATTGGAGGCGAGAATGGCATTGAGATTCAACAGGCCAATGCTCGGAGAAGCATCCATGATGATCAACTGGTAGGTCTTCTCAATGGCGCTGAGTAGCCGCCTCAATCGAAATTCTCTCGAATTCATCGAAAAGAGGGAAAGCTCGACAGGTGAGAGGTTCAGATTGGAAGGGATGATATCCAATGTGGGGAGGTCGGTTTTGACAATCGTCTTCTCAATCTCTTCCCGCTCGATCAGCGCATTAAAAAGGGTCTTGGGGTATTGTTGATTGTTAAGCCCCAAACATTGGGTGAGATGGCCCTGGGGATCGAGATCGATCAGAAGGGTCTTGAATCCCATCTGAGCCAGACGAAACCCATAGGAGGCAGAGACGCTGCTCTTCCCCGTTCCCCCTTTAAAATTGAGGAAGAGCTGTTTCCGGATCGATTTGATTGGCGAAGGGAGTCCCAGGTAGTTGCGATACTTGACCACATCATCCGGTTTATAATACCGTTCCCGTTTCGCATTCCTTTTCGCAGGAGGAAGGACTCCTTGAGCCTCTTTTTCAATAAGGTCATTCCTCGGTACGCCGAGAAGTCTTGCAAAGGCCAGTGGAGAATAGGTGGTATCTCCCAGAACCTGGGCTTTTTGAATAAGAGGTAGTGAATGAGTCGTCATGGAAAATTTATCTCCTCAGTTTCAATGGGAGAGGGAAACCCTGTTTCCTTTCCGTGGCTTTGCGGCCATTCTCTCCAAGGTTCCTCTTGCCCATTTCCGAATGTCCGGATCTGAGTCGGTCATGGCCTCTACCAAACGATTCTCACACTCCTCAGGATAAAGCGTGGTCAGGGAAAAGAGAGCAGCCTTTCTCACTCCTGCATCTGCATCCTTACACAATTCCATGACAATCGGAAAGACGCCTTCATGCTGGCCCCATCCTAATAGGGTGGCCAACCTACGCCTCACCCATGGAGATTCATCGCTTAAGAATTGAAGGAGGATATTCAGATCGATCTTCTCTCCCATTCGGAACATGCCCCGTACAGCAAGGAGCCTCACTCGCGGGTCCTGATCCCTAAGAGACTTTTTAAGTAAGGGGAAGATATTTGAATCTTTAAATTTGATCAAGGAGGCAAGCGCCTGGATTCTGACCTCTGGATCCTTATCAAATAAAACTTCCCGAAGAAGAGGAAGGGTGATGGAGGGATCTGAATTCTCGAGATATCGAATGGCAAGAATCCTTGCTTTCGGATCAGGGTGCTCTAAGTCGGCATGGGCCTGTCTTAAAACGGCCTGGGTTGAAAAAGTCCCGGCTATCATGGATTCGGTGGAGGGAGAATCATCTCTCGGAATCTCCTCTGGGGCATAGAAAGAAGGAGGTTCATCTCCTCTTGATTTTTCTAAATCGGTCGATTTTAAATAAATCAATCGGAATCGGTCACCCACTCTTAACTCTCCAAGAACTTAAGAACCTCTATTTTTTGAGTGAATCGATAAATTCAAATTTCAGTTGTTCAGAATACTTTTCCAAGAGCATATCCAAAGCCTCTCTTACGTAGACGGATTGAGGGACTTTGGTCTTCTCGGACAACTTTTTTAAGGCATCCAGCTGCTCCCCATTAATATAGACGGTCCTCGCAACCTTGGTCTGGCTCAAGCAGTCCTCCTTGGATTTGATTGCAACACAATATAATACAATACGTTTATTTTGTCAACAAAAATTGTCAATTGGATGAAAATTTATCATTCCAAGCGGGATTGGGGGCTTAAAGGCTTCGATTGATCTCTGAGAGCTTTTCCTTGAGAGGCTTCAATTCAGACTTGATGGATTCAATTCTCCTCTTCAACCTGACTTTTTCTTCATGATAAGGAGAACCCACGGGAACCAGCTTGCCTGTTTTTGTATCCTTCTTACTTCAGTCGTTCCTCGGATAATTTCATCTCTTCTTCCAATTCAGAAATCTTTTTCTCGATTCTTTTCTTGGCTTGAATTTTTTTGTCAATCGTTTCTAAGTAACCTCTTACTCGATCTATTCTTCTCCCCGATTCTCCTGATTCCCTGATTTCTCCATCTCCCTGTACCCTCTCGCCAGTAACGTCTATGCCCTCTGCCTCTCTTCGAAACTTCTCAGGGACCTTCGAAACATCATCTGTAAAATGGATCGCTCCTTTTTCGTCTGTCCAGCGATAAACTTGTTCCGACGACAAATCCTCCCGAATCCGTTTGACAAAGAAACGAGAAATTTGATAATTTCAATTGAATTGAAAAACCATTTGGTCAGAAAGGAGGCGTATCGAGATGAAGAAGTTAAACCGAAGAGATTTCTTAAAGAAGACGGCCCTGGGGGCTGCGGCATTGGGCATGGGAGGGCTGATGGGAAAAACGGCCTATGGGCAGTCCAAACCCCCAATAAAAATTGGGGTTGCCATCTCATTAACCGGATCGATGGCCCGTGAAGGAGAACTGGAGGTAGGGGGATACAAGCTGTGGGGAAAGATTATCAATGAGCAAGGGTGTACGTTCGGCGAGGTAAAAAAATTGGGATGCCAAGGTCCTGGGCTTCTTGGCAGACCCGTGGAGTTCATTGTCTACGATGACAAAAGTGATCCCAGTGAGACTGTCAAATTGTTTCGAAGGTTGGTCGTCTCTGATAAGGTGGATTTGATCCTAGGTCCCTATGGAAGCGGTACCTCCAATGCAATCGCACCATTGTCTGAGGAATATCAAATCCCGATCATCACTCCTTTAGCCAACGCATCGGTCATCTGGGAAGGAAAGAAGAGGGAATGGTTTGTGGGCATCCTTCCACCCTCTTGGAAGAACCTCTATGGATGTCTCATGATCGGTAAAGAAAAAGGGGCAAAGACCATCGCCTTTATCTATCAGGATACTCCCTTTCCCATCACGGCGGCGAAACCCCTTGTTGCCAAAGCCAAAGAAATAGGGATGCAGGTTGTTCTTGATGAGGCCTATCCTAAAGAGACACCGGATTGGGAGCCCATCATGTCCAAGGCCTGGTCTTATAAACCGGATATTATCGTGGGAGGGGGTTATCTTCCTGATTCGATTGGGCTCATGAAGGCAGCGAAGGCGGTGAATGCGACGCCAAAATTGTTTGGATTCCTCGTAGGACCTGCCATTTCCGATTTCGCTAATGCTTTGAAAAGCGACGCAACCTTTGTCACAGGTGAGACATTCTGGGAGCCCTTTACGAAAACGGCGGGAAACCTGGAATTCTACCAAGCCTACTTAAGGGAATACAAAGGAGAGCCCTCCTACCACGCAGCAGCCGGTTTTGCGGCTGGGCAGATTCTGGAGAGAGCAGTCAAAGAGATCGGCTCGATCGAAGACAAAAAAGCCTTGAGAGACAAACTTTATTCCATTAAAACGACCACCATCTTTGGCGAATATGAGGTTAATCCGCTTGGCCATCCGGATTCAGGTTGGCAGATCGGTAAGGCAACAAACCTGATCCAGTGGCAAAAAGCGGCAGCGAAGAAACCGCTTCCCAATCAAGTGGCCGTCGAAGGAATGGTGAAACAGATCGTCTATCCAAAAGAGTCCAGGACGGCAGATGTGATTTATCCCTTCCCCGGATGGAAGAAGTAACCCATGGAATATTGGAGTAATGGAATAATGGTTTTTGAAACATCTTAAATCTGAAGCAAGAGATCCCCCCCGCGGGCGTTGCTGCTTCAGTGCAGGCAGGGGGTAAGATATCCAGATTTGGATTATTTCTTCAAACCTGAATTAACCCATTACTCCATCATTCCACTCTTCCATTATTCCAATCATGCCTGGATTGTCATGACCAACTTTATTGAAATCCTCATCCGGGGACTCATGCTCGGCTCTGTTTACGCCTTGGTGGGAATGGGTCTCACGCTCGTCTGGGGAGTGGTTGGGATTGTCAACATTGCCCATGGCGAGTTTGTCATGTTGGGGGCTTATTTCACCTTCTGGGCCTTCAGCCTTCTTCATCTCAATCCACTCGTCTCGGTGGCCTTCTCGATTCCTGTATTCTTTTACGGTGGAATGCTGATCCACAAGAGAATCACGGAACGATTGATTAAGGAACAAGAACTTTCCGCTCTTATCCTGACTTTTGGAATGTCCATACTGATCTGGAATTTAGCCCAGTTTTTCTGGACGAATACCTACCGCTCAGTGTCCTACTTAACCGGAAACTTCCCATTCATGGGGATCGTCCTTGCCAGGAGCAAGACCGTCTCTTTTGCCTTGGCTGTCGGGATCACAGCTGTCCTGTTCCTTTTTTTAAAGTATTCCAAGTTAGGAAAAGGCATCCGGGCCACCTCTCAGAATTCCGAAGTGGCTCTTGTCTGTGGAATCAACACGGTGAAGATGAGGGCAATCACTTTTGGAATGGGAATCGCATTAGGCGGTGCTGCTGGAGCCATCGTTAGTCTCCAATGGGTCATCTTTCCCCAGATGGGGGGAACCTATATCTCAAAGGCCTTTGCGATCGTGGTGCTGGGCGGGTTGGGAAATATACAGGGAGCCTTGGTAGGAGGCTTGATCATCGGTGTCCTGGAGAGCCTGGTCACCCAATACTTGAGCGCCAAGATGGCTCAGATCATTCCTTCGTTGACCATTTTGATTATTCTACTCCTCAGACCCACGGGATTGTTCAAAAAATGAAAATTCGAGTCGGATTAAGCATTGCCATTCTGATGGCCTTTCTTATTTCAGTTCCTTTCTTTGCCACAGACTATTGGATCACCCTTCTGACCCTTATCTTGATCTTCACCGTCTATGCGAGTGGATGGAACCTCTTCTCAGGCTTAACAGGATATACCAATTTCGGTCTCGCCTGGTTCATCGGCGTGAGCGGTTATGTGAGCAGTCTCCTCATCGCCGACTACCATTGGCTATGGCTCTTGGCCTGGCCCATCGGAGCCCTCTTCACCGGTCTCGTCTCCATTGGCGTCGGATATATTCTGCTCAGGATTAAGGGCGTCTACTTTGCCATCTCCATGGTGGCACTGACAGAAGGCACGAGGGAGCTCTTTGGCACGGAATATCTTACCCCCCTCACCCATGGTGGAAAGGGAGTCCCTTTTGTTGCAGGCATTCGTCTTCCGACCCTCTACTGGTCGATTCTCCTGCTAGCTTTCATAACCCTCATTCTCTGTTATAAGATCTTCTCTTCTAAATTTGGGCTTCGTCTGATTGCCATTCGTGAAGATGAGCAGGCGGCAGAAACCCTGGGCATCCATACGACCAAGGATAAAATCATTGCCTTCATCCTCAGTGCTTTTCTCGTCGGACTAGCAGGTTCTATCCATTTCACCTATCAGAATTATATCGATCCCACCTTTGCCTTCAATATTCAGCTCACCCTCACTCCTATTGTCATGGCCCTCTTTGGTGGTGTGGGAACGGTCTTCGGCCCAGTGATCGGAGCTACCCTCTTCACTTTTATCCATGAAATCCTCTGGGCCGAGTTGACGCTTCTCTATATGGCCATTTTTGGAGCCATCCTGATGGGGTTGATCCTCTTTTTTCCTCAAGGCCTCTTGGGTTGGATGAAGGAAAAAGGGATATTGCCGAGGAGTCGAAAGATATAATATGGAACCTATATTACGAATCGATGATGTGGTGAAAAAGTTTGGAGAAGTGATGGCCCTGGACCACTGTTCTTTTGATATCCAGGCCGGAACGATCACCGGCCTGATCGGTCCCAATGGCGCTGGAAAGACGACCCTCTTCAACCTCATCACCGGGGTTCTTCAACCTGACCAGGGACATGTCTATCTCGGCGGTGAGGAGATCACAGGAAAGAAGCCTCATGAGATCGCCTGGAGAGGGGTGGGCAGGACTTATCAGATCATCCGGATCTTTCCAAAGATGACCCTTCTTGAGAATCTTATGGTGGTGGGGAAAGGGAAGGAGAGAAGAATGATGGAAAGGGCAACGGACCTCCTTCGTCTGGTCCGACTGGAGGAGAAAAAAAACGATTATGCCTCTGACCTCTCGTTCGGCCAGCAAAAGCTCCTCTCCCTCGCCCAGGTATTGATGCTCGATCCCCAGCTCATCCTTCTCGACGAACCTGCGGCAGGGATCAACCCCACGCTCCAGAATGAGCTGATGGCCTTGATTCACCGTTTAAATGAGGACGGGAAGACCTTCATCATCGTCGAGCACGATATGAATGTGATTATGAACCACTGTCAAAATGCCATCGCCCTCAATTACGGCCAAAAGATTGCTGAAGGAAGCTGCAGTGTGATCCAGAGAGACGAACGTCTCCTCGAACACTATTTTGGAAGATAATGGACAGGAAGAATCAACAGATCTTAGCCATTGATCGACTGATCTCAGGTTACGGAAAGATGGAGATCCTCCATGGGGTTTCCCTTTCGGTGAGAGGAGGAGAGGTCGTTGCTCTCATTGGACCCAACGGGGCGGGGAAATCGACAGTCCTGAAGGCAGCTGCAGGACTTCTAAAAATTACTTCCGGAAAGGTCACCTTCTTAGGAGAGGAGATCACCCACACGCCACCCCATCAGGTCGTGGAGAAAGGGATGGCCTTCAACCCTCAGGGAAGGGTCGTCTTTCCGGATATGACCGTTCAGGAACATCTGGATATGGGCGCTTGGACGATTAAGGATCAAACAGAAAAAGAGAAAGGCCTCGAACGGGTCTACCAACTCTTTCCCTGGTTGACGAAAATGAAGAAGAGGAAAGCTTCCCAGATGAGTGGTGGAGAACAACAGATGCTCTCTTTGGCGAGGGCTTTGATGATCCAGCCCAAGCTCCTTCTCCTCGACGAGCCTTCCCTCGGACTTTCGCCCAAATGGGTCAAAACAGTCTTCGAAAAGATTATCGAAATTAAAAAATCGGGTCTCCCATGCCTGATTGTGGAGCAAAAAGCGGCGATGGTTCTCGAATATTCCGATTACGGCTATGTTCTGGAGATGGGGAACAACCGTTATGAGGGGAGAGGACAAGACCTCCTCAATAATCCAGACGTCCGTCAACTCTACCTGGGAGGTTGAAAAAAAGCTTGACTTTTCAAAGAGAAACGCTAATAATTAGAAACTGGTAAGTTGTAAGGAGTAGAGAGTTTTGGGAACAAAGAAAAGGTCACAGAAGGTTAGTCTTATACTTTTGTGGCCTTTTTTCGTAAGGACCAAAGGCTATTACAACTTACGCCAGTTCAAAGAGAGAGGAGGTGAGCTGTAGTGGCCAAAGGTCGTGTGAAATGGTTCAACGAGAAAAAGGGTTACGGTTTCATTTCTAGAGACGACGGGACTGATGTTTTCGTACACTTCTCCGCCATCAAGAAGGATGGATTTAAAACCCTTTACGAAGGCGATGAGGTAGAGTTTGAGGTTTCTCAAGGTCCGAAAGGACTGCAGGCGACAGACGTGACCGTTCTTAGCTGAAAAAGAAACTCATTCGACTGACCGAAAAGAGACCCCAGGGTAAAACCTGGGGTTTCTTTTTTGAATTCTCTCCGCTTCCCTTGCAACAGGGGGTTTTTCCCCTCCCTTTGGCAAAGGGAGGAGGGGAGGGATTATGAGAGTTTCGGAAGGCGAATCTATGGCAGAAATTAAATCCACCTTAGAGCTCGCATTGGAGCGAACGAAGAAGATGGCGATCTCCGAGAAGGAGAAGGAGGAGATCAGACAGAAAAAGCTTCTGGAGAAAGGAAAAGGCCTTTCCCACCGCTATCGAGAAGGTCATGCCCCACTGAGTGAACTTCAAAAAGAGATCGAGAGAATGGATGAGAAGACGTCAGCCGCGGTAAAGGATTTCCTCCTTTCCCAATGGATTGATGCCCTCTCCCTAAAGGACGACAATGAGAGACTGATCAAGGGAATCGAATGGCTGAAGAATGCCCGCATTGAGGAGGTCCCGGAGCGATTTCGCCATCTTCTCTCCCAATACCGAGAAGAAATGGAGAAGACCAGGCAGGAAGCAAGAACTCAATTAGTAGAGGCTCTGAAAAGAGAGGGGATCGCGGGGGGTGCCGTCGAACCGAATGTGGAAGGAGATCTCCTCTGGAAAGAGGCCGTTGAAAAATTGGATCACCTTTATGGAGAAAAACTGGAGGAGATCAGGAAACAGTTGAGGAACCTATAAATAAGAATAAAAATTCTGGCGTATGAATTCGTAGTTCTGAAGAACCAACTCCTTTCCCATCACGAGATCCCCATGGCCGGGAAGTAACAGCTCGGTATCCAAAAGAGAGAGCCTCTCGATACTCTCCATCAACAATTTGGAGTTTCCTTCCAGAAAATCCGTTCTTCCAACTCCACCCAAGAAAACGACATCTCCGGTAAAGAGGACTTTCCGATCCGGCCAATAGATCGTAAGGGATCCCGGAGAATGGCCTGGACTCTGGTGGACGTGAAAGGTCTGACTCCCTAATTGGAGCTCCCCTTCCTTGAGATAAAAGTCGATTCGGATTTTGGGTAAAGGCATTCCCATCATATCAAAGAGAATTTTCCCGCTTTCCAAAAGGTAGCGCTCTTCTTCCTGCCCCATGGCAATTCTGACTGGTTTATCCAAAAAAGCTTCCACCCCTTCCATGTGATCCGGATGGGAATGGGTGACGATGACAAGCTCTATCCTCTCAGGGGAGAGCCCATCCTCTCCCATCTGGTGAAAGACCTTCTTCAAGTGGCGGGTATGCCCCGGATCGATGAGAACTGTCCTCTCGCCATTGATGACATAAGTATTACAATTGTTCTCATAGGGATCCCGCCAAAGATAGGCATAAAGGTCCTCTTGCAGCTTCATCCTTTTGACCCTTTTTTAATTCAACATGAGGCTTATTCGTTAATTTTTAGAAGATCCTTCACATAATCCACACACCGATTGATATCGTATTCACGATACAGGGATATCTTTTGGGCCTCGATAGAACCTTCTCCGTGAAGAGTCCCCACATAGCCCTCCCCGGCATATCCGGTTGCAGTCAGATCCCTTATCAGCTTCATCACTTTAAGCCGGTCCAAGGTCTTTGCTCCCTTTCTGCCGGCCAGAAAGATCTCAATATAATCCCTCGTTGCAGGATTATTATAATCCGCCTCGGTAGGCCCTGTAACCACCAATCCTCCTGCGATCTCTTGCACCGCTTTTATCGATTCATGATAGTGGGTCGCAAAGAAATGTTTTCCCATATTGCACAGGAGAGGATTTGGATATGCGATTCCATTCTCGGTGATTATACATTCCCGGGCTGCGGCCTTTGTGAATGTCCGTATCGTCTCTGCATAAATAATGATCTGAGTGATTTTATCACGAATATGAGAGACCCTGCCAACTCCATTATAATCGGCGACCAGTTGGGCAGCGCCGATCATCACATCGGCAATGGGAGGCTTATACGAAATCCCCGTATATCGATGCCATGTGGCAAAACAATTAGCGAGAGGACCTGCAAATTCCCACTCCCCATCCATAAAGATTCGGTCGTTTGGGATAAAGACTTCGTCAAAGATGGTCATCGCTTCCAAGGTAAGATGGTTTGAGCTGATGGGGTAGTCAAACCAATTAAGATTTTCAAGCTCTGGTCGGCTAATAATCTTTATGCCCCTTGTGTTGGCAGGTATTCCAAAGGCAATGCAATAATCGCGATCGGCCTCGGTCATCGCTCTCGTTGGAACAACAATAAGTTCATTCGTGATCGGTGCTGAGGTGGTATGAACCTTTACACCTTTCACGACCACTCCATCCCGATTTCTATCCAGAACTTTTAGATAAAAGTAAGGCATCGCCTGCTGTGAAGGAAGCAGGCTACGGTCTCCTTTGACGTCAGTGATCGCCCCTGCCATGCTCAAATCGCTCTCCTGAAGGTAATTCCTATAGTTGGCGACCCTTTCGGAATAATGGGTTCGGTTCTTTTTATCCATCTGATGGGTGATCATGGCAAGGGCATTTAAGGCATCTGTACCGATCTCCTTCATGAATAAGATGATTGCATTTCCGTACTTTGTCGCCGTTTCGATCAACTCCCGCCTTCTTAACAAATCTTCCGCTGTCCTAGGGATCTCGAAATAACGACGAATTTCATTTCCTGTGGTCGGTGATCGGGTCACAAAAAGATCCCGAAGCCCCTCCCGCTTATCCAACTCATAATCAATTGCTCCATGGTCAATCGCCTTCCGGAGAATGGGGTGGATGGTTACATCCTTCACCCGTTCACCGTGGATATAAACTTCGCGACCATCGCGAAGGCTTTCACAGTACTGTTTCGCATTTCTCAATGCCATCGTCTCCTCCTCTACATTCCAATGCCGGTGGCAGCCCCTGTTACCAGAGCAACCCTTTTGTGTGAGCCCATTTAATTTCCTAATTAACCGAATTAAATATTGTTCTTATTTGAGTTCGCCCTTTACAACTTTGCCAGCGGGATTTCGCGGTAGAGTGTCCCTAAACTCAACGTACTTCGGAACTTTGTACTTAGCCAAATAGCGGCTACAGAATTCCTGAATCTCCTCTGGCGTTGCTTTCGCACCTGGTTTGAGTACAACAACTGCCTTGGCCTCTTCCCCAAAAATGGTATCGGGTACCCCAACAGCGACGGCCTCAAGAACTTTAGGGTTCCGATACAACACATTTTCAACTTCTAGACTCCAGATTTTCTCACCACCTCGATTGATCATATCCTTGATTCGATCTAGAATATAAACGTAGCCTTCTTCGTCCATTTTGGCCACATCTCCAGTGTGTACCCAGCCGTCAACAATAGTTTTTCTGGTTGCCTCTGGATTATTCCAGTATTCTTTCAAAGCCTGACAGCCTCTAATTAAAAGTTCTCCTGCCTCGCCAAGAGGTAACTCCCTTTCGGAACTGTCAACCACTTTGGCCTCTATGAGTGGGATGGCACGACCAACGGAGCCCTTATGACTCAATGCTTCATCGAGACTGATTGTTGTTGAAGTCATGCCGCAGGCTTCAGTGAGCCCATAGCCTGGGCAAAGCTTGAATCCTGACAATTTCTCGATACAAGCTTTCAGCAGCTCCTCAGGAGCCGCTGAGCCACCCGCTGCAAAGCAACGAAGAGATCTTAAGCTGTAATGATCAAATTCTGGCACATTGAGCATAAGCCACATTATTGTGGGAACACCTATCATGGTCGTAACCTTTTCTTCTTCAATGATTTTGAGAGCGTCTACAGCATTAAATCTCTTCATAAACACGACAGGAATCCCTGCGTATACAGAACCACAAAAATTCATAACTAGCCCAGTGACATGAAATAAAGGCACTGGACACAAGTTTTTATCTCTCCCCGCACGCCAGTCCAACAGCTCTGCAACACACATGGTCTCAGCAATTAAACCTTTATGAGATAGCACAGCTCCTTTAGGCCTACCCGTCGTTCCTGAGGTATACATGATGACAGCACTATCCATCTCATCCACTTGAACATTAACTGCCGTGTATTCTTTCTCTTTGAGTAGTTCGAGAAACTCTTCTGTATCGGTCAAACAGATGTTTCTGACCTTGCTAATTTCTGGCCTAATCTCAGTTATGACCTCACGAAATTCTGAGTCCACAATGAGCATAATCGAACCTGAATCATTCAGTTGGAAAGCGGCCTCTTCTCCTTTATAGGCGATGTTCAAGGGCACGGCTATGGCTCCTAATTTGACCAAAGCAAAAAAGCTTACGGAGAACTCCCATCCGTTCCTCAGCATTAAGGCAACCCTATCTCCCTTTCTGATTCCATATTTATGGTAAAGGCCCGATGAGACATGATCGATTAGAGAAGCAAACTGTTTATAAGTTAACCTAGAATCAGTACTGATGATTCCTTCTAAGTCACCGTATTTGGCTACCGTATTAGCCAACAACTCAGCAAGGTTCTTGGTTCTGTCTGAGTATACCATTTCT
>Ga0315282_10003107_pt1 | contig 29947 bp, 34 predicted proteins | sample YL17G07_20_MG_FD_203693 | JGI IMG/M metagenome (GOLD analysis project Ga0315282, IMG submission 203693) | Sediment microbial communities from Yellowstone Lake, YNP, Wyoming, USA - YL17G07_20 | ecosystem: Environmental > Aquatic > Freshwater > Lake > Sediment | place: USA: Wyoming | collected... | reverse complement strand
TCTCAGCCTTTTGAGATGTCCTAGTGGCCAATTGATCTCAAAGGTGGAGAGATTTTCCTTATAAATAAGGTTTCGGATAGAAATTTATCCGAATCCCGCCCGGTCCACCACATTACGCGCGCGCTACGTCCAGCATTTGTTCATGACAGAATGGCCACTCTTCCTTCATCTTGGTGTGCGGGCCCATGATGAGCCTCTCTCAATGTGTGATTTGGTCCCCAAACAGGATTAAGCTTGGAAGATTGATTACACTTCAGTATTCTGTCCGCACAAGGGTCAGTTCCAGACATAGTACTCGCTGCCGAGTTCGTATCCCGTATGCCATTAGTCTGGAATTTGCGCGCGCGATTTACGGTTGTTACTGGCTGAAGGAACAGTATTTTAGGCAATTTGTCATAACTGATGAGTGACCTTGAGGGACTAAAATGGAAGATATTAGAAAAGCACAGGAAACTCCTAAAACAGGAGTGAAGAGCGCCGGCAGAAGACGTTTCATAAAAGCCTCTGTTATCGGAGCCTGTGCCACAATTGCCGCTGCGATAGGATTCATACAGTTCAGAAGAGGGCAGAAACAACCATCCGTAATTTCTACAGCCACACCTAGTTCATTCGAGACTCCAGCAACAAGCCCCCCAGTAACTGCATCCAAGAGCCCCAACGTAGCTGATCTAGTTCTAACCAACGGAAAAATCATTACTGTTGATCAACAAGACTCCGTTGTGGAAGCAGTTGCGATCAGTGGAGGGAAGATCATAAAGGTTGGAACAAACGACGAGGTTAAAGCCCTCATTGGCCAGAACACTCAGATAATAGACTTGAAAGGAAAGACTGCCACTCCCGGTTTGATAGATTCACATTGTCACATAGGAGGAGGTTACACCGAGAAGTATCATTTGGATCTGCGTCCAGGAAGAGTCGAATCCATCGCTGACATCGTCAGGCTGGTGGCCAAGAAGGCGGGAGAGACCCCAAAAGGAGATTGGATACTAGGCTTTGGATGGCATCCTGCATACTGGAACGAGAGGAGGCAGCCCAATCGTTATGACCTCGATCCAGTCTCGCCTGAACATCCTGTTTTCCTCACCGATATGAGCGGCTGGTATGGGTGGGTCAACAGTTACGCGCTGAAACTCGCTGGAATAGACGAAAACACGCCAAATCCTCTAGGAGGCATCATCGACAAAGACAAGACCTCAAGTATGCCCACTGGACTGCTCGTCAACCACTCTGCGATGGCGCTCGCGAAGAAACCTCTTCCCTCCAAAGAGCAGCTGGAAGAAGGCATCGTATACGCATCAAACATGTTCCTGACGGAAGGAGCCACAACCATCGAAGACAACTGGGTAAAAGGCAAAGACCTTCTGGAAGCCTACAGGACCTTGAACGGCAGCGGCGAACCGCCAAGTCCGACCGAGATCTATTATCATATAAATTCAGAAGCTGAAGCTGAGAAAGCCCTAACAGCTCTGCCGTCCGTCAAGCAGGGATTTGGAGGCACAGTGAGTCTAAAAGGATGGAAGCTGCAGGTTGACGGCGGAGCCGCTACAGCCTTCACATATGAGCCACACAACGGTTACGCCAGTTCAGTCCCCAGCCTGAATCCAGAGACACTGAAGAAGATCGTAGGCATGCTTCACAAGTCAGGTCTGCAGATCTGCATACATGTCATAGGCGATAAGGCACTAGACGCAGCGTTGGACGCAATCGAATCTGCACTGAACGAGAATCCACGACCGGACCACCGTCATAGACTTGAACACGTGGTTGTCTCACCTAAGAAGGGAGCCCTCGAACGTATAAAGAGACTCGGGGTCGTGATCTCAACGCAGCCCTTGTTCATCTACTTTAGCGGGGACACTTGGGAGAGATTATTCGGAGAGGAAAGAATCCAGTTGGCCGCCCCCGTGAAGACGCCTCTAGACATGGGCATACCGGTGGCCCTCGGATCCGATTATCCTTGCTCCCCCGATACCAGACCTCAGTTGACGCTTTGGTCCACCGTCACGAGGAAGACTAACACTGGGCGCGTGATCGGCTCCCAAGAGCGCGTTGACATCAAGCAGGCTTTGCGGCTCCACACAATGGGTTCAGCTTATGCGGCCCATGAAGAGGATGCGAGAGGATCTATCGAAGTGGGAAAGCGTGGAGATCTTGTCGTCTGGTCAGAAGATATGTATACAATACCAACCGATAAAATCAGAGACCTAAAAGTGGAACTAACGATCATAGCAGGAAAGGTAGTCCACAGGCGCCTCTAGGCGCGCGCTAGTGCATATGATCGAGTATGCGTTGTAGTTCCTTGAACCCTTGTCTGGTCGGTCATTAGAACCTTACCGCGTACCTGTTCAAGCGATTTCCTTCAAGCGTGTACCAGATTGGTCTATTGCAGTGCGGGCAATAGATTAGACCGTGTGCCCAAAGGCCCTTCGGGAAATTCCGCATATTTGCGGAATTTGCTTTGCCATCATCCTGCTTTCCTGGATAGCTGGGCAGGGATGGCTTCTTCTTGGTCGGTCTTAACATTAGGTAAGCCTGACTCGGTGTTATGTCCAATAAGGCTGGCAGCTGGTCTATTGGAATCAGAGCTACTTTCATGTAGCGCCCGATCGAATCAATAGAGATTTGTGGGTGAAAGCGGCTACAGTGATTCATCCAATTCCCTGTCCGACCAACTCCTTCTCTCTCATGAGGACTCTGCCTATGCACCAGATGTTGACGGCGGTCTGACGAACTTGAAGCCCAACCGTCACATGAAGATTATTCGAAGTCGCTGTCAGACAATCCATGTTAAGAGATCCAAGGCCCCTTTCCCAGTCCACAAGGGATCTCACTTGAACATCGATCTGGCCTTGTTCAATCAAATCAAAACAGCCTCATTCAATATGACTATGAATATGGAAGGCTTATATACTTTCCTCGCTGTGTAAAGTAAAGAAGGCGTAAAGTGAGGAGTGAATGCTGGACATGAAAAAGCTGCCGAATGATCAAAAATACCTGAGGGCAAAACATCGAGTGTTAAAATGTTTGGCTTCAGCAGACTCAGCCCTGGGTTTCAATGAACTTCAGGAGAAAGCTTCCGTATCCACCAGAACCTTGGCGAAACACCTCAAGAACCTCGATCCAACGACTGTTCAAAAAGAAGGCGAAAAATACCGCGTCACAGACGCGGGTAGGCAGCTCGTAAGAGATATCGAACATGCTCTTGAGACATGGACGAAGAAAGGTGGAGCTCGCCAATCCCAGGTAGAGACGGTCGAAGTATACTCAATAGGCCCCAAACATTTCTGCAGGGGCACGGTGAAAGCCACGTCTACTAGAAGACTCCTACTCAAGGAACGCAAGAGACTGGACAAAGCTATCACCCTCGCCATCCGAACCTTCAGTTCAATTGTTCCCGAAGATTCTACTGATTGGAGAGTCTCCATATCTTCGCACATCAGCTCGAAACCATAGTCCAAGAACAATCCCACAAGGAGTCCGCTGCAAAAATCCAAGCATGAAGCAGCGCGCGCTTGACTGCCCCTAACACACTAGCGACGTGCACTTAAGTCCAGCACAGCAGGCCTACCCCTTGTAAGTTTCGCATAGAAAAGGGGTAGTGTACCAACTAAAGCCAAAATCGCCATAAGCACGTACGCAGGTTCGAAGGATCCGTATGTCTGTATTACAATGCCCATTACAGCTGACCAAACAGAACTGAATCCGTAACCTATCGTGAAGAAAAGCCCCAGGAGAATATCTCTCTCTGAAGGGGCAGCAACTTTGGACAGGTGTGCCTGCAGCAGACTCGTGGCTGGGAACCCTGCGATCCCAAGCATGAAAAGGTGAAGGACCATTGATGAACTACTCACCGTATGAAGTGGCAATAGGTAAACCAGTAGGGCCGCTGCAAATGTGCAGACAATAGCGCCCTCCAAATGGCCCACCCTATCCGAGTATCTGCCGATGAGGAGTGGCCCGATGACACCCCCAAGCATCATTATCGAGAAGAAAGTGCCCACATCTAGGGTGGATAAATGAATCTGATTAGCGAGGAAGAGGGGGTGTAGATAACCAGTGCTCCCATGCCTGTCCCTCCCGCAAACAGTGATTGAGACAATATGACTGCCACAGCACTCTTGACGTGAAACGCTGATGAAACGTCTTTGCGAAGCGAGACTTGTTTGAAAGTCTTCCCAGCGGACCATTCGCCTCTCAAATGCATCATAAGATAGACGCCGATTAGCGCAGGAGCAAGAGCAAACATGTATAGTGAGGAACGCCAGCCAAACGCTGTCGCCAGAACAGCCAAAACGATGGGCCCTACTATGTTTCCAACGTATGCAACACCATAGAATAAGCCGAGCGCGCCGCCCACAGAACCCTGACGATACTTATCTGAGACTATTGAAACGCCTATGGGATGCTGAACAGCCTGACCTATTCCACCAAGCAGATTTGCGGAGAACAGCTGAAAGAAGTTTCGAGAGAGCCCGGTACCGTACTCTGCTGCGGCGTACAGTAAATTCCCAATGCCCAAGATAATCCTCCTTGGAACATAGCGGCTCAAGATACTCATCATCAGTTGCAGAAAACCCGCAAGTATCGAACCCACGCTTACTGCCAAACCAATCTCCGAGTAGCTCAATTGAAGGGATACCATGATACTTGGATAGAGTACTGTGCCCCCATGTAGAGGTGCTGGGTCATATGCGACATCGTCGCTACTGCCAAGACGTTTTTTGTGGACTGAGGTCGGTCCTTCACGTTCTCCACGATCGTATTCCACCTTCATGAAAGGACTGAATCGAATTCTCTAATGAGTGCGCCGACGTATTCGACTTGTTCTTGATAGAGCTTCTGGATTCTTTCGTGACTCTTGTTCCGACTGGATTACTCACAAGTTGGTTATGTAACGCGCGGCCATCAACTCTGTATTCTAGCGCATGCTGAGCGACCTAAGTATTCTCGCGGAAACCTGAGGTATAGTCAATGTTCCGTCTACACGGCAGACTATTCCTTGATCTTCAAAAAAGTCGATTGCTGGCTTCGTCTGATTTAGAAAAGCGGCCAGCCTATCGGCTACTGATTTATCTGATTTGTCATCTATTCGATTCGCTTGTTTCCTTCTGCCCGCTGCTCTCCTGAATATCTCCTCTTTGGGGACCTCCAGAACAATTACTTTGTCAAGGCTAGTGTCCTTGGACTGTACATACTCATCAAGGAATCTGGCTTGCACAATCGCTCTAGGAAAGCCGTCCAACACGTAGCCGTTTTTACACTCAGGCTTTTCCAGAGAAGCTCTAATCATGGTGTTAACTGTCTCATCTGGAACTAGCTTCCCAGAATTGACCATATCCCCGACTTTCAGACCGATTTCCGATCCTTCAGCAATTTCTTGACGAAACAAGTCTCCGGTCGAGATGCGGGGTACAGAGAATTTCTCGGAGATTATTCGAGCTTGAACGCTCTTTCCGCAAAGTGGAGGTCCAATCAAGACTATGCGCAATAGAGAGCACCCAAGCAGATATGTTAGTACAATCAGCCTTTTGTACTTAACCAGGGACGTTTGATGTGTTGTGATGCGCGCGCGTTCTCAGTCCTTGTCTGGTCTTACAATTCGAGATGCTTAAATTGGTTATCTTTGAAATGCTTGAGCATTAACGTGCCAGCTACACAAGTACAAAGGAATGCATATTCGGTAGATAGTATTGAGAGAAGTTGACGTCTCTGAGATAACCCGCGTCGTCAAGCAGTTGTGCGTAGACGCCAATATCCATCTTGACAGGGACGTTGTTGAAAAGATTGAAGAGTTCGCAGAGAAAGAGGATTCACCTGTTGGGAAAGAGATACTCGGACAGATTCTAGCCAACGCTCGAATGGCCTCAGAAGAGCAGATGCCCATGTGCCAGGATACTGGAATCGCCGTTGTCCTAATCGAATTAGGACAAGACGTGCATGTATCTGGAGGAGATCTCAACAAAGCGATCAACGAAGGCGTTCGCCAAGGCTACCGGGACGGCTTTCTGAGAAAATCCTTGGTTGATGACCCTGTTTTTGATCGAAGAAACACACAGGACAACACACCGGCGGTGATTCACATAGAGATCGTTTCCGGAGACAGTGTCAAGATCACACTGGCACCGAAGGGAGCCGGCTCAGAGAACATGAGTGAGATCAGAATGATGAAGCCTGCTGACGGAATAGAAGGGATCAAGGATTTTGTTGTTCAAAGGGTTAGCAGATCAGGCGGAATGCCGTGCCCTCCAATTATTGTCGGAGTGGGGATCGGAGGGGACTTTGAGCAGTGCGCCTACCTCTCGAAGAAGGCCCTACTCAGGCCCCTAACCGTGAAGAATCCCGATACCAGACTTAGCGCTCTGGAGGAGGAACTTCTACTAAGAATTAACAGACTCGGCATAGGACCCTTAGGCTTGGGCGGCAGGACTACCGCGCTAGCTGTCCAGATCCTGACGATGCCTTGTCATATCGCAAGCATGCCGGTCGCAGTGAACCTCCAATGCCATGCCCAGAGGCACAAGACAGCTACCATTTGAGGACGGAGAGGCTTGACCAAGGAAGTACTATTGCGCACCCCTCTGAATGAGTATGAGAATGCGAAGCTTGAGGCAGGTCTCAAGGTACTTCTATCCGGTAAGATCTACACCGCAAGAGACGCTGCACACAAGAGACTAGTCCAACTGATCAAGGAAGGCAAGAGCCTGCCTTTTGATCCAAGAGGTCAAGTCATCTACTACGTAGGACCGACTCCTGAGAAGCCTGGAGGGATAATCGGTTCTGCAGGACCCACAACAAGCGGGCGAATGGATCCCTACACACCCACCCTGCTAGACGCTGGAGTAAAGGGAACTATCGGCAAAGGACAACGCAGCAGAGAAGTCATCGATGCAATAATAAGAAATAGGGCAGTCTACTTTGCAGCAACCGGAGGGGCGGCAGTCCTTATTGCCAAGAGCATAAAGAGTTCGAAGTTAATCGCGTATGATGATTTAGGGCCCGAAGCCATCAGAGAGCTGGTAATAGAGAATTTCCCATGTATCGTTGCCATTGACAGTCGCGGCCGAAATCTATACGAGGAAGGGGTAAGGAAGTACCAGATCCCGTAGCAGACAAAGTAGGAGCACAAAAACGAGCGCGCGCTGCAGCTCTGGAGTCAGTGCAGATGATTACGGAAAACGCCCTAGACCTGACAGGGAATACACCACTAGTGAAGATAAGATGTCTGACTGAGAAAGACGATGCTACTATCCTTGCTAAACTAGAGATGTTCAATCCTTCAGGCTCTGTCAAGGACAGGATAGTCAAATACATTGTCGAGAATGCCGAGCGGAGAGGACATCTCAAGAAAGGGGACACAATAGTCGAGGCCACTTCTGGTAACACAGGAATCTCCCTTTCCATGATCGGCACCATGAAGGGCTACCGAGTCAAGATCTTCATGCCCAGAACCGCCAGTCAGGAAAGAAGAGAGATCATCAGATCATATGGTGGAGAACTGATACTTACAGGAGATGAATATGAAGCCATAAGACTGGCCGAGGAGTGTTCCAGAAGCTCCAGCTGCCACCTCTTGAACCAATTCGGAAATCCTCTGAATGTAGAAGCACACTACAACACGACTGGAGCCGAGATCTTAGACCAGACAAATGGTCAATTGGATGCATTCATAGCTGGCATTGGTACTGGTGGCACGATCACTGGAGTTGGCAGACGATTGAAGGAGTACAGGTCGGGAATACAGGTCATAGGTTGTGAGCCCGATCTGAAAACAAAGATCGAGGGGTTACTGAATTTCACCGACTCCAAATATAAGCCGCAAATACTTGACCTGGAATTAGTCGACGAATTAATCAGGGTAAAGGATCAAGACGCGTTTAAGATGACTAGAGACATTGCCAGAAGAGAAGGCCTCTTCGTAGGAGTCAGCTCCGGAGCCGTCATTCACGTGGCATTGCAGAAGGCGAAAGAGCTGGGAAAGGACAAACGCGTAGTCGCAGTCCTAGCAGACGGAGGCTCAAGATATTTGAGCACGACTGCTTTCAAAGAACCCGGATAGATCACACTCTCCATTAGAGGAGCTCATATAGCCCTTGTATTGATTCTAGCATGTCGCGCGCTTCAGATCAGATAGTCTCTTCAGGCTTTCGGTATACGGTTCCTTGGGATGATGCTATGAGTCTTCCGTCTTCAGATCTCACTGCAATGCGATAGAATCCTGTTCTTCTGCCAAGGCTCTCTTCGAAGGCCTCTGCAATAAGAGTCGTCCCTTCGGTAGCGGGCAAGCAGTAGTTTATGTTCATGCACAGGGCTACTGCCTTCTGGCCGTGTGAATTCCCGGCAGCGGCAAATGCTGCGTCTGCAAGGGCAAATATTGCTCCGCCATGAGCTACCTCGTGAAGGTTAACCATCTCTTTTGTGACGAGCATAGTTAGCTTACTGTATCCTTTCTTCAATTCCAAGAGTCTGATGCCCATGAATTTTGCGAAGTTATCATCCTCTATTCTGCTGCGAATCTCATTAGATCCTGAATCCATCTAGACCCTCCAGCTATTTACAGACGAGGATCCTTACATATGGGGAAACTTGTTAAGCTTAATCGAGCGCGCGCTCCCAACATGTCAGATAGCACTAACGTTCAACCCAAGTGTTGTCGCTTAAGGATGTCTTGTTGAATGGAAGCTAAAAGATTGCCACCCAAACAGCATTGGATCAGCTCAATATTGAGATGGAATATTGATCATCCCGGCATAAACCCAGCAAACCCGAAGTTCGATCCGAGAACTTGGATCTTGGTTGTTGATGGTGAAGTAGGAAACCCTCTAAGACTTGGCTGGGAAGACTTTCTAAAGCTTCCCTCTGTTGAGTCGAAGAGCGATTTTCACTGTGTAGAGGGATGGAGCGTCAGAGAATGCTCCTGGTTCGGAGTGAGGTTTGGCTCACTTGTCGAGATCGTAAAGCCGCATGAAGAGGCCAAGTCTGCCTTCTTCAGTTGTTCAGATGGCTACACAACATCTTTAGAACTAGAGGAGTTGCTCTCAGATGATGTATTGCTTGCATACAAACTCAATGGAGAATATCTTAGTGAGCCACTCGGTGGGCCGCTTAGACTGATAGCCCCCGACACATACGCTTACAAGAGTGCAATGTGGTTGAAGCAGATAACCTTCATGAAGATTAAAGAACTTGGATATTGGGAGAAGCGAGGTTACAGTGATACCGCTGATGTCTGGAATAATGATCGCTATGCAGGACAACACTCGATATGAGTTTCAAAGGCTCTTAACAATCGGGTATCTGACGGGTCAATTTGTCAAGCCTATGATCTTCATTCAGGGAGGAGGATAGTTTGCATATGACAGCCAGAACTGCTCTTAGGAGAAAGCTGGATACTTTTGATACAACGAATCCCGTGGTTGGTTCTGCTATTAGTGTCGACACATATGTGGTCCCCGCTCTTGGTGCAAAGCTCCTTGGTCCAGCTTCTCTGTTAGTCTGGTTTGCTGGAGGCGTGATAGTAATTGTTAGCGCGCGCTCGAGCGCCCACTTTGCTGCATCATCCTGATTCTTGCGTCCTACTCCCAGAATTAACCCAAAATTATTAATGGATTTCACGGCACCTTTAATGATGAGACAGAGCAACTTCCAGAGGGCTTTCTTTGACTAGCGGGACGATTACAATAAAGCGCGCCGATTTGAAAGATTTGGATTTGATTGTTGCGGTAAACAACCTCGCTTGGGGTTCAGGACTCGAAAGTACCAAAGAAGATTTTGTTGAAAGATTCAAAGTATTTCCTGAAGGCGAGATCGGAGCATACTTGAACGACAAACTTGTTGGGATAATCAGCTCGCTGATTATCCAATCAGACTCCCCCGAAGATGTACCGTCTTCCTGGGCTGAAGTGTCTGACAACGGAAGGATTAGGAACTCGCATAACCCGAATGGAAACTCTCTGGTGTGTTTTTCAGTTGGGGTGGGACCAGAGGCGAGGGGAATGAACCTCGGCAGATCACTAGTCAATGCCCAAGCAGATCTGGCCAAGAGATTGGGCCTGAAGAAAGTGTATGCATACAGCAGGCCTTCAAGCTACAGGTACTTTAAGAACAAATTCTATGCGAACTTTAGTGATGAGGGATTTTTGGTACAGGTACCTATCGAAAAGTATCTGACTCTTGGGAAAGATGGCCAACCTAGAAGAACAGGGGAAAGCCTCTTCGACCTGGTAATCGGGATGCACGACAGCAACGGCGCACGCATAGCAAGAATAATACCAAGAGGCAGATTGGAGGACAAAGACTCTTACGGCTACAACGTGCTCCTTGAGTACCCATTAGAGTGAGCAATACGCGTTAATGTTTTCTTTGCAGAGAGACTACGTCCCAAAAGGAACCTTCTTTCCAAAGTGCGAAGAAACAGAGAAATTGGATTTGACTTACTACCAATTTGCAGGCGCTAGCCCTCTAACTAGTCAACCTCTTGAAAACGTAAACAAATCGTTAACATCTATAAGCAAGATTTGAGACGCTTGATCCGAAGCTTTCCGGAGGATAGCAAATGAAGTCCGTTAGAGAGCAGTCATCGAAGCCTGGATTTCGCAACGTTGTTCGACTAGGCTATGTTAGCCTCTCAACTGACATATCGACAGAGATGATATTAGGTGTATTGCCATTCTACATTGTCACGGAGCTAGGAGCGACTGCTGGGATTCTGGGCCTTATCGAGGGCATAGCTGAAGCCGTCAATTATCTCTTCAGAGTCTTCGCCGGCGTGGTTACGGACAAGATTGGAAAGCGGAAACCACTCGTGCTACTTGGCTACGGCCTGTCGACATTTGCCAAACCGCTCTTTGCAACTGCAAGCTCCTGGAGTCAAGCTTTCGCTGTCAGAATTGCCGATAGAGCTGGTAAAGGGATCAGGACATCACCACGGGACACGCTCATAAGCGACTCCATCGCTGCATCAAGATCTGGAAGGGCATTCGGCCTGCATCGCACTCTAGACCAGCTGGGAGCTGTCATTGGACCAGTTATCGCGTTTGCTGCAATCCCATTCATAGGAATACGTGGAGTTTTCTGGCTGTCCTTCATCCCTGCAGCTATAGCTCTGGCAATACTCGCCCTATTTGTGCGCGACACCAACGGTCAGGTGAGGCACAGAAGCGTGTTCGAGAATGCTAGAGGTGTGTTGGATCGCAGGTTCATCCTTCTTCTGGTGACCTTAGGAGTGTTTGCTTTTGGTGCTTACAACTTCTCATTCGTGCTTTTGAAGGCTGGGTCTCTCGGAATTGAAGAGAGTCACATCCCACTGGTCTATGCCGCCTTGAATGTGAGCACAGTTGCCATTGGACTGCCTGCAGGAATGTTGGCTGACAAAATCGGGAAGATTCGGGTCCTCGGTCTCGGCTACGTAGTCTTTCTGGTCACCTCGTTGGCAGGGATCTTTCTCTCCGGCAATCCTCTGTACGGGTTCGCGTTGGCCTTCCTCTTTGGAGGCTACTTGGCGATATCCGAGACGATTCAGCGGGCAATAGTACCGGACTTTACAAGACCAGAACTGAAAGGCACCGCATATGCCATATACTATAGTCTGATTGGTCTCGGATCATTGGTAGCGAACGCAGTATTCGGTATGCTATGGAGTTGGTCCGGCCCATCAACAGCCTTCCAATATAGCGCAATAACTGCGGCAGCGGGAATAGTTGCGTTGGCAGTATTCATAAGAGAAAACGGCTACTGATACTGCAAGAATGGTACTGACCAGAGTTCGCGCGCGCTCTCTCTCACTGTGTAGCCCCACATTTGTCACAGAACTTAGCTTGAGCTGATATTACCTCTCCACAATTGCTGCAGTACTTCCTGGGCATTATCGGTGGTGACTCTACCTTCTCTTCGACAGCGCGCGCGCGCGCCCCTGAAGAGTCATCTCGGAACTCGAAGAATCCTTTATACTCTCCTCTGGTGCGCTGTGTTGGTTCAGGAGCAGACATCATCTCAGGCTGCTCTTCATCATATGCGAGAACTGGCTTTGCAACAGGTAGCTTGGTAACCCTACCGGGCTCCTGACGCAGAACAGGTGTTTGCTGTCGCGCCTTATGGCGTCTTGTAACCAAGTAGTAACGCGACAATGCGGCAAACACTGCCACAACGGCAATCAATGCTATGGCGGTGTACTGGTCAATGTTTAGTATCTCCCCTATTTGGAAGGGACGCGCAAATTCATCAGCTGCAAATACGGTAATCCCACGGTGGTTGGAAGCCGTTAAAGGCATAAACATGAAAGCTAATAGAATGGAAGACTTCAGCCCGAGAAGGATCAATTCCACGGTCACCCCCTTATCGTTCGAACTAAGCGACCAATTTCAAATCTTCAGTCACGCGCTATATAAAGAGTTACTTGGCTAATTACCGCGAAGGCATCGCACGCGCTATCCCCTGTATCCACCTTTCACAAATACGTCGCACGCGCTAAAGACGAGACCGAATATGTATAAGCTACTCCATCGATCAAGCTCGCTCCAATGAATGCTAACCCCGTCTTCACAGAAATTCAAAGTCCTGATTGCGCTGAAGAATCCTTCCAGTTAGAGATAGTCCTTTGGCGTCCATGATCCTAGTGTTTTGGAAGAAGGGATAGTGGAAATCGGTCTTTTCCCCACCTTTCTTTCCCGGAATCGGGACGAGTCTTGCAATCAAAGGTTTGTCCAGAATCAGGGCCAGCGTGGACATGTCCAGTATGACAGACGCGATCTCCTTCTCAGAGACATCCCCAGGTAACGGGATCATGTCCGGCCCACAGCCGCAGACGGTGGAGTATAGGAGCATGCTTTCCATGCTGAGTAGACCCCTGTCGTTGCTCTCGGTCAGATATCGATCTTCTAGGACTGGATACATCACACCTGTGAAGCCTATCGTACGGACAGGGAGATCCTTTTCCAGCTGTTTCAGCATGTTGGTCAAGTATGCTGTAAGGAATAGTGTCCCGCTCGCTCCGAACATGTCGACTCCGAGTTTTTGAAGGGCTCTTCCTATTGAATGCTGATCATCTGGGTAGGGGGCGAGGGACAAGTCCAAACCGTAATATTTTAAGCCTGTCTTGGCCTCGATCCGTCGAGCAATTCTGTCGATGTCTAGGAACTCTTTTGAAAGGTCTTTGAGGATTCTTTGTCTGGTTTCTGAAAGCTTGTTCTGTTTGCCTGCGTTCTTGATAATGACATCGATCGTCTCCAGACCAAGTGAGAATCCGTTTTTGCCTTTGTGCCATGAGTATGGAAAGAATGCTCCGTTGGGTTTAGTGTTCGCACTTACACAGAATCTAAAATTGTCAAATCCTTTCCTGTTCGTCTTAGAGATCTCTTTGATCTGTCTCGCGCATCCATTCGCAGCTTTAAAGTCTATGCGTTTGTTCTGGGTGACAGTTACACTCGAGAAGGATATCTCCGAACTACTCATTATCGCAGGCAATGTACTGATGAACCCGTAGTCGCGGTCATTCTTGCACGTTCCTATCGGCATGCAGAACCAATTTATGCCCTCCTTCCTGCAAAGCCCATCGATTTCTTTGACGAGGGCCCCGACCTCCGACGGCTTCAGCGCATTGACATCGATCAAAGGCTGAGAACAAAACCTGGTGGTTCTGACGTAGGGATACTTGCTCTTGAAGGCATTCTTGACTTCAGAGATCAATACAGCGGCTTTTCTGATGACAGCAGCGTTCCTCTCTCGTCTGATGTTGAAACCAGCATTTATTGATCTCAGATTCATGGACGAGAGAGTTAGGAGAAGGGTGCTAAAAACCTTAGGGATGAGTTGAACAGGGCTACAACGACCGTTCGACCGCGGGCTAACTTATTCAACGTTCAGCAGGTAACTATTTCTCCTTCAGTTTTTCTGAGATGCTCTTGTATTTGCCGTCTTCTAGGATCCTGATTTTTGTGTCAAATCTCAGGTTAAGACCAATCGTCCTTAGGATGAGCAGAAGCTGATTCTCATCGAGAGCCTCATTGATCTCTCCGTTCTGCACCAAGCGCGCCAGATCTGGCTCCAGCCTCTTCATGATATTTGGGTACTGTTTCCAAGCCACGTCCCAGACCTCCATCGCTCTACCGACGAATATTTTCTTTAAGATCTCTTTTGGCGCATTCTTATCAGCTGGCTGTTCCTGTTCAGTCTTTTTCCGCTCTTCCTCACTCTTCTTCATCAACAGGCGCTTCTGCATCTCAAATAGTCGGCGTCGCTTCCACAGATCAATGTCAGCGTCTTCAGACAACGGATTCACCTATCTAGTGAAGCGACCAGAGTCTCCCTTCAACTCACATATAGGGATAGCGCGCGCAAGGATTAGTTCAGCCCTATAGCCAGACCGTAGGCGAAGATCGTCCATGAAGCTACAGTCCAAGCCTCAAGACCCTTCGGATAGATCTTCATAGTTTCGTTCGCCAACTTCGTTGCTCCGATGGAGAAGTGCCCTCTCGGGAATCCCCCTATGAGAACAACTGGATTCTTTTCTCTGGCCAAAGAAGCTGCTATTTCACTGACTGATCTACTCTCCCCGCTGACAGTCAATCCCACAGTGTGGGATGGCTCAATTGCCTTGATCAATTGAGGGAGATTCATTTTGTGCAATTCCAAGAGCGGTTCACCGCCAGAGGGCACCCGCCCGGATGCAAACAGTTCCTCAATCAAACCCTTGAATCTCTCCGTATTCCTCGGAATCCTGACCCGAGGCGAAAGGCTGATGACGTGATCCTTCGCGGCGTGTACGTATATTCTTAATTTACCTTCTAGATTCAGGGGTGAACCCAGAGATGTCAGCAAGCTGATGTGAACAACGTCCGGACGCCCTCTTCTCTCAGAGCCCACAAGTTTTGTCATAGCCCGGTGGTGGTAGGATCTATCTAGGAGAAGCTCCTCAGGCCTCTTATGACGCCTCTTCGCATCTCTTACTATCAAGGGGTGGTTAACTAACTCTTTCGGCACGAGTTCCAGTGCAGACTCAGCAAGAACCAGTGTAAGCAATCAGTCTTCCTCGAAAGCTTAAGGTTCAGTAGCGACAATATAAAATACGAGCTCTATGAGGCGAGACGCTCAGCACAAGGAACTTGCAATGGAGAGAATCGAGAGACTCTTTTCACTGGCAAGTGGCTGTTTCACGGAGGATCCACATCTTGCCAACCGTTATGTGGAGCTTGCAAGAAAAATCGGAATGAAGTGCCAAGTCAGAATTCCGACTCCGCTGAAGATGCGCTTCTGCAGAAGGTGTGGAACGTTTCTTACCTCAGGGGCAAACTCTAGGGTTAGGATACGACCCGATGGTAAGGGCAGGGTTGTAATTACATGTCTAAAGTGTGGAACGATCAAACGCTACCCGATGATCAGAGAGAAGCTCCAGAGAAGATAAAACGTAACAGATTGACTCGAAGATCTTCAATTATCAAGACGAAGATCTGGATTGGCAAAACCGGGATCTCTGAAGCCTTCATCGATCAGTTGAACAAGCAATTGAAATCTTATGAGCTGGTCAAAATAAAAGTCCAAAAGGGCGCCTCCGAGAACCAGACTATGGACGAGATCTCAAAGGCAGCTGCTGCGGCCACAGGCGCCACTCTGATTGACGCCAGAGGACGAACATTCACGCTGTACAAGGCCAAGGCTGCAGAGAAAGAAAAACAACTCTAGCGCGAATACCTCATTGGAGACGGCCTCGAGGAGTTGTTGAGCGAATCTTTTTTTTCTGGACACATGACCCCTTAACGCCTCCACTTGATTAATTTCAGAGATTAAACATACATTGTCCATTATGCGCGCTCTCGAACTCGAATTACTAGAAAGAACCATCATTGGGTAAGCGCAGCGCGCGCTACTTCTCAGTTGCGAGGTTAGTATTTTCATATTCTTGCCAGAGCTGCTCTCTTAGATGAATGATTTGTCTGCTTATTCTCATAGGATATGACCCTGGCTGATGGAGTCTCCTGAATTGTTCTGGCAACATACTGAGCTGCTGGGAAGCGTACTCCTTAAGGTCCTTTATTCTTGGAAAATCGTACACTGTTTCTCCTTTTATCACGATTGGAACTAGGAGAGGCTGCCATTCAACTTCTGACTCAGGCTTCTCGTCCCAAAGTGTCACCAAGTCCTCAGCGAACTCTCCCGAAGTTTCACGCCGGTAGACTTGTTTTCTTCCTGGGAAAGTCGCCTTGGAGAGATCGTCAGTTGTCTTGAACTTTGGGACAGCTTTTCCTTCCTCTATCCTTTCAACAATCTTGTAGATTCCGTTCAAGGCTGATACTCCTCCGGTGTCTGTGAGCGGATCATAGTTGGCGCCTGTCATCAATCTAGTACCTACCCCGAAACCGTCTATCGGCGCTCCAGACTCGATAAGGTTGTGAATCACATATTCGTCCAATTCACCACTCGCGAAAATCTTTGTCTTCTCCAGTCCTTCTCCATCTAAGATCGCTCTGACCTTCTTACTCAATTCTAAAAGGTTGCCACTATCGAGCCGGACTCCACCAAGTTCGAATCCTCTCTTTCTTAGTTCTTTGCCCACTACGCACGCGTTCCTGGCTCCTGCCAGAGTCTCATAGGTATCGATGAGGAGTATTGCGTTGTGAGGAAAGGAGCCCACATACTCACGGAAAGCCTCAAGCTCGCTATGTCTATCTTGGATGAACTTGTGTGCCATCGTCCCAACATACGGTATGCTCCATATCTTGCCCGCCATGACTAGCGAAGTTCCCGTCGCGCCCCCAATGAAAGCAGCCCTAGCGCCTAGGACGGCCGCATCTCTTCCGTGCGCCCCCCTGGCTCCAAAGTCAATAACATTCCTTCCTCTGGCAGCCCAAACCATCCTCGAGGTCTTGGTGGCTATCAGTGTCTGAAAGTTCATCACGTTCAGGATGTATGTCTCGAAGAGTTGGACATCAGGGGACGGTCCCGTGACATTCATTATCGGCTCATTAGGAAAGACCACTGTTCCCTCAGGGATCGCATAAACGTCCCCAGTGAAGTTCAGGTTCAGCAAATACTTGAGAAAGCCCTCGTCAAAGTCCCGTCCGCTGGTGTTCCTGAGCCACTCAATGTCTTCCTTGCTTACTCGGAAGTTCTGGATGAAGTTGATGGCCTGTTCCAGACCCACAGTAATCAGATATGACCCCTGAGGAATCTTTCGGATATAGTAGTTCTCCGTTATCGTGTTAAGGTTGTTGTTGTCGAGGTCAGCCTTCGCCATAGTTAATTCATAATAGTCCAGAAAGAGTCCTAGGGATCGCTCGTCAATCAACCCTGATTTCGGCTCTTGACCTAGACTATTTCTTGACTTCATTAGAGATCCTTGTCTAACTTGTGATGAGATCGATCTAGGATTTGTCAGTGTACCTCGCAGATCCTATGAAGATTTATATTGTGCATTTGAATCTACTGGTTAGAACTGTAATCACACATCAAGATCCAACAGGAGCGCCAACAATTTTGCCTACGCCGTACGAGATCCCAGCTGACACGTTCATCAAAAAGCTGGCAGCATATCTTAAGGAGAATGTCGGAGAGGTAACACCACCAACATGGTCCCTTACGGCCAAGACAAGCTCACACAAGGAACATCCTCCACAAGATCCTGATTGGTGGTACACAAGATGCGCATCGATCCTACGCAAGCTGCACATTCACGGAACGATCGGAGTGTCCAGACTCAGGGCTAAATACGGCGGCAGGGCAAGACGGGGAACACGTAGAGAGCATGTAAGGGCTGGCGGAGGTTCAGCCGTCAGGGAACCTCTACAACAGCTGGAGAAAGCAAAGCTCGTATCAAAGGCAGAAAAGCAAGGAAGAAAGCTCACGACCGAGGGGTTAAGACTCCTCAATAAGATCTCAGCGGAGATTCTCAAAGAGTCGAAGAGTGAGGTTGATGGAGGAAGATGAGTTCTGAAAGCCTTGGCGACGAAGAGCTTGAGGGTGTCCGTAGAAGAAAGGTCTCCGAGCTTCAACGCGCGATGGCTGAAGAACAGAAGACTGAAAGAGTTCGGAAAGAACTACAGTCCCAGAAAGACTCCCTTTTGAGGGAGATACTAACACCTGAGGCCAGACAGAGACTGACAAACATAAAGATAGTAAGGCCGGAATTTGCTGAGGCACTTGAACTGCAGCTCATACAACTCGCACAAACAGGCAGACTCAAAATTCCACTCAGTGACGAGCAATTGAAAGATACTCTGCGACGCCTCCAAAGTCAGAGAAGAGACATTACGATAAGAAGGATTTAGAATTGGCCAGAAACAAGCCAACTGCGAAGAAGAGAAGACTTGGCAGAGCTCAGAGGAGGAGCAGACCAGTCCCGACATGGGTAGTTGCCAAGACTCGTGGAAGAGTGAGATCAACCCCTAGTAGAAGACATTGGAGAAGAACTAAACTGAAAGCTTGAGGTTGAACAATAATGGCAAATGAAGAGGTCAAATCTGAACAAGAACCTCCTGAAGAAGTGAAAGAAGTGGAGACGGAAGAGACGGCTGCAGAAACGAAAGAGCCTGTTCAAGCTGAGGAAATTGAGGAAGAGATAGAGATCGTTGAAGAGAAATTCTACACAGTGAACCTCAGAGACCTCTGGACAGCGCCCAAGGATAAAAGAGCGCCCAAAGCAGTCAGAACCCTGAGGGAATTCGTGAAACGCCACATGAAGGTTGATAATGTCAAGGTCAGCAACGAGATCAACCAAGAAATCTGGGCAAGAAGCATACAGAAACCTCCAAGGAAGCTGAAAATCAGGGCGGTAAAGGATAAAGAAGGTCAAGTAATAGTCTTCCCAGCCAAAGCTGCCTAGGACAGAAAGCAGCTCGATACCAAGACAACCATTTCTTCAAGCGAGCGCGTGCGCGCGTTTGCCTGTCCAAACTCATTTGAATTAGCGGATGCTAAGGCTCAATAGTGAAACCTTAAAATTGGGAATGGCAAGACTGCTTGACATCACAACATGAAATTGAGATGTGACGCAATGGAGATGAAGATTCTCGAAAAAGGAACCAAATTCCAGGAGCCCAAGATCACCCCCAACGATTTCCGAGAGTGGGTTCGAGACAAGAAACCGCGAGTTATGAAAGACAAGGTGATGGATGCCAAGACCGCTGTCAAAAGGTTCGTCAAGAATGGAGACATAGTAAGCATAAGCGGCTGCAGCTTCGTCAGGATCCCAGTAGCGATCCTGCATGAGTTCCTCAGACAAGGAATCAGGGATCTGTACGTTGCTGGAGGCACCCGATCCTACGATGTAAACATGCTAACTGACAACGGAAGAGTGAGTCACATCGATCCAGGATACATCATCGGTCTTGAGGTTCTTGGAATTCCCAAAATGACAAGGAAGATAGTTGAACAGGCCGTAACCAAAGGTGAACTCACACTCACCGAATGGGACAACGCATCAATGGCGTGGAGGCACAAGGCTGCGGCCATGGGCATACCATTCATACCGGTCAGGCACATGATGGGCGGAGACGGATTCAAATACAGCGGTGCCGTCAAAGTCGAATGCCCATTCACAAAGGAAAAAGTAGTTCTTGTTCCAGCACTCTATACCGACGTAGCCCTAATACATGTGCATGAATCGGACATCTATGGAAACGCTAGAATAACCTCAGGAGCCATTGTGGAGGATTGGGGCAAAGTAAGAGGTGCAAAGAGGGTCATCCTAAGCACAGAGAAGATAATTGATACAGAAGAAATAAGAAAGCAACCTAGCAGCACCTTCGTCCCCTACTTCTATGTTGACGCCGTGGTTGAAGCGAAGTATGGCTCACATCCCGGCAACATGCCAGGATGCTACTATGTGGACATAGAACACTTCAACGAATACATGAAAGCCTGTGAAGACATGACAGGTAAAGCGCTGAAGGAATACTACGACAAATATGTCTTCAGCGTAGACACCTTTGAAGAATACCTTCAGAAGATTGGCGGGGAGAAGAAGCTGAAGTATCTTGAGGATCTAGAGTTTCTAAAAGTTAAGCCTGGAGGCAATTCTCAATGAATGAAGAATACAACGCCATGGAATTGATGACAATCATCGCAAGCAGAGACATAGAGGATGAAAAAATAATCTATGTAGGAACGGGCATACCAATGCTTGTCACCTCACTTGCCCAGAAGACAAGAAACCTGAAGATCACACCGATCTTCGAGGTCGGTGGCATAGGCCCTGAAATGCCAACCCTGCCACTGTCAGTTGCATGTTCAAGGACAACCTGGAGGGCACTGAGAGCAGCCGACAGTTCTGAAGCGTTTGAAATAGCACAGGCAGGATTCGCTGACTACGCATTCCTGGGCGGAGCGCAGATCGACAAGTACGGCAACCTAAACTCAACCGTCCTCGGCGACTACCATGCCCCCAAGGTTCGATTCCCAGGAAGCGGCGGTGCCAACGCCTTCGCATCGTTCGCATGGAAGACTATGATAATCATGAATCATGAGAAGCGAAGATTCGTCGAAAAGGTAGATTACATAACTTCACCAGGATACCTTGACGGGGCTGGAGCCAGAGAAAGAATAGGCCTGCCACCTGGAACCGGCCCATACAAGGTCTACAGCACCAAAGGCACGTTCGACTTCGACGAGAAGACCAGAAGAATGAGAATCTTTGCTCTGAATCCTGGAGTTACCGTGGAGGACGTTATCGCTAACACTGGATTCGAACTTGTAATTCCTTCAAAGGTCAGAGATACTGATCCGCCTACGCGTGAGGAGCTAAGGATACTACGAGACGAAGTTGATCCTTACAGGATCATACTTGGCCGCGGAGAGGCTTAGGGCTTCTATTTTGCAGAAGCCCTTATGCGACTGTACTTGTACATTGTGGCTAGCGCTTCGGCAGCCATCTCTGGGGAGATGTAGACAGGTACACCTTGCCTCTCGAGGTCTGCCTGCATCTGATCAACCATTTGCCATTCGCTAGTTGCATAAACGATTATTGGTTTCTCAGGATGCTTGCGTGACGCTGCAGCTATGAAGCTGCTATCCTTCAGCTCAAGGAATCCTTTGGTGACCATGAAGCCTGCAATAATCGCATCCACGTTCCTGTCCCCAAACATGCCATCGATAGCTACTTTGTAGGCATCATCCATACCGACATATGAAACTGAAGGCCATATGTCGTAGGGATTCCCAACATCAATGAATTGGGGGCTTGATTTCCTGAACTGCCCCAGTGTATCCTCTGTGAGTTTGGCGACCTGCAGACCCAAGCTTTCACACGCGTCGGCTGCGATCACTCCCAAACCTCCTGAAGGCGTTATGATTCCAACGCGGTTGCCTTTAGGTGGTTGCTGGTAGACAAAGGCCTTTGTATAATTGATCAGGTCCATGTAGTTCCGCACCCGTATTATGCCAGCCTGTTCGAACGCAGCGTCGACTATTGTATCGTTGGCTGCGAGTGATGCGGTGTGCGAGTGTGCGGCTTTAGAACCCGAAAGGGTCCTCCCGGACTTCAGAGCTAGAATTGGTTTCTTCTTCACAACACTCTTGGCAACATCTATGAGCCTTCTGCCATTCTTGATACCTTCAATATACATGGCGATTACTTTGGTCTCTGGATCATCTCGCAGGTATTCGAGAGCGTCGGCATCATCCACATCGCACTTGTTACCCAGACCGATAACTCTGCTGATTCCGAAATGCTCCTTTGATAGTATCCACTTGAAGGTTATCGATGCGAAGTTTCCTGTCTGAGATATATAGGCCGCCGGACCTTTTCTGAGCTCAACTCCTGCTTGGAAAGTTGTTGAGAAATGACTGGGAGTACTTATTATTCCCGTAGTGTTAGGTCCGATTATCCTCATTGCAGACTTGTTGGCGATGTCCAAGATCTGCTGTTGCATGCTCGCGCCTTTCTCATCAACTTCGCCGAACCCTCCAGCGACGATCACGGCATGCTTGATTCCTTTCATAGCAAAGTCATTAATCACGCCTACAGCTGCTTGCGCTGGGACAAGCACGAGACCCACATCTACTGGTCCGGGGATGTCCTTGACATTGGGGTATGCCTTTAGCCCCAAGACCTCGTTGACCTTGGGATTTACTGGGTAGATCTTTCCTTGGTATCCGATCTTTAGAAGATTCTCAATGGCTATGTAGCCTAGTTTTCCAGGAGTGCTAGAGGCGCCGACTACTGCAACGCTCTTAGGGTTGAAGAATGTATCCAAGCTAGTCTTCATTACGGCCACGCTTTCTGCAATGCTAGACATTATGCCATATGAGGATTTCGCTTTTTCACATCATATTCCTGGAGCGTTCCTCAATTCTTGCAGAACTTTCGCGCGCGCTAAATCAGAAGAACGAGTCAATTTCTCTGGGCATATGTTTATATAACGTGCCGCTTACTATCGCAGACAGTATACGTTGATTATACTTCGGTATCATCATCTGTATAACTAGATGCAAGAAGGAGTGAGGAGTATGGGTTTTGAGAGACGCAGATCTTTCGGTCCTAGGACTATGCACAAGATAAAGTGCTCTGACTGCGGAAAAGACGCAGAAGTACCTTTTGAGCCGAAAGAAGGAAGACCAGTCTACTGTAGAGAATGCTTCCCTAAGCATAGGACATATTAGTCTTGGTACTAGTGCCTAGATGATTTTTTTTATTCTCACTCTTTTTTTGTGCGCCCTCGGCGCAAACAGCAAGTCTTAATAGACGTGATCTTGGAATCACGGCTTTAGGTGTTTGATTTGGTCAAACTGATAGACCTTTCACAAGAGATCTACCAAGGAATGCCTGTGTATCCAGGTCACCTCAAGACTATTCTCTGGTACCATAACACGCACAACGAGACTGCGCCCTCCTTCCCAAAGGAATACTCATTTCACTCGTATGCAAGCATGGGGATTCTGATGAGCGATCATGGCCCAACACACGTCGACTCGATCTTTCACGTAAGACCTGATGGAGAGACAATTGACAGGCTACCGCTCGAGATGTTCTACACAGAGGCTGTCTGCCTCGACCTCTCTCATGTTCCAGCAGACAAATTCATCACTTTGAAAGATATCAAGGGCGCTCTCACCAAACACAAACTGACGCTAAAGAAGGGTGACACGGTTCTGATCTACACTGGTCACTACAACAAGAAGTACGGAACCGACGACTGGCTCTTCAAGTACACCGGCCTCGACATGGAGGCGGCAAAATGGCTTGGGGACCAAGGAGTAGTAAATATCGGCGCTGACGCTCCCAGCATAGACAGCAGCCAAGCCATGAAGACAAGATTCTATCCCGGCCACATAGTATGTAGAGACAAACGAATACTGAACACCGAGAACCTTGCGAATCTTGACAAAGTAGCCGGTAAACGCTTCACCTATGCCGGGCTCCCGTTGAAAGTAAGGGGCGGCACAGGCTCGCCAATAAGGGCCATAGCCATACTGGATGAATAAGGAACCGTTTAAGGCGCGTTCTTCCGTAACCGAAATACGAGCGCACGCATAGTCTCGGCGTGCGCTGAACCTTTCTTTTTTCTAAAATCAGCTCGCGCTGTCGAGCATCTACGCAGATACACCGAGTTCGCTATTCAGTGCGAACCGACGAGATAGCTTACCTGTGCATTCTGAAGAGGGGTCTTTCCACTTATCCACTTAATCTTCATGATTGTGACTTCGGGTAGCTGGTCGGATAGAACATTTACCTTAGCCTCACCGTTGACCAACTGAAGCTGTTTTACTTTGGAAGAGTCTGTAAAGCGCAAGCGACTCTCATGGTTTATTGAGAACTCGACAACGTCATCTCTTGATGTATCGATCTTCCCTTCGTCAGTTACAGCTCCAACAACTATTGTATTTTCGGTGGATTTTTTTATTCCTGGTAAGAACAGTACCAGTCTCTTTGCTTCTGGCTTCTTTTCTTTGCTCTCAGGTTGATCTTCTATTTTATTTTTGGTGTCAGTTCGGGCCTCTGCCATCTTATGAATCCCTCCAATGATTTGCTAGGCTTGTACTCTATTCATGATTTAAGAGTTCTGCATTTTCCAAACAACTCAGAATAGAGATCAGATATCTTGGGAATTGTGTCGATTAATTCGCGTGAGATCTCGAAAGTTTAAATGCGGCTATAACATGTGGCATGTGCGATGGCTTGATGCGACCAGCCGCTAAGCTAAACACAGCAATTGCAGCCTCCACATTGCTAGGAATTTACATCTTCTACCTCTACTCAAGGCCATCTCTGATTCTGGGAATCATCATGGCAGCCGCGCTTGGAATCGCCACCTTCGCACTTCTCAGAGGATCACGTGGAGAGAGCATTCGACTCAAAGTGATTATTGGATTTGCAGCCTTGACTTGGATAGGTTTCTTCGCCATTCTGGCCTACATTGGCATCAGCGACATGTTTGTGTGGGTTGGAAGTCATCTGAAGGTTTACTATTGGACGGGCTTGCCGAGCTATGGCACGATGCTCATCCCGTGCACTCGGGCACTCCCTGAGGTGATGCTGGGGCTAGCCATGTTTGGAGAAGTCAAGTCAGTCGGAGCGCTAGTCAATATGCCTTCAAACGTTCAAACGGGCATATTCGTCATCGTCCCATTCATGATCACAGCCCTTGTATTTGGAAGAGGATTCTGCGGGTGGATATGCTACTTTGGAGGGACAGTTGAGGCCTGCAGGACCGGAAAAAAGCCTAGGTGGGTTTTGTCCAGACTCATGAAGAGTCCCATGGATCAGAAAGGAAATCCTATTCCCCTTGACGGGCTAAGGGAAGACGTTAAAGACGTTAAATATGGGATCGCCGCGGCTCTTCTTCTGATAGTATTCAGCATATCGGCACCCCTTGTCTGTACGTTCTGCTATGTGTGGCTCATGCAGTACATTTGGTTGGGTGTTGCAGTCATTCTGATATTCGTACTCTTTGTTTTAGTGTTGCCTTACATGACAAAGAAGCGATGGTGGTGCCTCATATGTCCGGCAAGTGCACTGATTAACTGCATTGAGGCAGTAACTCCCTTCTGTATCAAGATAGACAAAGAAAGATGCATTAAATGCCATGCATGTATTAGAGAATGCCCTATGTATGCCATAACGAAGGAGTCAATTGAAGCATCTGGGAAGCCTAATATCGACTGCGTTAAGTGCGGGAAATGTATCGAGGTATGTCCTGTCGAATGCATAGATCTCAATATCCGCGGAACGAAACTGCAAGGCCGATCCTGGTTCATTCCTCTGGCAATAGGTACGGCAGCTTCTTGGTACGTCTGGTTTGTCGTTATGGCGATGCAACTTATTCCAAGTTTGATTCACTAGTATTCAGAGACTGACTCATAGGACTGACATGACTTGGGTTTCAAGAAAATGGAAAGATGGAGAAAGGTTGAGATAGCACAATCCATCTTTGCTCTTCTAATTGTGTCACTCCTCGTGTTAACTTCTTTCTACTACATTTGGGCTTCGACAACCCCGCCCGAAAGTTCGGTGAAAGCAATCAAGCTAAGGGTTGCCTCAGGTGATCCTGGCTCAAAGGTTAGCGCGCGCGCGACGGTAATCCCGATCAGAATATGGGCAGTTGACGACGAGAATCGTGTGGACAAGAGTCGGACTGATGTCGTCAAGGTCGAGATGCCGCCTTCCCAAATATTACGCCTGAGAGAGACACAAGTTTCTCTGGTAGCAGGTGAAGCTACTGTCGAAGCAGATGCTGTGGCGTCAGGTCAAGAGAACCTCTTGATAACGGTGGTTTGGGTTAAAGGTGAGTCATACCTTAAGCCCGGGACCTTCCTACTAGCCTATCCGCCGCCTGCATATCCAGGAATATGATGTGAAAAGGCGTATACTAGTACTATCGGTGCTAAAGTCAAAACGACAGAAAAGAAAAAAGAAAGGGGGGAGCCGTTCAAGCTCCTGCTTGTTTAAGCAGGCTCTTGACGACTGATATCTTGTACTTGTTTTCGCTCAGAGGTGTTGCCTTGTCTACGGCAGCCTTCATCTCATCAGGTGTTCCGGTTGGAATTATTGGAGCGACTCCTCCAAGTGCTACAGTGGTTCCCTTGCTGGTTGTTGCCAAGGCTACGCTTGCAGTAGCGAAGTCTAACGCGCTTCTTGTTCTGCTCTTCAGGAACACGCCTTTGCTGGGGACTTCAGGCACTACTATGTCTGTTACGATCTCGTCAGACTTTAGCACAGTTCCTAGGACTATGAAGAAGTCCTTAATCGGGACTGTCTTGGATCCTTCGCTGCCTTCGATCTTTATGTCTGCGTTGAGCGCTGCTAATGCTACTGATACGTCTCCTGGTACGATGGCGTTGCAGACTTTCTGTTCCATTATTGCGTGGAACATGTTGCGTCCTGGTGGAGCGAAGCAGACTGGGCCTCCTTTTCTGTAGCAGTTCCATTCTGGCCATCGGTAGTACCAGCACCATACGTTTTGGCACAGGTTTCCTCCGACTGTTGCTTGTGTTCTTAGGTTTGGTGTGGGACCTTTCTTTGCTGCTTCACTGAGCATTGGTATGGTTGAATCATCGGCCAGTTGTGCTAGGGTCACTAATGGCCCTATGTGAACACCGTCTGATTGCTTTTCGATCTTGTTCAGTCCGGGTATCTTCTTGATGTTCACTAGGACTTGCGGTGTGGGCATGTATCGCTTTTTCATCCAGTCAATAATGTCGACTCCGCCAGCGTAGACTTTGGCTTTCCCTGGGTATTGCTTCAAGACGCTTACTGCATCTTGTACTGTAGTTGCTTCATAGTACTTGAACGCGGCTAATGCTTTCATTATTCTTCTCCTCCTCTATGCCTTCCCTAATGCTTTGAGTATCTTCAGTTGTGTTGCTGCTGGTGAGGTGGTTATCCAGGCGCCTATTGCGTCATGTATTGCGTCCACTAGGCATGGAATTGCGGCGCAGTCTACTCCTTCGCCGATTCCTTTTGCTCCGAATGGGCAGTCGATTCTTGGGTTTTCTCCGAAGTACTCGCCCCATACTGGTACCAATGCTGAGTGTGTATCGCCTTCCTTGGGGAAGTCAAGTATTGTGGGCGTCTTAAAGTCTAGAAGTGTCCTGCTTAGGTAGGCTCCTTTGTCTATGTATATGTCCTCGTACATTCCGTTTGCCATGCCGAAGTATAGTCCTCCACCTATTATCTGACCTTCGCAGGTATCCGGGTTGACAGGTAGCACATCGTTTCCAGCGATGAATTTAGTCACTCTGAGTTCTCCAGTCTCTTTGTTCACCATTACTTCACAACCGTTGGCCATGAAGTTCATGTGCATGATCAATCGGAAGTATGGGCCTAGTGCTTGGCCTGTGGCGTAGTCGTTCTTGCCTGGTCCGTCGTAGTCGTTTGGAGCGCCTACGGGGTCGTTTAATCCTCCGGATATCATCATGTGTGGGTTTGGTGCCATGGCATCTCCCCAGGTTATTGCCTTGTCTGGTGAGCCTTTGACCATGATCTTTCCGTCTTTGGTCTCAAGTTGATCTGGTTTCACGCCTAGTTTTGGTGCTGCTAGGGCGAATAGTTGTTGTTTGGCGTTCTTGGCTGCGGTTATTGCTGCGCCTCCCATGTCCACTGTGGCTGAGCTTGAGAATGAGTCAGATGTCCATGGGGAGTATGATGTGTTCACTTCAACTTTTCTCACGTTCTCTATGGGTACGTTCATCGCTTCGGCGACGATTTGTCTGCTGATGGTGTTCATGCCTTGTCCGATGTCCATTGAGTCAGAAATGATGTCCACTATTCCGTTGGCTCGCAGCTTCAGGAAGATTAGGTTGTGTACCATGTCTCCTTGTGAGTACTTGTTTGCTCCTGAGAATCCTCTTCCGACGACCCAGGGTTCTGGGACTGACGGTTTGGGTCCCCATGAGTCCATCATTTCTTTTGTTTTAATGTATACGCCTTCGGTTCCTACGCTGCGGATTATCTCGTTCTGTGCACTGCGTTCGCCGTCTTTGGTTATGTTCTTCAGTCGGATCGCGACCTTGTCCATTCCTAGCTTGTCAGCCAGCATGTTGATTGCTGTCTCGTGTGGGAATTGGGACTCTTGCACACCGAATCCTCGGTAGGACATTGTGCTGGTAAGGTTCGCGTAGCTGGTGTATGCGGTGAACATCACGTTTGGCCTCGGGTATAGGTCACGGTGCCCCCAGTGGTAGGTGCAGAATAATGCTTCTCTGGCTCGTTCCATTACGGTCATTGCGAACCTTACGTACGGCGTTCCAACCCAGAATGTCACTTCAAGTGCTGTGAAGCTTCCGTCTTTCTTTGCTCCGACCTTTATCTTGGCGTGATTCCACGGTCTGGATGAATTGAATAGCCTGTTATCGTCGAATATTACTCGTACGGGCCTGCCTGTGACTTTTGCCAACAATGCAGCGTAGACTCCAGGTACACCACAGTTCTTGCCACCGAATCCTCCAGTGCATACTTCTGGACCTATGAAGTTCATCTTGTCCATCGGCATGTCTGCGGCTCCTGCTGCTGTCGGCCATGGGACAGGATGTATGTTCTGGACATCACCCCACACCGTCATGGTGCCGTCACCGTGAGGCTGAGCTACCGCACTAATAGGGACAATGTAGGCGTGAGGGGTAGCTGCAGTATCAAATTCAGATTCGACTATAACATCGGCGTCTGCGAATCCTTTCTGTACGTCACCACTCTTTACGTAGAAGCAGTTGATCACGTTAGGCCTGTCCGCTTCGAATGGCGGCGTTATCAATCTTGGCGTATGGACAATTACGGGCGGGTTCTTGTCTGCGGTTGCGACCACGTCGGTAATCGAGTCTTGAACTTCATACTTCACTTGTATTGCGTCGACCGCGTCCTCAGCCTCCTCGATAGTCTCAGCGACAACTATTGCTACGATTTGGGTAAAGTAGGTCACATCGTTTTCTGCTATTAAGGGCTCGTCGCCTAGGTTCATTTTTCCTGCGACTTCACTGGACTTTCCGGTTAATACCCTTACGACACCTGGCATACCCTCTGCCGTGCTGGTATCGATGCTGGTGATCTTTGCTCGACCATTAGGATTCCTCTTGAATGCTGCAGCGAGCGTTCCCGGAACTTTCACGTTAGTAGTATACTTCACATTGCCCGTGACTATGCCTCTGCCGTTCACGTTAACGACCCGTTGTCCCATGTATCTTAAGCTAGAGCCGCCTTGTGCATTGATCTTATCCTTGAAGGCATCTAGACTTCCAACATAATGTGTTCCCAACTAAATTACACCTCCTATTTATTTCCCAACATTCATTATTGCTCTTGTAACAACATTGTAGGTTCCACAGCGACATAGGTTCCCAGAGATTGCTTCTCTAACCTCGTCCTCTGTGGGGCTCGACTTCTTATCTAGCAAGGCTTTAGCTGACATTATGAATCCTGGAGTGCAAACTCCACACTGATAAGCAGCTTGCTTTATGAAAGACTGCTGTAGAGGATGCAGGTTGTCACCCTTGGCCAGTCCTTCGATTGTTGTGATATCCCAACCATCGGTCTCAATTGCGAAGATCTCACAAGCAAGCATTGGTTTTCCGCTGACCAAAACTGTGCAGGCACCACATTCACCATAGTAGCAGGCTTCAGGGGTTCCCACAAGCCCAACAGTGTCGCGCATCAATTCGAGCAGTGTCCATCGTGCGTTGACCCAGGTTTCCACTGGTTTTCCGTTTATTTTCAGATTGATGGTCTTTCCGCTGACCGGTTCGACACCAGTGGGCGTTACTGGCCCTGGAGCCTTGGGTCCAGTGAGCGTTGTAGCGCCGTAAGTTGCGGCAGCTCCTACCACAAGCCCGGCGACTGTTCCAGTGATAAAGCTACGCCTTGATAGTCCTGTCGTAGTCTTCTCTGTCTTTTTCTTTTCCTTCTTTTCAACACTCATTTTCTTGTTTCTCCTATTATTGCCACTTAAGGCGACCAAAACTAACGGTAGACAGGATATAACCCTTCCCATAATCCCAAGATTTCTTAGGCACCGAGAGAACCCACACAAGACTGTTC
>Ga0315282_10003106_pt1 | contig 29954 bp, 18 predicted proteins | sample YL17G07_20_MG_FD_203693 | JGI IMG/M metagenome (GOLD analysis project Ga0315282, IMG submission 203693) | Sediment microbial communities from Yellowstone Lake, YNP, Wyoming, USA - YL17G07_20 | ecosystem: Environmental > Aquatic > Freshwater > Lake > Sediment | place: USA: Wyoming | collected... | reverse complement strand
CAATAAAGATCGAGCACCCCATTGATTCGAACCCGGCCGTTGAAGGTAATGCCGCCCTCACAATATGAACTATAATCAATGGTGCCGCTGAACTTGCCCGTCCCATTGTCTACGGTCAGAGAATAGACGGCTTCCCCCCCGCAATCGCCATATTCGGTCGAGGTATCAGTGATCTTCTCGCGCGCTTGGCGGGCCCCAATTGGAATATGGTTCCTGATGCTTCGCGAGATTTTATACAGGCCGAAAAAAACCGCCGGTTTGGGTCCAACTTCGACCTTGGACTCACGCCCGGCACTTTCGCTCGTGCCAAAAAGGAGCTGGAAACTCAGGCCCCAACTGAGCTGGAAAGCGGTCACAGCCAGGTGCTCGGCGTTCTCTGCGGTAATGACCGCCGGCGTTCTCACCCCCGAGTAGGGAAGCTCTACTTCCCCGCCCCCACCACCGCCTCCACTTCCACCGCCGCCGCTGCACGCTGTCAAGATTGCTGCCAGAACAAGAAAAGACAGACACCCGACGATTTTGATTCCAAACCGCGTTCTCATGGCGCCCCCCTTTTCTTTGCACGCTTGACAGATTACGGCTGACCGATCCTGCCTTTCCGGGCGACGCGCCCGATGGTCAAGGGCCTGCCGGCCGATAGGGCGCGGCAATGGAGCCGAGCTGGGTTTTTCGGATTCGCGGCAATCACACCGGCCCCTTGGTTTTGCTGCGGATTTCCTCCATGAGTTCAAGCTGAACATTTTGGATTTCGATGAGGCGTTCCCATTGCTGCTTGAGCAGGTGGTCAACCTTCTGATGGAGATGCCTTATTTCCAGTTCCGCTTTCAGATTCACCTGGTAATCGTGCTGCGAGCGCAACCGGTCCCTATCCTCCTGCCGGTTTTGGCTCATCATGATGACGGGGGCCTGCATGGCGGCCAGACAGGATAAAACCAGGTTGAGAAAAATATAGGGATACGGGTCGAACGGTTTCAAAAGAAGCGCCACCGTATTTATCGCAATCCAAACGGCGAGAATAGCGAAAAAAATGATGATAAACGCCCAACTTCCGCCGAAGTCAGCGATTCGATCGGAGAGCCTTTCTCCAAATGTCAGGGCGGTGACGAATTCCTTTTCGACATCGGTGGAGAGGATTTCATTTTCCTTGAGACTCTGCAGAACTTCTTCCTCTAATGAAGACAGCTCGCCTTTTTCGGCTTCAAGAATGGACTCGACGTATTCGCCACGAAAAGAACCCAGATCCTCGAGACAGATCGAATCTTCGGGGGAAAGGGTTGGATGGGCCCTGACGATCTCCTGGGCGACAGCGGGTCTGAGAATACCGACCGGAACCATTTGTGCCTTCGGCCATGTTTTCCCGCAAATCGGACACGTTTCAGTCAGCTCTGGCATGACCCGCCTCTCCTTTCAATGGGCGACCCTGGGCCTCACGGCCTATACGGCGCGGCGGTGGGGCCGAGCTGGGTTTTCAGAATCGCTTGCGCTTCCTCGACGAATTCGCAGAGCAGCGGCCTCGTGTCGCGCGGATCGATGATGTCCGTGCCCGCGGCCTCGGCCGTGCGGAAGGGGGAGGCGATGGCCTTGAGCCGGCGTTCGGTTTCCTCGAGTTTGGCCTGGGGGTCGGCGGCCGCTTCGATCTCGCGGCGGTAGGCGGCCATGGCCCCGCCCTCGATGTGCATGGACCCCCAGTTGGCCGACGGCCAGGCATAGCGGCGGTACATGCCCGAGGGCCGGTGCTGGCACTGGCCGGCCACGCCGTAAAGCTGGCGCATGACAAAGGTGATCCAGGGCATCCGGCTGCCGCAGGTGGCGCAGACCAGCCTGGCCCCCGCCCGCTCGATGCCCTGCTTCTCGGACTCGAGCCCGACCATGAAGCCGGGTTCGTCGGCCAGGGAGACCAGGGGCAGGTGGAAGGTATCGCATAGTTGGATGAGGCGGATGACTTTGTCTCCGGCGGCCACGTCCGTGGACCCGCCCAGGTGATAGGGATTGTTGATCATGACGCCGACCGGGTATCCGTTGACGCGGCCGAGGCCGGTCACCCGGGCGCGGCCGTAAAACGGGGCGATCTCGAAGAACGAGTCCGTGTCCAGAACGCCTGCCAAGATGGCGCGGGGTTCATACGGCTTCCGGGTCGATCTCGGAATGGCGGAAAGCAGTTTTTCGTCGCGGCGTCCGGGATCGTCCGAGGGCTCGATTCGCGGCGGCATTTCCCAGACATTGTTCGGCAGATAGCCGAGAAAGCGCCGGATCATGCCAAAGGCCTCCTCCTCGCTCTCCGCCAAATTGTCCACCACCCCGCTTTTATGAACGTGAATCCGTTCGTCTCCCAAGTCTTCCTTGGTGATGTCATACCCCAGGGACGCTTTCACCACCGGCGGGCCGCCGGGAAATAACTGGCTGATCCCCTTGACCATGACGTTGAAGTGGGCCAGGCAGGCCTGCACGGCCGGAAGCCCGGCCACCGACCCCAAGACCGCTGAAACGACCGGGACCATGCTGAGTAGCTGGACTTCCACGCAGGACCAGATGTTGCCGTCCGGGAGATAGGTCCGGCCGATCTCCTCGAAGCTTCTCACGCTCCCCCCGGCGGCGTCCAGGAGCCGAATGTAAGGCAACCGCCATTCCCGGGCCCGGTCATGCGGGGCCGGCTCAAAACCCAGGCCATGCGCGGAGCTGCCGGCGGACCCGCCCCGGACCGTGAAATCCCCGGCGATCACAATCGCCTTGCGGCCGTTCAGCCTGGCCAAACCTTGCACCGAGGGCTTGGGCGTAAAATCCTTAAGTTCATCGTCCTCGTAAACGCCGTGGCCGGTCAAAGCACTCCACTCCTTAAACGAGCCAGGGTCGGCCAGCAGCTCGATCCGTTCCCGGACGGTCAGTTTGCCGCGCTTCCTCTGCCTGGCGATACCCTCGGGACCGCCCATGTTTCGCGCCAGTTCTTTACGATGTTCCAGTTCCTTGATTTCGGTTTTCCAGGTCATGATTTCACTCTCAGCGCTTGCTCTTCATGATTTTAAGGATGCCCAGGACCATACCCTTTTCTTCCTTAGATTTCAACCGATTTGTCACCGCGCGGCCGCTCGTTCCGAGGGGACGAGGGGTTCCTGAATTGCCGTCTCGGGCGCGGGCGGGTTTGAAACCCGCCCCTACATTCTGCGGTCCCGCGGGCTGGATTGCGCGCAGCGAAATCCAGCCCGTGGGGTTGCGGTTTTTGGGAGGGGGCTTGGGGGGACCCTTTTTCGAGACCGGGCCAAACTTCGGCTTCCGGCCGAAATCTTTGTCGGGCATCAGCTCGAAGTCCTCGAAATAGGATGCCTATTCCTGCGGCCCCTCGGCTTCGCTCGGGGTCATGAGCTTGTCGAATGACTTCGATCCTCGCCCTCCTCGATTTCGTCTCGGCATCCTGTGTTTGGCCACGGTCTCGCGGGCCAAAAAGGGTTCCCCCAGACCTGATGGCACCTGCGGGTGATGAGGATGCGGCGCTATTTAGCGCATGGACATAAGGTGGGGCATGGTGCCGGGGTCTGTTTTCTTCAGACGTTCCGTTCGCGGATCATCCGGACAATATCAGAGGGCTTTTCCGCGCCAAGAACGTTTCTCAGCCATGGATCGTTCTGCGCCATTCTGCTGATGGCGCCGAGCATGGCCACATGGCTTTCAGGCTTATCCAGGGGGGAGAGGAACAGGATCATGATCCTGACGCTCCGCCCGGACTCGATCTCCCGAATGCCGAATCTGCCGACGCCCAGGGCCACAAGAGGCTGGCGTATGCCAGCGATCCGCGCGTGGGGCACGGCCAGGTCCTCGCCCAAAAACGTTCCCCCTTGCCGTTCCCGCTCGAGGAGAGCCTGCCAGGCGGCTTCCCTAAGTTCCGGGGATTCCTGGCAACAGGCATCCAGAAGTTGCCTCATCGCGTCCTCTTTTTCCATGGCTTGATCCCAGATCAGAACCTGGGTATGGGCCAGGATATCCTCACTTTTCGGAAGGGGGCCTTTCTCTTCCGGCTCCTTGTGGCGGGAGTCCTCGGCCGGGAGGGTCGCGCCGGCAGAGGAGCGGCCATCGGGTATCCATTTGGTATCGAGCACGACGACCGTGATTCCCGTGCTCTCGGTAACGAGCCGTTCCACAATGCTAACTTCCCCTCGCAATCTCCGCCAGAAAGGCACTTTTTTACCCAGTGTGCCAAGCACGATATGCCCCACGCGGTATTCCTTGGCGAACTGGAGGATGGTCTTCACGATATCTTCGCCCCGGTAAGTAAAAACGGCGGCACCCAGTTCCTGGGCCAGCGTCAGGGTGTTGGACAGGATGCGCTGCGTCGCCGCGTCAATGACCGTCGGATGCTCCTTGGATGTTTGCACATAGACGGCGTACCAGTTGCGATTCAATCGCCCGGCCAGCCGGGAGGCGTAGCGAAGAAGAGCCTCGCTATTCGGCCCCCTGGAACTGAGGCACACCATGACCTGATCGGGACTGGAGGGAACGTCCTCCGAGAGCGGATCGCGGCGGCGCGAATCGATTTGGGCGGCCAGTTCCCGCAGGGTCAGCTCGCGCAGTTGCTCCAGGTTGGTCGGCTTAAAGAAATGTTCCAAGGCCGTTTCGATACGTTCCCTGGTGTAGACCTTTCCCTCCTCCAGACGGCGGCGCAGGTCCTCGGTGGTGATGTCCACGTTGACGAGCTGATCGGCTTCCGCCACGACGCGGTCCGGGATTCGCTCCCGAACCTTGACGCTAGTTGCGCGTTCGACCGTCTCGTACAAGCTTTCCAGATGTTGCACGTTCAGGGTGGAGATCACATGGATACCCGCTGAAAGAATCTCCTCCACGTCCTGATAACGCTTGGCATTCCTGCTCCCGGGAACGTTGGTGTGGGCGAGTTCGTCCACAAGCGCAACGCTCGGGCGACGGGCGAGAACCGCGTCGAGGTCCATCTCCTCGATCTCGATCCCCCGATGGGTGATTTTCCGGCGGGGAATTATTTCCAGCCCTTCCAGCAGGGCCTCCGTTTCCTGCCTGCCGTGGGTTTCAACCAGGCCGACGGCCACGTCAATCCCGTCCGCTTTGAAGCGGCAGGCTTCAAGGAGCATCTGGTACGTCTTGCCCACGCCGGCGGCATAGCCCAGGTATATTTTGAGCCTGCCCCGCTGCGACCGGCGGATCAGACGCAGGAAACTGTCGGCGCGGTTTCCGTTCATATCATGATTTCCCGCTTCCTTTGCGCGGCTAGGGCGCACCGTATTTGCTTCGCAGTTCGAGATTCACCTCGAGCACGTTGATGAACTTTTCGCCCGCGAGCCCGCCCCACGGCGCGGAGGCGTTTTTCTGCAAAATCCGCTCGATCTCTTTTCGGACAACGGCCGGGTCGCGTTTTTTGTTCTCGGCCCATTTGGAGGCAACCCGCTCGAGCTGAACCTGGGCGTTTTGAAGCGTGATATGAGGATCGAGTCCGGAAGCGGAGGCCATGACCAGGTCGCCGGGGACGTCCTTTAGGTCAGCCTCAGGATGGTCCTCTATCCACATGAGACAAAAGGTCGATTGAATGTCCGCGCCCTCATGGACAGGCTCGATGGTTGTTTGAGTTTTGCCGTCGGCCCTTTCAAGAGTTACGGCGGAGGGAAATTTGCCGGGGGATTCCTCGGAGAAATTCTTGAAGAAGACGATGGCCAGATCGACGACCTGGGATACAGGGGTGCCGGGATTGTCCTTCATAAACCGGGCCACCAAGGCGGGATGCGCCTTGGCCCATGCGTTCACGTATGCGCCGTGTGTTGCCTCCGCCTTCACCCAGGCCTGGGCCAGGGAAGGATGCAGGAGGGCCCACTGAGCCACGATGTGGGGTCTGCCCTGGAATACATCCTGCTGAAACCAGGCTTCGATGTCCGGCGCCGCAAGCTGTCCGGCCTTGGGGCCGCCGCGATATTTCACCAAGGGTCCGAGCTCGCGGGCGACCCGGTCGCGCAGCGCATAGTTCGAAGCGGCCAGGGCAGACGAGGACGAGGCCGAGGCATCGTAAGAGGCGGCCGACGGACGGGGATGAAAGTATTCGTCCTTGGTGAACGGTTGCGCAATGAGTTTGGATCCCACCGGCTGGCCGTCCGGGCCTTTGAGCAGGCTGCCGTTGGCCTGGAAGGGAAAGAAGGCCTGTCCGATCGCCCATAAGGCCAGCGGATACACCCCGCAGCAGAGGACGACAGCTAGTGACAGGAGCAAGAGGCTCTTTGAAAGGTTTCGCCACATGTTTAGGCCTCCATGCTTTACTGGATGGTCAGCCAACCAAATGTAGTCCCGCCATGACGAGGTCGATCAATTTGATGCCCATAAATGGCAGGATCACGCCTCCCAGCCCCCAGACCAGCAGGTTCCTGCGCAACAGGGCATCCGCGCCGAGTGCCCGGTAGCGGACTCCCTTGAGCGCGACCGGGATGAGCGCGGGAATGATGAGCGCGTTGAAGATGACGGCCGACAGAATGGCCGAGGTCGGCGAAGTGAGCTGCATGATGTCGATCACCTTCAGCCAGGGCAAGGTGCCGGCAAAGAGCGCCGGGATAATCGCAAAATATTTGGCCACGTCATTGGCAATCGAGAAAGTCGTCAACGAGCCGCGCGTGATCAAGAGCTGCTTGCCGATTTCCACCACTTCGATCAATTTGGTGGGGTCGCTGTCCAGATCGACCATATTGGCGGCTTCTTTGGCGGCCTGCGTGCCGGCGTTCATGGCCAGGGCCACGTCGGCCTGGGCCAGGGCCGGGGCATCGTTGGTGCCGTCGCCCATCATGGCCACCAGCTTCCCTCCGGCCTGCTCTTTCCGAATGTAAGCGAGCTTGGTCTCGGGCGTGGCCTGGGCGAGAAAATCATCGACCCCCGCCTTTTTGGCGATGGTCGCGGCCGTCAGCGGGTTATCGCCGGTGATCATGACCGTCCGCAGTCCCATTTTTCTCAGCCGCTCGAAGCGCTCACTCATGTGGGGTTTCAAGATATCCTCAAGGACGACCAGCCCAAGAATCTCAGGGCCATCAGCGACGGCCAGAGGGGTTGCGCCCTCGGAGGCCACGCTATTGACCAAAGCGCTGAATTCACCCGGCACACGTCCATGGTTTTCCTCGACAAACTTGACGACGGCGTCCGGGGCTCCTTTTCGTATTCGCCGTCCATCCGGGAGATCGATGCCGCTCATGCGCGTCTGCGCTGTGAAGGGCACAAACCGCGTGTTCGGCGGTACGCTGACCGAATTTTCGCTTTGCTTCTCGAACAACCTCACGATGCTCTTGCCCTCGGGCGTCTCATCAGCGGCGGAGGCCAGGGCGGCCAGCCGCCCAACGTCCGCCGCCGAATACTTTTCGATCGGCAAGAAGGTGGTCGCATTCCGGTTCCCGATGGTGATCGTGCCCGTTTTATCGAGCAGCACCACATCGATGTCGCCGGCCAACTCCACCGCCTTGCCGCTCTTGACGATAATGTTGGCCTGCAGGGCGCGATCCATGCCGGCAATGCCGATGGCGGCGAGCAGGGCGCCGATGGTGGTGGGAATGAGGCAGACCAGGAGCGCAATCAAAGTCGGGACATCGGTGCCGAGGCTTTTCAAGGGTTCCTGGATGCCTAGGTAACCCCTCATGTACTCTTCGGCGTTTGAGGCCATCGCCCAAAGCGGAATCACCACGATCAGGAAGACCAGGGTAAAGGCGGAGAGAACCAGCGTGAGGGCGATCTCATTCGGACTTCGTTGACGGATGGCTCCCTCGACCAGGGCGATCATCTTGTCGAGGAACGAGTCACCGGTGCCGCTGGTGATCTCAACGATGATACGATCGGAGAGCACCACGGTGCCTCCGGTCACGCCGGATCGGTCGCCGCCCGCGGCGCGAATGACCGGCGCCGACTCGCCGGTGATGGCCGATTCGTCGACAGAAGCAACCCCTTGAATGATCTCCCCGTCGCCGGGAATCGTTTGTCCGGCCTTCACCACGACCCGGTCGCCCGGTTTTAAGGCCGTCGAGGGAACCTCCTCGAGGGCGTCGGCTGTATTCAAGCGATACGCCATGGTGTCGTGACGGGCGCGCCTGAGCGAGTCGGCCTGGGCTTTCCCGCGAGCCTCGGCCAGGGCCGTGGCAAAGTTCGCGAACAGCACGGTCAAGAAAAGCCAGGTGTCCAGGGCGATGAAATAACCGATCGGCATCTCGTTCGTTTCCAAACCCAATGCCGCCTGCACGATAAACGCCAGAGTCAGGAAGGCCCCGACCTCAACGACGAACATCACCGGGTTCTTCCATTGGGTGTCCGGTCGCAGCATAACGAACGCCTGCTTGAGTGCCCTGACCGCCGTTTCCTTCTCCAGCAGTTGTTGCGGTTTCATGCGACGCAGCGGCCTCGGCTGCTCCGCAGGCACACGCGCCTCCCGCACCGGTTCTGTAAGAGCTGTTGCTTCATTCATGACGTAGTCCTCTGAGCACCTTGTTCATCTCGCCATCCCTCGTGGGGACTTCAGTGAGTTTCCATGAACGCTGGTCAAGGATTCCCGGTCACCCGCCGAAAGGCATGGGACCCAAATGTTCAGCCACCGGTCCCAGCACGGCCACGGGCAGGAAGAGCAGCGCCCCGACGATGAGAATCGTCCCCAACAGGAGGACGCCGAAGGTGACGGTATCCGTCCGCAGAGTTCCCAGACCAAATGGGCTCGTTTTCTTCGCTCCCAGAAACGCCGCCATGGCCATCGGCGCTACAATCGGCAGATAGCGGCTGAAGACCATCACCAGGCCTGCCGCGATATTCCACGGGATGGCGGTCGGCGCCGGATTCGGATTGTTGGCGAAACCGAAGACCACGGCGAGCCCATCGAAGGCCGAGCCGTTGTTGGCCGAGGCCGAAGAAAAATTGTACAGCATTTGCGAAAAACCATGCGCGCCGGGATTGCTGACGGCACTCAGCCCCCAGCTCGTCGCCGCGAAAAGCCCGGTGGGGAACAGAATCATCAATGGATGGACCAGCAGGGCGAGCACCGCGAGTTTTACCTCGCGGGCCCCGATTTTCTTGCCCAAATACTCGGGCGTCCGCCCCACCATCATGCCGGCGACGAAGATGCCGACGATCACGTATAGCAACATGTTGATCATACCCACGCCCTTGCCGCCGAAGATGCAGTTCAGCCACATGCCCACCAGGGGGGACAGGCCGGCCATCGGGTTGAGGCTGTCGGCTTCCGCGTTCACCGCGCCGCACGTTACATCCGTCGTCACCGCCGCGTAAGTGGCGCCTGCCGAGGTCCCGAAGCGCATTTCTTTCCCTTCGAGATTGCCCAGGTGCTGGTCCACCGGCAAACCCGCGACGGCCGGCAGGGTCACCACCCGTTTGCCGCCCGGCGCCGTCGCACTGGGAACCTCAAACGTTCGGGCCACGGCCCGGCCGGTCAATCCCGGGTTCGGTTTCAGCGTGTCGAAGCAGATCGACCAGGCGATGGTGCCGGCCATCAGCACCATCATCACCGAGAAAATGACGTAGGCATGCCGCATCCGACCGAGCATCCGGCCGTACATCAGCACGAGCGCGAACGGAAAGAGCATCATGGACAGGGTGTTCAGGAAGTTCGTCAGGGCGGTGGGGTTTTCAAAGGGGTGCGCAGAGTTCATGCCATGGAACCCGCCCCCGTTCGTCCCGAGCATCTTGATGGATTCCCAGGCCGCCACCGGCCCGACCACGATGGTCTGCGGTTTCGCCGCGCCTTTGTCCGTGGTTCCCATGGCCGCGGGTTCGAGGGTCGAGACCTGAACTGAGCTCCTGAAGGTCATGGGACTGCCCCGCACCATGAAAACGAAGGCGATGACAAAGGCGATGGGCACGAACAGGTAAACCAGCACCCGCCACAGATCCACGAAAAAGTTGCCCAGCGAGGAATCGCCGCGCAAAGCCCGGATGATGGCGGTCAGCGCGCTTAAGCCGACCGCGGCCGACATAAAGAGCATGGCCATGCCGAAGAAAATCTGGCTGAAGTTCGACAGAACCTGTTCCCCGGAATAGTGCTGGAGGTCCGTGTTCGTCATGAAGGAGGTCACGGCTTGAAAGATGGTGCTGGGGAACAGCATCCCCTTGCCGTCCGGGTTCAGCGGCATCCATGGCTGGAGGGCCAAGACCGCATAACCGTAAACGAACATCACGGCGTTGAAGATGAGCAGCGAGCCGGCATACTGCTTCCAGTTCTGCGGGCCGCTGTCCAAACGTTTTTCGAACCAGCCCAGGACCGGCAACGGCCGGTATTTTCCATCCATGATCCAGGCCAGATAGCGGCTTAAGGGGAAGGCGATGAGGGTCCCGGTCGCGAGAAGCGCAACAGGGAGCAACCAGGTTTGCACAAACATGGCTTTAGCTCCTGATCAGCATCTCAGGTTCTGCCATGGCCCTGTTCAGAACCATTCCGGTCGTACCAGGGCCACCACCAGATAGGCGAACAAGAAAGCCGCTATGGCCGCTGTCAGATAGATCATCATGGCCATCACCTCATGATTTATATTTTGTCGCACGCTCTCATGAACAGATAACAGAGTCCCAAGGCTACAAGGCCCAAGAGAAACATGGCCGGCAGCCAGAATAGCAAGTCCATTTTGACATCCTCCTAGAGGGCTATGTCCGGGTGCGTCGCGCCCGGGTTTTTTCCAAGAGGCAGCGTGAAATGAAAAGTCGAACCCTTGCCGGCCTCGCTTTCAGCCCCGACCTCCCCGCCCTGGGCCTGAACGATCTCCTTGACGATGGCCAGTCCCAGCCCCACGCCGGACTTCTCGTCCTGCCCGGGCACGCGGAAGAATGGTTCGAATACGTGGCCAAGCTGTTCGGCGGGAATGCCTTTCCCGGTGTCCTCGACCAAAAACCGGACGCGGTCCGCTTCCGAGAGCGCGCGGACGGTCACGGAGCCGCCGGGACTGGTGAACCGCAACGCATTGGACAGGAGATTCGCGAACACATGGTTTATTTTCTCGGAGTCCGCCATGATTTCGGGCAGGTCGTCCGGCAGGGCATTGACCAGGGTGACGCCCTTGTCCTTGGCCTCCATGAGGAAAGGCTCGAGGGCGTCGCGGATGAGCGCTTGGGGCGAGACCGGCTCGGGAGACAGATGCGATTTTCCCGATTCGATGCGGTTGAGGTCCAGCAAGTCATTCAGGATGGCCACCAGCCTCTCGCTTTCTTCTCTGGCGGCCATGAGCAGTTCCGTCTGCTTCTCGTTGAGCCCTCCCACCCTTTCCTCCAGCAGGAGATGAATGGACATGCGCAGCGAGGTCAGCGGTGTCCTGAGTTGATGCGAAACGGTGGACACCACGCCGCGCTTGAGTTCTTGCTGTTCGTGGACCTGCGTCACGTCGTTCAGGATCAAGGCCACGCCCGTGGGCTCGCTAGGCTCGAGGCCGGCGGGGATCGGAACGGCCATGGGCTGAAAAAAATATTCGCGGTTGTCGTAAAATTGTTGAACGATCCCGCCTCTGGCGTCGCTCTCCACGATGCGACCCTCGTCTAGGGCCCTTTGGATCAGGGGGGGAAGCCATTCGTATCCAAGTTCGCGCGCCAGGACCCCGGGCTTGAGGCCAAACTGCCGATCCGCCGCCTGGGTCGAATTTTCAACCCGTCCATCCAAGTCGAGCACGGCGATGGCCGCCGGAAGCGCCTTGAAGACCTCTTCCGTGGCCCGGCGCGTCCTCATCAGGCTGATCCGGTCCTGCTTTCGGACTTGTCGCAGCGCGGCCGTCATCTCGTTGAAGGATTCGGAAAGCCGACCGATCTCATCTCGGGGCCCCCCTTCCAGCACCAGATCGAGGTTTCCGCGGCGAATCTCGTTGGTCGATTCGATCAGGCGATGGATGGGGCCTAGAATCCACTGATGTGTGAGATAGCTGAGTAGGAACGCCAGAACCGCGGCGGCGGTAATCGCCATCAACATACGCTGGTGCGCGGAATCGGCGAGGCGCCTGGCGGCGTTGTTCGCCTCACTCATATTCGCCTGGTTCATGACCAGGATTTCCTGCGCCAACGCCTTGATCTCCTGGAATAGCGGCTGCAACGTGGAGAAGTAGGCGGCCTGCCGCGCCTCCAAGGAACGCGATGCCGGCGTGAGGAGAGGAATCGCCTCAAGGTACTTGCCGAATAAGGTTTTAAGTCGCTCCGCCCTCTCGCCTTCGCCTGGAAGCGTGATATTGCCAAGCTCCACCTCGAGCGCGGCGCGAAACTGGGGCGTATATTCCTCAATCAGGCTTTTGCCTTCCGCGTCCTTGCCGGCGAGGGTGAACAGGAGGCCGCTGTCCATTCGCTCCAACGATTCCTTCATGTTCTGACAGGCCACCACGCTTCGATAGTTTTCCTTGAGAATCACGTCGATCGCCTGGCCGAGGTTGTCTATCTGCGCCATGGTCAGCACGCCGATCACGGCGACGACGGCCAGCAGGCCGCCGAATCCCAGCAGGAGTTTTTGTCGTAGGCCGATCATATGCCGGACCTCCACTCCGTAAAGGAGCACGTCCCGTGCCAAAATGACAACTCGTGTCTTATCCACTAGTTCCGTATATCACCGCAGGTCTCCACCTGACGATATACAAGTGTAGCTCAGAAAAAACCTTGTAAAATGCAAGGCCGCCGGAAGCTAACGACGGGCTTGCTTAGATGCCGTATTGCTTGCGTTTGCGCCAGAGGGTGGCTTGATCCATGCCCAGAATATCGGCTGCTTCCTGAAGGGACTTTGTGGAGGCAACGACGCGGCGGACATGGTTTTCCTCGATCACCTCCAGAGAGACAGGGTCGCCCAATCGGATGGGAGAGGGATGCGTGGCCATGGAGGCCGGCAGATATTCAAGATCGACGACTTCGGTGGCGCACAAGATGGCTGCTCTCTCGATCACGTTGCGCAGCTCCCGGATATTCCCAGGCCACACGTAATTCCGCAAGGCGCTCAGGGCTTCGCCGCTGAAACCCCGGAAGACCTTGTGGTTCTGCGCCCCGAAAAAGCGCAACATATCCTTGGCCAAGGTCTCCACGTCGTCCGGGCGCTCGCAGAGCGGCGGCAGGTCGATCTGGATGACGTTCAGGCGATAGTATAGGTCTTCCCGGAAACGTCCCTCCTTGACCGCCCGATCCAGGTCCGTATTCGTGGCGGCGATGATGCGCACATCGGCCTTTCTCGTCCGCGGGTCGCCCACGCGCTCGTATTCGCGGTCTTGGATGAAGCGCAGCAGCTTGGGCTGCATTAAAAGCGGCAGGGCTCCGATCTCATCCAAAAACAGGGTGCCGCCCTCTGAGGCCGCGACGCGGCCGGGATTGTCGCTTAGCGCCCCGGTGAAGGCCCCCTTCACATGACCGAAAAGCTCGCTTTCGAGCAGTTCCGGACTTAGCGTCGGGCAAAATACCACGCCGAACGGTTTGTCCGCGCGGCGGCTCCAGCCGTGAACGGCGCGCGCCAGGACGGTCTTTCCGGTGCCGCTGGGTCCGCGCAGCAAGACCACCGCCTCGGATGGCGCCACTTGTCGGGCCAGCTCGATGGCGCGCTGCATAGCGGGATGTTGGGAACTGAACGTCGCCTCCGGGTGCAGCCGCTCCAGGTCCTCTTTCAAGGCGGCAATGCGCTGCTCCATGCTCCGGACCGCGGCCGCGCGCTCGGTGACGAGTTCCACCTGTTCGGGCGTGAAGGGCTTGGGGATATAGTCCGCCGCCCCTCGCCGCATGGCCTCCACTGCGGTATCGATCGAGGCATAGGCGGTGATGACCACGATCTTGAGCCAGGGGCAGGCGCCCAGGAGGGCCGGGATCAGGTCCAGGCCGGATGACGTGCCCAACCGCAGATCCACAAAGGCCAGGTCGAACACCTGCCGATCCGCCTCGGCCTGGGCATCTCGCGCATTGCTGACCGCAACGACCCAGTGCCCGCGCGACTCCAGAGCGACTCTCAGCGTCTTGCGGATATTGATTTCGTCATCCACGATCAGCACGCTCAGGGGAGCCGATTTCCGGTCAACAGTCATCGTTTTCCGCCAGGTTTTATCCATTTCGCGCCGAGCGCATCTTACGGGAATGGCGCGTGGCGCCGCGCCCCATGCGCCTGCGCTGTACCTTCTTCATAACCCTTCTCCAGGCGGCCGTCAATCCGCGGGAAAAAGGGGTCAGGAACCTTTTTCTGATGTTCAATCATTTTGCTTGTTGAAGCAGGGGCCTACAAATATATTGAGTTTATCCAATAAAATAAGGCAAAAGGTTCCTGACCCCTTTTTCGTTCTTACAGTCAGAGGACAGGCGAAGCCCCGGTTGACCGAGGCCGGACGATACGCTACCATGACTCCGGCCCTGAGTCCCGGAGACGCGGGCTTGAGGGTTGTTGTGGAAAGAACTTTCGGTTCTCAACCCACGCCGGGAAAAAAGTCGAAACGGAATCATCACCGGGGCGAGAGACCGCCTCGTCTCCGCCCCGCGAGGACTTGCCATGACCGAGACTCTGAAACCGGAGAAGACCACAGCCCCCCGGAACAACCCGGCCACCCCCACCTGGCCGGTTGAGGACAATCTGACCGTCCTCGAGAACCTTCGCGCCGAGGCCGCCAAAGGTGGTGGTCTGGAGCGGGTCGAAGACCAGCACCGCCGCGGCAAGCTCACGGCCCGGGAACGGGTCGAGCTGCTCCTGGACCAGGGTTCTCTCGAGGAGTTCGACGTGCTCAAGACCGGACGGGGCGGCCACCTGGGCGACGACCGGGAGTACTTGAGCGACGGCGTGATCACCGGCCACGGCATCATCGACGGCCGGGAGGTTTTTTTCTTCAGCCAGGATTTCACCGTCATCGGCGGCTCCCTGGGCGAAGCCCATTCCGAGAAGATCAGCAAGGTCATGGACCACGCCGTGCGGGCCGGGGCCCCTTTTATCGGGCTCAACGACTCTGGCGGGGCCCGCATCCAGGAGGGCGTGGATTCTCTGGCCGCCTACGGCGAAATCTTCAACCGCAACGTCCAGGCCAGCGGGGTCATCCCCCAGATTTCCTGCATCATGGGCCCCTGCGCCGGCGGCGCCGTCTACAGCCCGGCCATGACCGACTTCACCTTCATGGTCGAAAATTCCTCGTACATGTTCGTCACCGGCCCCAACGTGGTGAGGACGGTCATCCACCAGGACATCAGCTTCGAGGACCTGGGCGGGGCCGATGTCCATGCTGAAAAGAGCGGCGTGGCCCATTTTGTCCTGCCCAACGACATCCTCTGCCTGCGCGAAGTCCGCCGGCTTATCAGCTACCTGCCCTCGAACAACCAGCAGCGGCCGCCCTTTTTGGACCTGCGCGACCCGCCGAACCGGGCCGACCCGGTCCTGGACTACCTGGTGCCCCTGAATCCCAATCAGCCCTATGACATGTCCATCCTCATCCACAGCATCCTGGACGGGGCCGAGTTCTTCGAGGTGCATGCCCATTTCGCCCGCAACCTCATCGTCGGCTTCGGCCGGCTGGGCGGGCAGACCATCGGGTTGATCGCCAACCAGCCCTCGGTTCTGGCCGGCGTATTGGATTCGAACGCCTCGGTCAAGGGGGCCCGTTTCGTGCGCTTCTGCGACGCCTTCAACATTCCCCTGATCTGCCTGGTGGACGTGCCGGGCTTCATGCCCGGGCCGGAGCAGGAACACGGCGGCATCATCCGCCACGGGTCCAAGCTTTTGTACGCCTTCATCGAGGCCAGCGTGCCACGCATCACCGTGGTGGTGCGCAAGGCTTACGGCGGGGCCTATGTCGTCATGAACTCGAAGCACATCGGGGCCGACATCAACTATGCCTGGCCCACGGCCGAGATCGCCGTGCTCGGCCCGCGCGGCGCGGCTGAAATCCTGTACCGCCGGGAGATCGCCGCCTCCCCGGACCCGGCCGCCGCCTTGGTCGAAAAAGAGGCCTCCTACCGCGAGACCTTCGCCAACCCTTTCCTGGCGGCCAAACGCGGGTACATCGACGACGTCATCTTCCCCAGAAGTACCCGGCGGCGCCTCATCCGCAGTCTCCAATTCCTCGAGGGCAAACAGACGACCCGCCCTCGGCGCAAGCACGGGAACATCGCACTGTGAGGTATTCGAGAGAAACCAAAGTGTTCAAAAAAATACTCATCGCCAATCGCGGCGAGATCGCGGTTCGCATCATCCGCACCTGTCGCCGGCTGGGCCTCGAGACCCTGGCCGTCTATTCCGAGGTGGACGCCCGGGCCCCCTATGTGCGGGAGGCGGACGAGGCCGTCCCTATCGGCGGGGCACTGGCCCGGGAGTCTTATCTCGACGCAGGGCGGCTGTTGGCTGTGGCCCTGGAGCGCGGGGCCTCGGCCGTTCATCCGGGGTATGGCTTTCTGTCCGAGAGCGCCGCGTTCGCCCGGCAGGTGGCCTCGGCCGGTCTGACCTTCATAGGTCCGACGCCCGAGGCCCTGGCCGCGCTAGGCGACAAGATGGCCTCGAAGGTCCTGGCCATCGAGGCCGGGGTGCCGGTGGTTCCTGGTCACCATCGACCCCTGCCCGACGGGCCGGAGGCCCTGAAGATCGCCGAGCGGGTGGGCTGGCCGCTGGTTCTCAAGCCGGCCGCGGGCGGAGGCGGGCGGGGCATGCGCATCGTGAGCGGCCCCGGCGAATTTCCCGAAGCCCTGGCCTCAAGCCGCGAGGAGACCCGCAAGGGTTTCGGCGACGACCGCATCTTCATCGAACGCTACATCACCCGGCCTCGGCATATCGAGATGCAGATTCTGGCCGACCATCACGGCCAGGTGATCTATCTCGGCGAGCGGGAGTGCTCGATCCAGCGGCGGTACCAGAAGGTGATCGAAGAGACGCCCTCGCCGGCCGTGAGCGAAGACATGCGCCAGGAGATGGGCCGCGTTTCCCAGGTCCTGGTTCGGGCCGCCGGGTACACCAATGCCGGGACAATCGAGTTCATTTTGGACCCGGACGGCCACTTCTATTTTCTCGAGGTGAACACCCGGCTCCAGGTCGAGCACCCCATCACGGAGATGGTCACCGGGCTGGACCTGGTGGAACTCCAGATTCGCCTGGCCGCCGGGGAGCCTTTGCCCCTGGCCCAGGAGGACGTCCGGCGACGCGGCTGGGCCATCGAGGCCCGCATCTGCGCCGAAGACCCGGCCCGGGATTTCCTGCCCACGACCGGCATCATCACCCGCTATGCCGTGCCTCGCGGCCAGAACATCCGGGTGGACAGCGGCATCGAGGCCGGGAGCGAGATCACCATCCATTACGATTCATTGCTGGCCAAGGTGGCGGCCTGGGGGACGGACCGGGAGGAAGCCCGCCAGACCTTGATTCGGGCCCTCAACGGCTATCACCTCGAGGGCATGACCACCAACGCCGATTTCGTCAACGCCGTCGTCAACCATCCGGCCTTTGCCGCCGGGGACCTCTCCACCGGGTTCATCGCCGAACATTTCTCGAACGGCGAGAGCCTGATCCCTCCGAACCCGCGGCACCTCGAGGCCATGGTCATGGCCGCCACCCTGGTCTATCACAACCGCCAGGGACTGGTGCTCGAGTCCTTGAGGCCCATGAGCCCCATGGTCGGCGGGCCGCCTATCCGGCCGGAACGCTATGATTACGTGGTCCGGGTGGACGAGACCGTTTTCCGGACCAAGCTCGAGAGCGACGCGGCCAAGCGGCGCTGGACCATTCACCTGGACGGCCGCCCCTTCGAGGTCCTGACCCCGGAATTCGAGTTCTACCGCCGGCGGCTGGCCATGAGGATCGACGGCGTCTCCCACATGTTCCGGCTGCAATACGACCAGAACCACATCAAGGTCTGCTTCTGCGGCATGGTGCGCATCTGCGAAATCTACAAGCCGGCCGAATGGGACCTGGCCAAGTACATGCTGCGGGGTCGGCGGGAGTTCAAGGAGAGCGTCCTGAGCTGCCCCATGCCCGGCCTGATCACGGCGGTCCTGGTCAGCCCCGGCGACGAGGTGCGCAAGGGCCAGGTGCTTTTCCGCATGGAGTCCATGAAAATGGAGAGCGCCGTGGCTTCGTCCTGCGACGGGCTGGTGGAAAAGGTCCTGGTCACCGTCGGCCAAGCCGTCGAGAGCGGCGAGACGCTGCTGGTCTACAAGCGGTGAAAAGCGAATCAGTGTAGGGGCATCCGGCGGATGCCCTGGGCGAGCGCCGCTCGCCCCTACATTCGTCTCTGCTGCGACCATAACCCCGGTTTTTGGTCAAAACGAAATATGAGCGTTTTCGACACGCCTGTGAGCGAATATGAGCGCTTTTGCGTTTGACAGGGGGGGGCAGGGGGGTTGGCGGTTGGACTTCTTATTGACCGAAAGAGGCCGGTGGAGTACCATGCTCGAAAACAAATTTCTTTTTTGTTCGGGCCAGGGATCGCCATATGTGACAGGGGAGGCAATCCGTCCCGCAACCGCCAAATGGTTCAGCTTATCAACGCTTGCGGTTCTGAAAGGTTGGGAACAAGGTGAAGCTTCCGCATTTTCAGGTCTCCGACGGCCACCGCAAAGTTCTGCTCCTGGCCAGCTCCTGTCTTATTGTCGCCGTGGCCGCTGTCGTCATCTTCATGGTTCTGACCGGCCCGACTGTCGCTGGACTGTATAAGAACGCCAAGGCCGCATATGAGCGGGGCGACTTCCCCAAGGCCCTCCGGTTATTGCGGCCATTAGCCGAGCAGGGTAACGCAAAGGCTCAGCACGGCCTCGGCGTTATGTACGTCCATGGCCAAGGCGTTCCGCAAGACTATACCGAGGCGGCAAAGTGGTTCCGCTTGTCTGCCGAACAGGGTTACGCATCGGCCCAGTTCAACCTTGGCCAAATGTACAAGTTAGGCCAAGGCGTGCCGCAAGATTCCGCAGAGGCGGTAAAATGGTATCGCTTGTCTGCCGAGCAAGGTCTTGCAGACGCCCAGTTCAACCTCGGCGCCATGTATGACCAAGGCTGGGGCGTACCACAGAACTTTGCCGAGGCGGCAAAATGGTACCGCTTGTCTGCCGACCAAGGGTATGCATTGGCCCAGTACAGCCTTGCCCCTATGTACGCCCAAGGCCGGGGCGTACCGCAGGATTATACCGAGGCAATAAAATGGGATCGCAAGGCAGCCGAGCAGGGTCTCGCAGATGCCCAGTTCTTCCTCGGCCTTATATACAGAGTAGGCCAGGGCGTGCCGCAGGACTATACCGAGGCGGCTAAGTGGTACCGCTTGGCCGCAGAGCAGGGACATGCAGATGCCCAGTTCTTCCTCGGCTTCATGTACGATACAGGCCAAGGTGTACAGAAGGACTATGCCGAGGCGGCGAAGTGGTACCGAATGGCTGCAGAGCAGGGTCTTGCAGACGCCCAGCTCTTCCTCGGCTCCAAGTACGCCCAAGGCCAAGGCGTGCCCCAGGACGAAACTGAGGCGGCAAAGTGGTACCGAATGGCCGCTGACCATGGGAAGGCAGATGCCCAGTTCTTTCTCGGCCAAATGTACCTGGTAGGCCAAGGCGTGCCGCAAGACTATGCCGAGGCGGTAAAGTGGCACCGCTTAGCCGCCGACCAGGGTAACGCAAAGGCCTTGTACAACCTCGGCCTCATGTACGTCCACGGCCAAGGCGTACCACGGAACTATACCGAGGCGGTAAAGTGGCTCCGCCGGGCTGTAGAGCAAGGTCACGCTATGGCCCAGTACAGCCTCGGCGTCATGTACGTCAAGGGCCAAGGCGTACCGCAGAACTATACCGAGGCGGTAAAATGGTACCGCTTGGCCGCAGAGCAGGGTGAGGCATTGGCCCAGTATTACCTCGGCCACATGTACCACTACGGCCACGGTGTTCCGCAAGACTATGCCGAGGCAATAAAATGGGATCGCAAGGCAGCCGAGCAGGGTCTCGCAGATGCCCAGTTCTTCCTCGGCCTTATATACAGAGTAGGCCAGGGCGTGCCGCAGGACTATACCGAGGCGGCTAAGTGGTACCGCTTGGCCGCAGAGCAGGGTCTTGCAGACGCCCAGTTCTTCCTCGGCCAAATGTACCTCCTAGGCCAGGGCGTGCCCCAGGATTATGTCCAGGCCTACATGTGGTTCAACCTAGCCGCTTCTCGGTTTCCACCGGGAAATGACTTAGATAAAGCCGTTAAGTGGCGCGAATTAACGGCTGAGCGTATGACCCCGTCCCAAATTGCCGAAGCGCAGGGCCTGGCCCGGGAGTGGCAGCCGGCGGAACCGAAAGCCACTGTGCCGTCGCCAGCCCCGCCGAAGGAACCACGCGCGGCCAGCGCCGGCACCGGCTTCTTTGTGACCCAGGAAGGCCACATCCTGACCTGCGCCCACGTCGTCAGCGGCTATTGGCAGGTTCGGGTGCGCCTCGCTGATGGCGGGACGCTTTCGGCCGTGGTCCTGGCTACGAACGATCAAGACGACCTGGCCTTGCTTAAGGTGGAGACCAAACCGAGGTATGCGGTTGTCTTTCGGAGTGGGTCGCCGGTAAGGCAGGGTGAGACCATTGTCCTTTATGGCTTTCCCTTGACCGGGCTTCTCGCCACCTCGGGCAATGCAACCAGCGGCAACGTCACTGCCCTGGCCGGCCCGGCTGACGAGGCGCGCCTGATGCAGATTTCCGCTCCGGTTCAGCCCGGCAACAGCGGCGGGCCGGTCTTGGATCAGGGCGGCCAAGTGGTAGGCATGGTCCTCTCCAAGCTGGACGTGATTAAGGTGGCCCGCGTCATCCAAGACATCCCGCAGAACGTCAACTTCGCGCTCAAGTCCTCGGTGGCGATGAACTTCCTCGAAAGCCGAGGCGTCTCTTTCTCGACCGCGGCCAAGGGTTCCCCTCTGACCCCGGCCGACCTTGCCGCGCGGGCCAGGGCCATCTCGGTTCTTGTGGAATGTGTCAAGTGAGCCCGGTTTTAATGGGAAAAATCAAGAGCCTTCCGGGCCAGCGGTCCCAGCGGGATGGGGTGGTTTAAGCCGCCTGAAGAACTCGTATCTCCCTGGTCTGCAACAGATCGGATTGGAGCCGCTGCCCGCCGCCCTTTCGATTCGGTCCACGGTCAGGGTCGCGGCGCCGAAGTTTTCCTCCACCTTGCCCCATAAAAGGTACGGCCGGCCCCAGTCCAGCATGTGGCAGAAGTGGCGGTGCACGGCCGGAAACAGGGTCGCCTCCACCACCCCGGTCTCGTCTTCGAAGGTCACGAAGCGCATGGGGTCGCCTTTGTGCGTGGTGACCACCTTGGCCGTGATCAGCCAGCCGGCCATGCGTACCCGTCGGCCCATGAAGCGATTAAGGTCGGCCGCCTTGGTCAGCCCTTTGCCGGCCAGGGTTTTTTCAAAGAGGACGATGGGGTGTCGGTCCACGAGGAAGCCCAGCACGGCGAATTGGCGGCGCAGGCGTTCGATCTCGCGGCCCGGGGGAAGGACGGGCGCCGGGGCCGGCGGTTCCTCAGGAAAAAAACCGGTCTCCCGGGCCGGCGCGGGCCTGCGGGCCTGGTTCTTTTGCCAGCGGGCCAGGCGCCAGCGGACCAAGGCGTGGTCTTCACCCGGCGCCAGGCGGTCCAGGGCCCCGGCCTGGATCAAGGCCCGGGCCTCGAGGTCGTCGGGCCGCACGCGGCTTAGAAAATCCTCCACGCCCGCATAATCGCCCCTCTCGCGCTCGGCCACGATCCGCTCCTGGGTCTCATGTCCCAGCCCCTTGACGGCCATGAGCCCGACGCGCACGTTTTTTCCCTGGCCCTGCCAGCGGACCAAGCTGGTCTGAACGTCCGGCGAAAGGACGGCCAGCCCCAGCCGGCGGGCCTCGGACACGTAGGCGAAGGTGCTGTAAAACCCGCCCTGGTTGCTGATGACCGCGGCCATGAACTCGGCCGGGAAATGCACTTTTAAAAAAGCCGCCTGGAACGAGACCCGGGCGTAGCTGGCGCTGTGCGGCTTGCAAAAGGAATACCCGCTGAAGCTCATCATCATCTGCCACACGGCCAGGGTCTCGGCCTCGGTCACGCCGCGGCCCTTGGCCCCGGCCTCGAACCGCTCCCGAAAATCCCGGAGCGCGCGCTCCCGGTCCTTCTTGGACATGACCTTGCGCAGCCCGTCCGCCTCGGCGTGGGAAAACCCGGCCAGGGCCATGGCCACCTTGGACACGTCCTCCTGGTAAACCATGACGCCGAAGGTCTCGTCCAAAATGTCGGCCAGGAGCGGGTGGATCGGCTCCCAGGCTCCGCCCTTGAGCCGGCGCAGATACTCCTGGATGAACTCGTTGGCCGCCGGCCGGATGATGCTGCTGTGGATGACCAGGTGTTCGAAGTCGCCGCAGCCGGCCTTCTGCTGGAGCAGGCGCATGGCCGGGCTTTCGATGTAAAAGCAGCCCATGGTCCGGCCCTGGGCCACGGCCGCCTGCGTGTCCGGGTCGTCCTCGGGCTCCCAGCGGGTCTCGTCAAAGGCCAGGCCGTTTGCATGGATATTGATGAGGGCGTCGCGGATGACGCCCAGGCTGCGGTTGCCCAGAAGGTCGATTTTGACCAGGCCGCCGTCCTCGGCGCCGTCCTTTTCCCACTGGATGATGGGCACGCCCTTGGGGGCGCGCTCGATGGGCACGTAGCTTTGGATCGGGGCCGGCGTGATGATCATGCCGCCGGAGTGGACCGAGAGGTGGCGGGGGGCGCCCACGATTTTCTGAGCCAGGGCCAGGATTTCGGGCCAGGGCTCGGGGAAGTCGAGGTCCCGCAGCTCGGGCAGGCGTTCGAGCCGGTCCTTTAAGTCTTCGCCGGAGTCGGCCAGGCCCCACAGCCAGGGCAGCCGCTTGGTGACCTCGAGAATCTCCCGGTCCATGAGTCCGTACACCTTGGCCACCTCCCGGATGGCCATGCGCGGCTGGAAGGTGACGTGGTTGGCGACCATGGCCGCGCGGCCGTCGTACTGCGCGAGGACCGAGGCCAGCACGTCGTCCCGTTCGTCCCAGGCGAAGTCCACGTCGATGTCGGGCGGGTCGACGCGGTCCGGGTTGAGGAAGCGTTCGAAGTAGAGGTTGTGCTTGAGCGGGCAGACGTTGGTGATGCCCAGGCTGTAGGCCACGAGGGAGGCGGCGCCCGAGCCTCGGCCGCAGATGCGGGGGCTTCGCTGGACGATGTCTTTGACCACCAGGAAGTAGGCGGAAAAGCGTTTGGCCGCGATCATCTCGAGTTCGTGTTCCAGCCGTTCGACCACGGCCTCGGACAGGTCGAGGCCGTAGCGGCGGCGGGCGCCGGCATAGGCTGCCTCGCAAAGCACGGCCTCGGCGGACCGGCCGTCTGGGTCGTGCCAAGGGGGCAGCACGGGCGTGGGGTCCGGGCCGGGGAAGGCGAGGCGCTCGGCCAGTTCATGGGAGGCGGCCAGGGTCTCGGGCCAGATGGCGAACCGCTGCTCATACTCGGCGGCCGTAGCCAGCCAGGCGTCCGGCGGCGCGGCATCCCGCGGGCCGAGGCGCGAGAGCGAGGTATTTTTTTCGATGGCCCGCAGCACCCGGTGCACGGCAAGGTCGGCGGGGTCCAGGAAGAAGCTGCCCGGCACGGCCACGGCCAAAAGGCCGAGACGCCGGGCCGCTTGCCGCGCCTTTTCCGCCGGGCCGCAAGGCCGGCGCGGCAGGGACGCGGCCACGGTCACGCCCGCCTCGCGCCAGGCGGCCAGCCACTCGGACTTGGCGGTCAGCACCACCAGGCCCTCCGCGTGCTCGGGCAGGGCCGTCTCCAAGGAGAAATCGGGCTCGAGATGCCGGCGGCTGAGCAGCCGGCAGAGGTTTTGATAACCCTCGGCGTTTTCCACCAGGCAGACGGCCCGGCCGTCCCGGCCCGGGTCCGTTACCTCGGCTCCGACCACGGGCCGGATGCCTTCCCGGCCGCAGGCCCGGAGAAAGAGCCAGAGGCCGTACAGGTTGTCCGTGTCGGTCAGGGCCAGCCTATCGAACCCGCGCGCCCTTGCGGCCCGGCAGAGCGCCTCGATCGGGGCCGTGCCCCACATCAGGGAAAAATGCGAACGCGCCGTCAGGGGGATCATGCCGAAAGCCCCGCGGCCGGCGCCTCGGCCCGGCCCTCGCCCCACAGGGTGCGGCCCAGACGCACCGTGGCCGGACCAAAGCGAAAACGGATTTCGTCCAGGGCCGCGTCCAGCCGCTCGTGGGGCTTGGATAAAATTTCTCGGGCCTCGAACGGGAAAAGCTCAAGCTGGGCCGGCGGCTCGACCAGCCGGTCGCAGATCAGCTTCAGGTGCCGGACGCGCACGCGCCGCATGAGCGCCAGGGAGAGCGCCTGCCGGGCCAGGTCGAACAGCCGGACGTCATGGGCCGTCCCGGCCGGCCAGGACCGCTGGCGCGCCGCCCGCACCCCGTCGCTAAAGTCCAGCAAAACCCCGACCCGCCGCGTTGCCCGGCCCCCGGCCCGCAACTCCCGCCCCACCCGCTCCACCAGCCCGTACAGCACCGACTCCAGCCGGCCGAGATCGTTGGTGTCCTCGCCGAACTCGTACTCCGCATGAGCCGACGGCGGCCGGCTGCCCACCGGTAGCACGGGCGAGGCGTCCTGGCCCCGCACCAGGCGATGGATGTGCAAAGCCCGGCGGCCGAAGACCACCTCGAGCTGGGCCGGGGTCCAGCACGTGGCCTGGGCCACCTTAACCACGTGGAACTCCCGGAAACAGGCCAGGTCCTCCCCCTCCAGGCCGGGTAGAAACGACAGCGGCAGGGTTTTAAGAAAATTCTCTTCTTCGCCGGCCTCGACGATATACTCGCCCGCGGGCTTGACCACCCGCGTGGCCGCCTTGGCCACCAGCTTGTTCGGCGCCACGGCCCAGATGGGGTCGAGCCTAAGATCGGCGCGCACCTCTTGCCGGACCCGCCAGGCCACGTCCGGCCCGGCGCCGAAGAGCCGGCCCGTGCCGGTCAGGTCCGCGAACAGGTGCCCGTTGCCCTCCCCGGCCTCGATGCGGGGCGAGTAGGGCAGGAGATGTTTCAGAAAGGCCTCCATGGCCCGTTCGTAGCGGTCGGGATGCGGGGCGAGGACCCGGGCCTCATGGCAGAACCGCAGGGCACGTCTGAGGGCCATGCCCTTGCGCACGCCGGCCTGGTACGCCTCCTCGCTCATGTCATAGACCGCGGCTCGGGCCGCCCCCTGCGGCGCCACGATCACCGGCCGGTCCCTCAGGCGCGCGTCCACCACCCGCTCCACGGCCACGGCGAAGTCGGCCACGTTCAGGTGCACGACGACGCGGGGTCTATACAGAGCGTCATAACTTCGCATACCTGTGTTGCTCCTCGGCTCGTCACTGCGGCGTACTATTCGTACGCCTCATTCCTCGCCTTCGCCCAAGCCTTGGTCTGCTTTGTTCTGACGCTCTGTAGGCGCATCTCTTTATGAGGCTGTATCTAAAGTCGGGCCAGGGCAAGTCCATATTCCGCCCTAATAGACGCATTGTTTGGAATATTTTTTAACCACGAAATAAACGAAAAATTATTTTCTTTGATTCGTGTATTTCGTGGTTTCAATTCTTTTCGCACTTACGCACTCTCGCACTTTCGCACTTCTACAGCTTGGCCAGGGCAAGTCCGTATTCCGCGAGCAGCCGGGCCAGGTCCTGGGCGTTCCGCGGCGCCTGGGCCCGCACGTGGTTGTTGAAAACGATGATGCCGGAGCGGGCCTGCCGGGCCATGGGCACGATCCGATTTTCCACCCATTCCCGCAGCTCTTCCTCGGCGTAGTCGTAGTCGAACTGAAGCTGCTTGCGACCCTGGTTCCACCCCTTGGCGTTGCGGCCGTGAAAGCGCACGTAGAACAGGTCCGGGTTGGTGACCACGTCCAGGGCCGGGAAAAGGCCGGGCAGGTCCGGTTCGTCCACCGCGGCCAGGGTCACCCGCCGTTTTTCGAGCTCGGCGAAGACGCGGTCCGCGGCCCAGGAGGGGTGGCGGAACTCCACGGCCAGAGGCAGGCCGGCCAGGTTGTCCAGGAGGGCGGCCAGGTATTCCCGGTTGCGGGGGGCCCGGCCGAAGCCGGGCGGGAGTTGAACCAGGACCGCGGCCAGTTGGCCCGACTGGATCAGCGGGGCCATGCCGTCCCGAAAAGCGGCCGCCTCGCGGCGCCAGGCCTCGGGCACCACCTCGTGGGTCAGGCTGCGGGTCAACTTGGCCGAAAAGCGAAAGGCCTGCGCCACCTGCCGCCGTTGTCGCTCGATGGCTTCGGCCCGGGGCATCTGGTACCAGGTGTAGTTCAGCTCGGTCATGGGAAACCGCTGGGCGTACAGGGGCAGCATCTCGGCCGGCTTGGTCCCGGCCGGATAAAAGCCGGCCTCCACCCACTCCGTGTACGAGTAGCCGCAGGTGCCCACCCAGAGACGGCAAGCCTGGCCCGGCCCCGCGCCTTGGTTTTCCGACCGCCCCATGGCCCTCTCCTAAAGCGAGACCCTTGCAAAACTTCGGCTGCCGGCCGAACTCATTGTCGGGCTTCGGCTCGAAGTCCTCGAAATATAGGTAATATTCCTGCGGCCCCTCGACTTCGCTCGGGGCCGTGAGCTTGTCGAACGGCTTCGATCCTCGCCTTCCTCGATTTCGTCTCGGCTTCCTATGTTTTGCCACGGTCTCAAAGCAGCGCCACCTGCTCCGGCCCGCGCTCGAGGCCCACCACCTTGCCCTGGACCAGAATCTCGTCAAAGCCGTAGAACAGGGGCGCATAGCGTTGGTTGGCCGGCCGCAGCTCGATGCGGTCCTCATGAAGGAAGAACCGCTTGATCGTCGCCTCTTCCCCGCCGATGAGGGCCACCACGATCTCGCCGCTAAGCGCGTACTGCCGCGGTTCGCAGATGGCCAGGTCCCCGTCCAGGATGCCGGCCTCCACCATCGAGTCCCCCTTGACCTTGAGGGCGAACAGGTTCGGGCCACGGTACAGGGCCGCGTCCACCACCCGCGTGCCCTCCCATTCCTGCTGGGCGTACATGGGCAGGCCGGCCGTGCACCGGCCGATGATGGGCACCTCCCGCCACCGCTGCCCGGCCGTCACCTCCCGGGCCCGGTTCAGGAGATACACCTCGCGGCTGTACCGGCCGCCCCGCTTGAGAAAACCCTTGGCCTCCAGCGCCTCGAGGTGCTGGCGGACGGCGACGTGGCTGACCCCCAGCGCGGCCGCGGCCCGGCGCAGGCTGGGCGCCTTGCCGGCACGGGAGATTTCGCATTCCAGGTACGACAGGCAGGCCTGTTGTTTCGGGGAAAGCTCGGGCGGCATGGTTTCCTCCTTGCGGAAAGGTATTTGGAGCATACCCCACCACAATGTAAATGTCAATGTAAATATTTATGTAAAGATTGTTTCCTTTTCGCGGACAGCCGTTTACCGCCTTGCCCTCGACCCACGGGGCGATCTGGGCCGTGGTGGTCATGCAGTAGGGGTTCTTGGCGCGGCCCGGCCCATCGTGGATATCCGTTTGACAGCCGGGGATTCGATGGATTACCGTGCCCGGAGGCAGGGAACCTGCCCAGCCTTCGATTTTATCCAGGGGGAGAGCCACAACTGATGAAAAGAGATGCACATCTGGAAGCCCTCTTCAATCCCTCGTCGGTGGCCATCATCGGCGCTTCCAGGGATGAGCGGAAGTCGGGAGGGCGTTTCTTTCAGAGTCTCATGCGCAATGGCTTCAAAGGGTCTTATTACGCCGTGAACCCCCAGGAAACGGAGGTCATGGGCCAAAAGGCCTATGCCTCGGTGTTGGACATCCCTGGGGAGGTCGATCTCGTGGTCATCACCATACCTGCCGCGGCCATGCCGAGGGTCATGGCCGACTGCGCCAAAAAGCAGGTCAAGGCCGCCGTCATCTTCAGCGCGGGTTTCCGGGAAGCCGGGGCTGAAGGCAGGGACCTGGAAAAAAAGGTGCTGGAAGCGGCCAGGCCAGGCGGGGTCCGCATCATCGGCCCCAATTGCATGGGGGTCTATAACCCCGGCCACGGACTGAACACCATCGTGTCTCATATCGATTTACCCCGGGAGAGCGGCCATGTCTCCTTTATCGGACAGAGCGGCTGGGCCAGCGAGAATTTTATTATTGCCGGTTCTGACCGCGGCCTGCGTTTAGGCAAGGTGGTCAGCGCCGGAAACCAGGCCGATCTTTGTGTCACGGACTATCTTCGCTTTCTCGGGGACGATCCGGAAACGGAATTCATCGGCGCCTATCTCGAAGGGATTCCCAACGGCCAGGAATTTTTGCGCCAGGCCAGGAAGGTCACCTTGCGAAAGCCCGTGGTGATCTGGAAGGCGGGCCGGACCAAGGCCGGGGCCCGGGCCGTGGCCTCGCATACCGCCTCCATGGCCGGCGCCGACGGCTTGTGGGACGCGGCGTTCAAGCAGGCCGGGATTATCCGGGCGAGTCAATTCGACGACCTGGTGGACTTCGCAGCCGCCTTCGGCTGTCCCTATCTGCCGGCTGGGAACCGCATCGGTCTGATCGGGGAAGCGGGAGGCGGAGGCGCCGCCGGTTCCGATGCTTGCGAAAGCGCGGGGCTAGAGGTCAATCAATTTCCCGAACCGCTTCAAGAGCAACTGCGGGATTGCCTCGAGGGGTCGGCGGCGCCCTTTTCCAGCCTCAGAAATCCGGTCGATCTCGTCTCGCCTCGCCGCATCGAATATCCTGAGTTCATCAGCCGCTGCCTTAAGATCATGGCCGCGGCTGTGGACGCCTTCATTTTTTTCACCTACTTCGCTCTGGACGATGCCGCCTTCCTCGAAGCCATGGCCGATCTGAGGGACAGGATTCGTAAACCGGTTTTTGTCGTTCCGGGATACGCCACCAGGCAGGGCGAGGGCATGTTCCAATACACCCGAAAAGGTGTGCCCGCACTGCCCACGCCTGAAAGGGCTGCCCGGGCCATCGCCGCTCTTCGTCAATATGCCAAGTATCTCGAAGAGCATAAAAAGGCATAAGGCGGCCTGGCCCGCTCGCATAGCGGTTTCTCGCGGCTTTCTCCTCATTCCAGGGCTCTGCCCTGGAACGGGCAAATAGATTCGGGGCACCGCCCCGACACCTTAGCAACCCGGTTCGTAGCGGTTACGTGGATGTTCCGGGATTTTGAAGATATTCGCGCGCGTGGCAGTATATGGGGAGCGATGGTTTAGTTCCAATTGAAATTATGGTCCTGGCGTTGGTGTTGAGGCAGAGCCTCAAATCGTTCACATCGTTCCAGGGCAGAGCCCTGGAACGAGGAAATCTCAGGCAAGGATGCGCCGAGATGACTCATTTCGGCTACAACCAGCATATCCTCGGTCCCAAGCCTTTCGATGGCCTTGCCCAAGGCCCTTTCTCGCCAGGATTTTTGACCCGAAAAGCTCTCTTCGATAAAATCGATTTTACCTAATCCGCGATCCTTCGCCAGGTTAAGGATCAGCGACCGCTGCCTTTCCCGATCTTCCTGATCTCCTGAAACCCTGATGTACCCCTTGGCATCCGCCATGGGATCACCCAGGAAATGATTTGTTATTTGGACAAGTTAGATGAATTGACACTTCCTGGTACATGACATCGAAGCCAATATCAACATTTTATTTATATTTGACGGGTGAGACTAGATCTAATACTAGGAGTACAAATTAAATAAAATAAAAACAACAAGTTACGTCATTTTTTTCTTGACGCGGGCGTTTCCGGCTGATACGCTTCATCCAACCATACAAGCAGCCATTGCAAAAAACCTCGGGAGGATGATCGTGCAGCCCAGTGCGACCATGCTAGTGAGCCCCCCGAAAAACGGGAAGGAGGATGATCGCCGATGCGCGTGCCGTCCCTGGGCCGAAGCGGTGAGGTTGCTGGGTTCTGGTTTGGTAGGATTGGCTGGTTAAAAGGTCTTGCGCAGCGGCTCTTGCAGTTCACTTCGCTGTAAGGAAAGGATAAGATGTTATGCGATCCAAAATCTTCTTGGCGGTGAATCGGCCCCGGTTCTTTGGACACAAGATTAGCATCAGGCGGCCATCCTCGTCAAAGAGGTTTGCCGGTATTCGAGAGGGCTCAAATAGCCCAGCC
>Ga0315282_10003105_pt1 | contig 29957 bp, 28 predicted proteins | sample YL17G07_20_MG_FD_203693 | JGI IMG/M metagenome (GOLD analysis project Ga0315282, IMG submission 203693) | Sediment microbial communities from Yellowstone Lake, YNP, Wyoming, USA - YL17G07_20 | ecosystem: Environmental > Aquatic > Freshwater > Lake > Sediment | place: USA: Wyoming | collected... | reverse complement strand
ACTATGGTCTCGATGATTTCATCGCTTGGCATCTTGTCCGCGTAGTTGCGTGTGGATCTATGCTCGAGCATGGTTCTGATGACGGGATTCTCTATCATGCTAACTCACTATGCTTTTCACTGCAGAATGCACATAAATCATTTCCGCCAACTTGCGCTCATATCTGCACGCTCGGCTTATGAATAGGCCTCTAGACGCTTGGCGGATCTCTCCGATCTTGTGCTATGAGACTATCCCAAACCTCCTCGTCAAGAAGACCTTCACGAAGTCGTTCAGCAGGAGGCAGGTGAGAAATGAGTAGATGAGTACTGTCAGGAGTTCAACTGATGATATCGGAAGGACTCCAGGTATCCCGAAGATTGTGATCAGCGTCACGATTGCGGAGTTGACCAGCATCGATAGCGCAAGAGGCGTGCTCGGCCTAGATTCCCAGAAGTGCCCGCGCTCCCTGACCACCAACACTGTGAAGTATCCGGAGAAAACTAAGAAGCTGAAAACGAAAGTGCGCAGCCTGCCAAGATCTTCACCCAACTTGAAGATCGAGAGCCCACCGTATAGCACGACCATGGACTCGGCCACTAGGAGAAGACCAAGGTAGATCCCCAGTCTGGTCAGGCGTGTTATGTCCCAAGTCTCAGGCTTCGCGGAGGGCTTTGTCTTGTCTGTTGAGATGGATAGTGTGACGTAATCGCTTAGGAACATGAGGAGTATCATGTGGAACGTTGACACGACATACTCGCCCGTGAGGACCAGGGCCAGGACTATGAAGATCACTCGCTTGAAGCTCCTAATGACCTTGTTGACTATCCAATTGGTTATCCTGCGGTGTATAATCCTCCCGTTCTTGACAAGCTCTGCTATGCCTTCGAGCCCTTCACTGGTCAAGACGACGCTGGATGATTTCTTTGCTACATCGGTAGCGTTACTAACAGCTATTCCGACTTCGGCCTGCTTCAATGATGGTGCGTCGTTGACACCATCCCCCGTCATACCGACTACGTGGCCGCGGTTCTGGAGCGCCCTCACGATCAGGTACTTGTCCTCAGGGTAGATCTCCGCAAAGCCGCTGGTTGTCTCTAGGCCTTCGGGTTCCTTTTTCTGTTGTGCGGCGGCCTTGAGATCCGATACCTTGGTGATCGTCCCCTCCAGTCCGACTTGCGCTGCCATCTCTTTCGCAATTGGCAGAGCGTCGCCTGTCAGCATTTTCACTGAAACCCCGAGGGCGTTGAGTTCCCGGATGAGCTGAGCGGAGTCAGGTCTCGGCTTGTCATAGAGGGCGGCTATGCCAACCAAGCCCAGGCGTTTTTCATCTTCGCCTTTGGCGATTGCCATCGTTCTGTAACCTCTAGCCGAGAAGTCCCCTACGATCCTCTGCACTTCAGTGAGTCGTTCGCGACCATCCTCACACAATGCCGTTATGACCTCGACCGCGCCCTTTGATACGTAGAGCAGTCGCCCTTCTCTTTCTACAGTGGCCTGTGTTCTTCTGCTGGAAGGGTCAAACGGGACGAACGATTTCCGGGAATAGGCATCTAACTGAACGTGCGTCTCCTTTGCTGCTGCCAAGAAGGCTAGATCTATGGGATCCTGATTCGCCTCTTGCGATGCTAGAGCCCCATAGAGAATGACATCATCCCCTTTGTACCCTGTCGTGGGTACTGCATCAGCCAAAGATAGTCTGTTCATCGTTATTGTCCCGGTCTTGTCTACGCAGACCACATCCATTGTGGCTGCGTTCTCCACGGAGTCCAGCCTAGTGACCAACACCCCTCTCTTTGAGAGTTCGAGAGAGCCGAGAGCCATGCTGACGGTGAACATCGTTGGCAGTGCAACGGGGACCGCGGACAACAGAAGGATGGTTGCCAAAGGAATTATCTCGGTGAGAGGCAAGCCCTGTAGTAGCGACAGCGCTGTTCCGATTGATAGTGCCACGACGACCATTACGAGCAGAGCACCGGTGATCTTGTAGACTACCTGCTCCATCTGGAGCTTAGGTTTCGCGGTCTGAACAAGCTCTATTGTGCGCCCGAAGTAGGTTTTCGTTCCCGTGGACGTAACGATCCCAGTGGCTTCTCCTCTCTTGACGACGGACCCTGAGAAGAGGCTGTCATCCCCCTTCCGTTCCACTGCGAGAGACTCCCCTGTTAGAGCCGACTGGTCTACGTCGATTGCTCCTTCCACGACTCGAGCGTCTGCTGGAACAATGTCTCCCGCCCTCAACCTCAGGATGTCTCCGGGGACCAGTTCTTTCGCAGGGAGCAGTGACCACTTACCGTCCCTTTTCACGCGCGCGTTGATTCTCAGTTCCTGTTTGAGGAGTTCTATGGCGGCGTTCGCCCTCTCCTCTTGTAGAAAGCCCATGATTGCATTGAGGAGCAAGAGGGCAGCGATTGTGATAGCCTCAACGTTCTTTCCCAAAACCCATTCTAGAACTGAAGTCGCTTCCAGCATCCAAGGAGTTATGCCCCAGAATTCCTTTAGGAACCGGATGACAGAACTTACCTTCTCCTCGGGGACCTCGTTGTAACCGTACTCCTCTAGTCTCTTCTTCGCTGCTTCCGAACTCAGACCTGTTTCCGGGTCAGTATCCGGCACTGGGGTCATTACGGGCCAGACCAATGTGTGCTGTCCGAGAACCCTATTTACACGTATCGTGCATGTACGAGCATGACTTGACTGAACCCTTCTATGCGAATCGGTTGTCCTTCGCCTGAATTGCCTCTCTCACGTCTTGTGGAGTGGCAGTAGTCTTCGCCAGGTCCTTCGCGATCTCGACCACCCGCCTCACCAGAACTGCATTGTCGGCTGCGACTGAACCTTCAACATCAAATGGGCAGTCCTCCGTGCCCACCCTGACGTTGTTGCCGATGGAGATAGCCTTGGACATGAAATCCCAAGTGTTCCTCCCCATCGCACTGACGCTGCAGACTGAATCGGGAGGCACAGACCTTGTCCTATACTGCAACTCGTCGAGCGTAACTGGTGTCCAGTTGCCGCCTGGCCAGCCGAAGAAAAGGGTCAACCAGTACGGTTTGTCAAGCACTCCCTTCCGTATCAGGTAGTCCAACGTCCAGATGGAACCGTGATGCCAGACCTCGAACTCGGGCTTGACGCCAAACCTTCTGCACTTGTCAGCATAGGCGAGCAGTTCCTCTCGAGTGTGGATTGCATACACATTTTGGTTGACGAAGGCCTCATCGTGTTGCCCCAGCATGACCGAGATCATGTCAGGCTTGGATTCGAAAGCGTCCGATCTCTGGTCAATCGGGTAGCTGGACATCCCTGCTTGGATGAGTATGTCTGTTCTCTTTCTTATCTCACTCACGAGCTTCTTCCACTCCCTAGGCTTTGCATGAACGTGAGCTATGGCCGCGCCCGCCTCCCTGCACCGTGCTGCTGTCTCTGCTGTCTCCTCGATCGTTGCAGGTGCGTTCTTTGCCTCAGGGAACATCCAGCTGTGCGCCAGTGTGACCGTGATGGCGACCTTGTTTCTAAGAAGATCGCTACTTGGCAATCCAGCCACCATCGACTAGGACGTCAGCGCCGGTCATGTAAGATGACTGATCGGAGCACAGGAAGGCAATGACGGGGGCAATCTCCTCCGGACTGGAGATCCTCCTCACTGCGCTCTCACTCGCGAATTCCCTTCTCACCTCATCCACTGAGACTCCTCTTGCATTTGACTGCTTGTTCATGTCAGATCTGAGCATTGGAGTGTCGACCGCACCTGGACTCACGCTGTTCACTCGGATGTTGTATGGGGCCAGCTCCACAGCCATAGCACGAGTCATGCTCAAGACCGCTCCCTTGGTTCCCGCGTAGGCTGCGTGCTTGGGTTGGCCTATGTGGGCCGACACTGAGGCGATGTTGACTATGACGCCTCCGCCCTGCTTCCTCATGATCGGGATGACAGCTTTCGAACATAGGAAGACCCCCTTGAAGTTGACGTCAATGACTCTGTTGAAGTCTTGTTCTTGGGTGCTTTCCACATCGGATATTAGGACGACCCCGGCGTTGTTCACGAGCGCGTCGATCCTGCCGAACTTCTCGACGGCCCTTGAGACCATTTTGTCAACGTCAGTCACCTTCGAGACATCCGCCTTCAGGAACATCGCGGCGGCCCCTCCTCGTTTCGCTTCTTCTGTCGTCTGGTTCCCTAGCTCCTCATTGACATCGGCCAGCACCAACGATGCTCCCTTCTCAGCCATCAGAAGCGCCGTTGCCCTGCCGATGCCGACAGCCGCTCCCGTTATGAGGACGACCTTACCGGAGAGTTCCTTGTCCATTGGTGATTCAAGGAGCGGTTCTTTCAATAAAAGAGTTTTCGACTTGAGTTGCCGAGGGCTTGACAAAGTCTTTTATGAATTCGACTACTCTCAATACTCGTGAAGGAGTACGTCCTCGTAGTTGAGCTAACAACACGCGCTGTCCACGCCCATCTTGTGTCCGAATCGGGCGAAGTAGTCCACAGCACGAACTACGCGCTGGAGACGAGGGTACCATCCCAAGATAGGCAGTACATCACTGAGTTGGATCCTAGGAGACTCTGGCTGTCCATATGCAGCTCGGTCGCTGACTGTGTCAAGCGGGCGAAGAACAACAACGTCGTAGCTCTCACGACCACCTCGCAGAGGTTCACGACCGTGATAGTGGGCAAGGAAGGGGAGACCACTGCCATGTGCCCCAACACCGATGCGCGGGGAGCGGAGATGGACGACATCATCACTGGGTCGCTCGGCGACACCGCCTATGAGGTCACTGGCCTCCACCCGCCATTCCTCTTCAGCGCTGATAGGCTCAGATGGTTCAGGTCCAACGAGCCGAACGTTTTCAAGAGCATGAAGTACGCGACGACCATCGACGGATGGATCTACTTCAAGCTCACGGGAGAACCAGCGGAGGAGCCCTCGCAAGCCGCCGGCACATCGCTGTTTGACATCAGGAGGAGAACTTGGTGGGACGAGACTGTCAAGATCGCTGGCATTGATGTCGCCCAGCTGCCCAAGCTAGTCAACTACGGCGAACTGGTCGGCTACCCAACCACGGAGTTCCACGACTTGACCGGTATCCCTCAGCGCACGCCGATCGTCATGGGTGCTGGTGATACGCACTGCTCAGGCATAGGTTCCTCGGCTACTTCGCACGGCCAGGCCTATGTCTCGCTTGGCTCCACAGCTCCTCTACAGATGATAATGTCTGAGCCCAAAGTCGACAAAGAGAAGCGCATGTGGACCGGGTGTTATCCGCTAGACGGTCAATGGGTGCTGGAGAGCAACTCGGGCATGTGCGGGGCTATTTTCGATTGGTTGGCCTTGTCGATACTACAGGTGTCAAAGGCCGGTGGTGTCGACCACGCGCGCTTTGATGACTTGGCTAGATCGGCTCCCAGAGGTTCCCACGATGTGAACGCCTTCTTGGGCCCCTCCATCATGGATGCCAAAACGTTCACGCAAGTATCGCCCGCTGTGATAGCGATGCCCTCACTTCTCGTCGGAAGGCGGCCAGGGATACCGGAGATCGCCAGAGCCTGCTATGAGGACATAGCTTTCGCCTGCAAGGGCAACCTCGAGCAGATGAAGGAAGTCTGGCCCGCTATCGAACCGAGCTTCAGGGCAGCGGGCGGTCTCTCCAACAGCGGCGTGTTAATGCAGATACTTGCAGATGCACTTGCCATGTCAGTGATTACTCCTGTTGAGAGCCGTGCCAGCGCGGTGGGAGCATCCATCGCAGCTTGGTCCTACTTGAGGTCACGGAAGCCAAGAGACATGATCAGTGAGATGGTCAGACTGAAGACAACGGTCCCGACGCAGGACTCAGAAGAGTATCAGTCAGACTACAGGAGATGGAGGCTTATATACGACAAAGTGCGGGAGCTGATGTGACTATGGCTTCGCTCGGTCCAGTGAAGAAGAGCGTCGCGAAGATGATGAGGAAGCTCTACGACATCGGATACGTGCTGGACAAGGAAGGGAACGTGAGCGTCAAAACGAACCTTGCGGACCGATATGTCATCACTCCGAGTCAAGTGCCCCGCTATCTGATCAAGGCGAGCGACATCTTGGTGATGAACGGCAACGGCGACGTGATTCAGGGCAAGAGAAACCCTTCGGTGGAGACCGGAATGCATCTGCTGATCTACTCAAAGAGGCCCGATGTAGGTTCCGTGATCCACTCCCACTCGCTGCACGCGACAGCGCTGGCTACGCTTCACGAGACTATACCTCCCTTCCTGGAGGAGCTTGGCCCATTCTTGGGCGAGAGCATCCCAACGGTTGGATACGCCATGTCGGGCACTGAAGAGTTAGCTGCCGATGTGGCAGCTGGTCTGACAGACAGGAATGCCGTGTTGCTGGCAAACCACGGAGCCCTCGTCTGCGGAAAGGATCTGCAGGACGCTTTCCACAAGGCGCTGCTGCTCGAGAAGGCTGCGACCGTATACGTCTTGGCGAGGAGCATAGGCACTCCGAAGCTGCTCCCTGAGTCTACGATCGAGATCGGCCGCGAGCTGTTCAAGACGAATCTGATGTAGACGGTCACATCAACCTTTGCAGCTTAAGCAGGTCGGGCATCGCGCCCTTGACCTTGAGCTTGCCTGACATGTAAGCTTGGGTGCCGCTTATCGTCTTATTCCGTATCCCCAAGAAGGTGGCGCTGTCCATCTCAACCGTGATGTTGGGCTTCTCCACAGTTCCTTCCTTCAGAGAAGCGCTTGCGTCCTCGGCGACGCTCAGGACATAGCTGGTGTTGAGGTCAGGGAACCTGAATTGCATGTCCCTCCTGAAACCCTTGAACTTCTCCTTCATGTCAGGTTCGTCGAACTTCTTCCTGATCCCGTCAAGAGATTCGAATACCTGCTCCTTGGTAGGCATGAGTCCAACGGGTTCGATTTTCTATTTAAATATGAATCACGCAGTTGTGTTTCCTTGTCGGTCATGGAACTCGTGAAGTCATTCATAAACGGTCAGTGGAAGATCCCGCGCGGGAAGAAGATCCCGAAGGTCAATCCGGCCACAGAGGAAGTCGTCCACAGGGTTCCGATAGTCACGACATCTGATCTGAAGTCGGCATTGGTGTCCTCGAGGAAAGCCTTCGGACAGTGGAGCAGGACTTCCGTGGGTCAAAGGGCTGAAGTTCTGAAGAAGATCAGTCAATTGATTCCCGACAAGATGGATGACATTTCTAGGGTCATTACTCTGGAAAACGGCAAGCCCATCGTTGAGTCCAACATGGAAGTGATGGGCGCTCAGATGTACGCCGACTACTATGCGGCTGAGGCTCAGCAACTACTTCAGGATGAAGTGAGGGTGGTTGATTTTCCCCAGACCGGAAACTATGAGTTCAGGACAACCTTCGAACCGCTCGGTGTGGTAGCCGTCATCGCGCCTTGGAACTGGCCATTCCTGATCTCCATGCAGACCATACTTCCGGCCATTCTGGCAGGCGACTCCGTTGTGTACAAGCCATCCTCCCTGACCGCCATGGTCGGGCAGAAGCTAACGGAGCTGCTCACGGAGGCGGGTCTCCCGGACGGCGTACTGAATCTGGTTCAGGGTGACGGAAAAGTCGGGGATCTGCTTGTTCGGTCGGATGTGGAGGCCGTTGTGTTCACCGGGGGTAACGAGGTGGGAAGCCAAGTGGCAGTCAACTGCGCAAAGGGATTGAAGAGGGCGATCTTGGAACTCGGCGGGAGCGATCCCTTCATAGTCCTTGATGATGCACAGATGGACGAGGTCGTGAACGGTGCGATATACGGAAGGTTCTTCGGGGCCGGTCAGATTTGTGTCTCCGCAAAGAGGATTCTGGTGCACAAAGATGTCTTCGATGAGTTCGTCAACCGCTTCACCGAAAAGGCATCCGCCCTCAAGGTCGGCGATGGAATGGAACCATCCACCGACATCGGTCCTCTGATCAGCAGGCACCAAAGGGACTACGTGACGAAAACCGTCAGGCAGGCCGTTTCCGCCGGCGCGAAGGTCAAGTGCGGAGGATCTCCACCCAGTGGTCTGAAGAAGGGCTTCTTCTACAGCCCAACCGTGCTCACGAACGTGAAACCATCAATGAAACTGGTCTCAGAGGAGATGTTCGGGCCGGTCGCACCGGTGATGCCGTTCGAGAACGAGGAGCAAGCGATCGCCATGGCTAATGCAACTCGATACGGCCTGGGCGCCTCTGTCTGGACGGTGGATGAGAGCAAAGCTATTCGCCTGTCACGCGACATAAAGTCCGGGATGGTCTGGATAAACGACGTTGCGGTCACGTTCCCGCACGCTCCGTGGGGAGGTGTCAAGGAAAGCGGCTTGGGCCGACACTCTTCTAGATACGGTCTCTTGGAGATGGTCAACATCAGGCAGATATGCATCAACAAGCTCAGGGACCCAACTAGGATGTGGTGGCTTCCGTACAGCAAGAGTTGATTTGTCATGACGCAGAAGTCTCGAACGTCGAAGAAACCGAAGTGTCTTATCACCGCCCATCTGACGAAGGAAGCAATCGACAGGCTGAACACACGTGTTGATGTGATCTACGAGGACTGGAGGACAACGGGTCAGATATACTTCGGAGATGAATTGACTGAGAAACTCAACAGGGAAGGTGCAGAGTTCCTGATCGTAGAGGCTGACCAAGTGACTGGCGAGAACATAAGACAGACGAACCTCAAGTTCATCGGTGCATGCAGGGGCAATCCGTACGCAGTCGATGTGGCCACCGCGACCGAGAGAGGAATACCTGTGGTCAACGCTCCAGGCAGGAACTCGCAGGCAGTTGCCGAACTCACTGTCGGGCTGATGATCGCATTGCTCAGGAAGGTGGTCGTATCGCAGCGGGTACTGTCCAAGGGGATAGCGTACGACACCTCGCTTGACTTCCAGCGGATGTACAACTCGCTCGAGGGCAGGGAGATTTCGGGCAAGACGGTGGGGATAGTCGGGCTCGGAGACATAGGCACCCGCGTCGCGAAGATACTGCTGTCCTTTGGGGTGCAGATCATGGTATATGACCCCTATGTACCTGACGACAGGATAGCATCTGTGCCAGCGAGGAGAGTCACACTGGAGGAGCTGATGAGGAAGTCGGACATAGTCTCGATACACGTGAAGCTGACTGAAGAGACATCCCACATCATCGGTGAGAAGGAGATCGAATTGATGAAGCCGTCGGCGATCATCGTGAACACTGCTTCACCCGGAACTCTGGACGACTCTGCCCTGCTGAAGGCGCTAAGTGAGGGGAGGATCGCAGGTGCAGCGCTTGATACCCAGGAGAACGAGCCAGTGGACTCGCCCAACCCATTCCTGAAGCTCGACAACGCAGTGGTGGTGCCGCACATCGGCGGGAACACGGTGGAGACGGTAGAGAGACAGTCCGAGATGATCGTCGACGACCTGTTCAAGTTCTTGGACGGCGAGAAGCCAGTCCACCTAATGAACCCTGAGTTGTATTCCAGCGTCAAATAGGTGACACGTCAGATCATGGAAGTACTCTACGAGGAACTCACGCCGGACGAGCTGTCCAAGCGGATCAGGGATGCGCCCGTGGCCTACCTGCCTCTTGGAACACTAGAGTGGCACGGTCCGCACATGCCGCTGGGTGCTGACATGATCCAACCGAGAGAGTTCTTTATTGAGTTAGCTCAGAGAGTAGGCGGCGTTGTCCTGCCTCCTCTGTTCATGGGCCCGGACGAGGTGATCAAGAAGGACGGCAGGGAGTTCTACGGGATGGACAACAACGATCTTGTGCCCGGAAGGCCGTTCCAGTTGACAGGAAGCGCATATTGGATAGACGAACGCCTCTTCACCAACTACCTTGACGCGATAGTCATGCAACTCAGCCGCGTCGGGTTCAAGATAATCGTGGGTCACGGCCACGGGCCCTCAACTACATCCTTTCTGGTTCACGCTGAGGAGTTGGAGAAGAAGTACGGCGTCAAGCTGTTCACGATGTGGGGACTCTTCGATGAGCGTGAGAAAGGGTTCATGATCGATCACGGGGCAGCCAACGAGACATCGATCCTGCTCGCCGAGAAACCAGAACTGGTCAAGATGCAGAGTCTTCCGAAGGATATGAAAGAGTGGCCACTTGGGACAGCGGGTGACGATCCAAGGCAGTTCGCCTCCGCTGAAGCTGGCAAAAAGATAGTTGAGGCCAACTTGGAGGCAATGGAACACGCAATCAGAGAGACGCTTGACACGATCCGGAGACGAGGATGATTGGCTCCGGAGGCGATATCGTGAAGCTAGAGAAGCTCAACGAATTCCTCCACGGTCAAGCCGGCTTGTCGTATTATCGCCCTGAGTGTGCCCTTTGCGATCTCTTTGTGTAGTGGAACCACAATCCTTCTATGAGGCCCCTCCTTGAGCCTGAGTATGACGTGGCTACCAGTTTGATGGTCGACTTCATAGCTGATCTTGGACAGGGCCTTGACAGTTTCGAGACCGGATACTACCGGAAGCTTAGACATGGACTTCGACGAGCTCTTCCTCTATCGAGGGCGGAATCGGCTCATCGTGTTTCTTCAAACTCTCCAAGTAGCCTTGAATGGCATCCTTGATGTTTATCAGGGCCTTCTCTCTTGTCTCCCCTTGAGAAACACAACCAGGCAATTCTGGCACTTGGGCCACGTAGATGCCATCTTCATCTCGCTCCAATAAGACCCTGAACTTCACGTATCAACGATTGGCGAGGTCGGATATTTAAGCGTGACATTCATTGGTGAGGCAGTAGCGTTCAGAAGCTCTTTGCCGTGACCCCTCAACCGCTCTCCGGTCTGATCTCCTCTTCTATCAGGCTGACTTCCTTGGCAGTCCTGTCCATCTGGGAGACAGCATATGTCCTTATTTCATGCGGTTTGACATCCGATTCAAACTGCACTCCCAATGGCGGGATGGTCACAGTGACCTTCGTCTGCTTTCCCGATGTCTCGTAGAGTCTTAGAACCCAACTGTCCTTCTCTTCCGACTTCTTGATAACCTTCAAGATCACGTTCTCCTCTGAAACGCTGACGAGCGAGGCCGCGTTGGGAAGTGTGCCGTCGTGTTTGTGCTCAGTGATGGCGAGAGGCGGTGCTGTCAGGACGTCCGCAACTCCTATTGCCTCTCTGGGGTTCAAGGCTCCGACGTGCGGCCTGATGACGTACGTGAAGCGTTGTTCTCCCTGATCTGTGAATTCGCAATCCTCGTCCGGGTTGATCTCATTGGGAATGTGATGAGCGTACGCCGGACTTCTCAACACCGTCAGCCTAATGGCATTATCTCTGACATCGTAGCTGTACTTGGCGTCATTAACCAGCGTAGCTCCTAGAACTTCACCGGAATCCGCCTTGTCGGTCACATCCACCCATCTCAACCCGGGTTCCTCTTCGCCGTCGGTCGGCCTCTTGATGAAGCCGTACTGTACCTCATACGTGGCCTCTGGGCCTTCTACTCTCACTGGAAACGCCAGCTTCAGGATCTTCATCCGCTCGTGCCAGTCGACCTTCACCCTGCAGGTCAAGTAGTCCAAGTCATTATAGAGGATGAAGTCCTGTCTGAGCTTGGAGTCACCGTACCTGTACTCGGCCCTGATGACTGTCCTGACCTGTCCCTTCTCGACGACCTCGACCCGTTCACACTCGAACCGTCCGATCTCGTCGTCGTACCTGAAGACTCCATGGCTCCAAGTGTCGCTCTCATCATTGATGACTATGGGCTTCGCACCCTCGGTGATCACCGCTCTATTGTCGTCCTTCAGAGTTAGGCTACTTATGGTCCCATCGCTCTTGTTGATCGCGACTTTCAGCACGCCGTTCTCCAGAAGGCAGTCCTCGGCATTCCGCCGACTCGGGAGGTCTTCCACCTCCTCCGTGACAGATGCGTCATAGGTCCGATATCCGAGCGCAGGCAGGTCAGCTACGAAGATCACGTTGAATGCGTTGCCGGTGAGCGCTGACCCTCTCTGGATCTGACATCTGACGTTGTTACCTTCACTGTCACGCAAGTAGCGGGGGACTTCGCTGCCGATCCAGTTGACTTCAACGGGCAATCTGACTGGATAGGTGTGAGGGTTGAACACGATGACTGACTTCTGCGCGTCGGCCTTGACCCTTGCGGCAATGGCTTGCGTTGAGATGTCCGAAATCTCGTTGGCAATGCTTAGAGATTCCTGCATCATGGGGAACACGTCACCCTCATAGGCTTCCCTTATGCACGAGCCAGCGAGTACGTCGTGGAACTGACAGAAGAGAAGGTTGGTCCATGCCTTGTAGAGATCGTCACTGCGGTATTCAGTGCCCACCAAGGCGTTCGCCATGAAGTTGTACTTCTCGGCTGCGACAAGGGATTCCTCGACCTTCCTGTTGAGTTCTTTAACTCTGGAGACTGCGGCGTAGCAGCCGCTGGCGTGATGCTGTAGCTCCTCTGAAATGAGCGGGAGGCTGTCCTTGAGCTTCTCGGCTTTCTCAAAGAACTCCTCTACGGGCGCGAACCTCAACTCGACCGGCTTGACCTCCTCGCGCAACTCGTCCATGATCTTGAGGTCATCAACGGTCGGCCCGCCTCCGTGATCGCCTTGTCCGATGAAACACAACAGCGCGTCAAGAGGCGGCTTGAGTTCGTCGATGACTCTGCTCACCAGCACCCTCATGCGTTCGCCTGTGGCCGCGTACGTGTCTATGATTCTGTGCGCTATCACCTCTGAGCCATCCGGAGAAGCCCATCTGAAGACCCAACTGGGAAGCTCCTTCTCGTGCTGGCCCGGCCTCATGAAGACGTAGTAGTCGATGCCACTCTTGCGGAGTATCTGCGGAATGGTCGCACTATGGCCGAACGAGTCTATGTTGAAGCCAACTCTTGCCTTGACACCGAACCTGCTCATGAAATACCTCTGTGCGTAGAGCGAATGCCTGACAAGTGCCTCACCCGAGGGGATGTTGCAGTCCGGTTCGACCCACCATCCGCCAACTATCTGCCACTGATTCCTCTCGACTAGGGTTTTGATGTTATCGAACAGCACAGGGTCGGTCTTTTCGACAAGCTTGTAGAAAGAGGCGGAACTCGCGGAGAACACGAGATTCTTCCTGTTCTTGAGCAACTCCGTCGCAGAGGAGAAAGTCGATCTTATGACCTGCTGTCCCTCACTCCATCTCCAAAGCCAGATCGGGTCTATGTGCGAGTTCGGTACGAGAATCACACTCACCATGTAGGGCATGTATCTGCCGGAGAGGTAAAAACGCTTGTCCTTCTCCAAGAGGTCACGTCTTACAAAGTATGAAATAGCCGCATTGTCCGATGAAGCAGCTTCGGTATCGGATCATGGACAAGGTGATCAGTCCAGTCCATCATGGCTCGCTCTTCCTTTGCTTCGGTGGTTTTTCGACGAAGAACTCCATGGGATCTTTATGTTGGCGCGGCAATGCTTCAAGCCAAGGCACCAGCTAGGGCGGGGGTGGAAGGTCAGCCGGTGGTGGAGGCGGAGGAACTGCGCTATCTTGTACGTCCACTTTACGGAGTCGTCCCTGCCAGTGGCAAGGTGCACGCTGGTATCATTCACATAGACCAAATGCTCCTTGGCCAAGATGTCGCAGCCTATCCTTATCTCGGCCGGTGTCTTCTTCTGTGCCGCATCTAGAATATCTCTCTCCCATTTGTCCTCGCTCCACTGCTTCATCTGTCCCGGACGCCTACCATCACCATCGTCTTCTTGACGATTGAACTTAAGCCTTGGAGTGTCGCATGCGTTCCTCATAATGCTACTACAGATTGGCATTGCCTATTCATCTCAGACGTTGCCCTCCGCGTTTGCGAGGCGAGTCTCGTCAGCAGTTGCCTCAGAACCCTGAAGGTGAACCCATGTGGGATCACTACAAATGCGGTGTGATACGTTCACTCAGGAGTCTCATCAGCTCCGGATCATTCCTGTGATACTCATCGGGTATGTTCAGAACGATGATCTTGGCGTGCGCACCTGGCGCAATTGACTCCAGCCTATCAGCGTGTTTCTGCTCCATTACGAAGATCTTGTCAGCCCAATCTATGAGCTGTCTGCTGATCCTTCTTCTCGCGAGTATGGAGGTTCCTGCTGACATTACTTCTAGGTCTGGTCTTGTCCGAAACATCTCTTCTGCTGTGGGACTTCTATCAATGTTGCCCGAACACACGAAGAGTACCTTTGTCTTCCTCGTATCCACCATCAAACGACAGAAGACCGAGCTATATTCTTTCATCTCGCGCGTTCGTGCGCAGCTGTGGGTACGAACCGAGGTTCGCCGGCTAGCGTTGCATCCCCGGCAGGCATAGTACTCTCGGGGAGGATAGTGGAACTCACGGGAACAACCAATCTGTCCTTGGGATGCGGGATTCTGGTTCCAACGTTTGTATGGTTCTTCACTGACTTCAGGCATGCGGAGGAGCTGGAGTCGGCAACACAGCAGAGAGCGTCACTCAAACCGATAAATACGTCGGCACTGATTCCGGCGCGATGCGGCCTAGTGTCCAGTCCGGAATCGACGTACTGCTAAAGGACAGAATCGAGAAGCTCAGGCCGGTCCTCACCGGGCTCAAGGTGATCAAAGCGATCATGGACCTGTTCCCTAGCAAGATCGAGTTCAGGGAAGGATGGAAGGCGGAGGACTTCAGCTTTGACCTACTGGCTGGAACAGCGACGATAAGGGAAGAGCTTCTCGCCGGCGTAGAGCCGGAGGACATTGAGATAGGCTGGGCCAAAGACTCGAGGGCGTTCCAAGCCAAGCGGAAGAAGTATCTGCTCTACTCATGATGTCAGTCTTGTTGAGGCCCCGCCTGCTCGCGTAAGACTCTCATCTTCCCCAAGCTACTAGGAATTCCTTCGCTTTCTCTCTGGCCCTCGGACTTCTACTCTTCAACTGATCGTGTGCGATGCCTGTATCCGCCTCAGTGCAGACCGCTTTCTCGTCATCTTGTCATAGCTCTCTCGAACGCCGGAATGGCTATTATCAGCATGACCGTGCCGAAAGCGAGGAGGATGACCATGTCTGTGGCTACGTCGGTCAGCGCCACGCCGAAGATCATTATCCTTCTCATGGCGTCGATAGCGTACGTGAAGGGAAGCCAGTGAGAGATGGTCTGCATGAAGTCCGGCATCATCTGTATGGGGAAGAACACCCCGCTGAGGAATATCATTGGCATTGTCAAGGTCATCATGATCATAGCGGCGGTTTCCTCATCTTCGGCCACCGAGGTCAGCGTGATGCCCAACCCGACGAAGCTGTAGATACCCAAGAAGAGCGTCAGCATCACCAACAGCAGATCTCCATGAATTGTGATCCCGAACAGGATTATGGCCAATGTCAGGGATACGGTCGCCTGAATCAGGCCTCGGATCATGTGGCTAAGGGCCTTTCCGCCGATGATGGAGACCCTACTTATGGGCGCCGCCAAGAACCCCGCCAGCGTCCCGGTATCTTTCTCATAGGCTATCGCACGGGGCAGACCGGTCATCATGGAGGTTATCACGTTCATCATGAGCAGGCCCGGGATCATGAATTCGATGTAGCTCCCTCCCCCACTGACGACGCCCTCGGCTCTAGCAGAGTACGGGACTACGATAGCGATGGGATTGACGTGAACCTGCTTTGCGTACGCGTAGACGTTCAGCGTCGCCTGCATCAGGCTCATTCCATTGATGACCTGTGTCAGAACCTGGGAGAGCGCTTGCGAAATCTGCGGATTTGAGTCGTCTGTCAATATGGTTATGTTAGCGGTGTAGAGGTGCGTGGTCAATGCGTCTGAGAAATTCTCCGGAATGATTATCGCTCCCAATGCTTCTCCCCTTAGGATCATGTCCTTAGCTTCCTGAAGACTGGATGCTGCTTTGAACGTCATCAATCCTCTCTCTGCGTTTATGGTTGACAGTGTGTTCAACAAGGTTGCGCCTTGAGAGCCCGAGTCGTCGTTTACTGTTACCACCGGTATGTTGTTCAACACGTTCTGGGAGGATGGGAATATGAAGCTCATTATGGTCATCATGATCAACGGCATGAGGATCATCATGGCCAGTCGCATCCTACTGCGCCACAACTCCATCAGGTCCTTCCAGGCTATCCACAAAGCGTGCGAGAGTTCTTTCGTGAATCCCATTGTCCTATCACCTCCTCATACCTAAGAACCCGCCATGACGAAGTCTGGGCTTCTCGCTAGCACCCTCACGCACCACGTTCATCTCTGCCCTTCGTCCGGTTATCTGAAGATAGGCATCATCTAGGGTTGGCTCGATGTTTTTGATGTAAGCTATCTCGCCCTTCCTGGAACGCACTTCGTCTATGACGTCGTCAATGGCCTCTTTGCCCTTCGCGTAGATCCTCAGCTCAGTCGTGTCTTCGGTCAATACTTCGTTGACGCACGCCAGAGACTTGATTCCCGAGATGAGCTCAGGAGTCAGATTGGGTACCTTAAGCTCCAAGATGACTGTATCCGACCCAGAGACTCTCTTTTTCAACTCGGCAGGTGTGTCAAGGGCCGCAATCTTTCCGTGGTCAATCAGGGCTATCCTATCTGAAAGAGCGTCCGCTTCATCCATGTAGTGTGTCGTAAGGATCACAGTAATACCTTGCTCTTCGTTGAGCCTTCTGGTCAATTGTCTGATTTCCAGACTTGACTGAGGATCAAGCCCTAGAGTGGGTTCATCCAGAAAGAGCACCTCAGGCATGTGGAGCAGCCCACGAATTACGTTGACCCTTTGCCGCATACCACTTGAGAAATTGCCCACCCTGCTGTTTCTCCATTTGGTCATTTGGACCAGCTCCAGAAGCTCATCGATTCTCTTGTCGAGCATCTCCTTCGGGATGTCATGGAGCTTTCCAAAAAGCATCAGGTTTTCGTAGGCCGTCAGGTGGTTATACAAGATCATCTTTTCTGCGACGAGCCCAATGTGCTCTCTGACCTCGTTTGCTTCCTTGACTACGTCAAGACCTGCAACCTTTGCGGTGCCGCTGGTTGGTCGGGACAAAGTACAGAGCATTCGTATGAGGGTGGATTTCCCGGCACCATTCGGCCCAAGCAGGCCAAACACCTCGCCCTTTTCAACTTCGAAAGAAACGCCGTCTACGGCTCTAACGGTTCCACCGAAGACCTTCGTCAGATTCTCCGTTTGGATTATTGATGGCATTTGTGCTCTGACCTCCTCCCATCTCTTTGCAATCTTCGCGGGCGCGTGCAGCCGGTATATAAAGTCTGGCCATTCACGCGCGCAGTGGGCTAGCACTGCGAAACTTGCCAGGTTAGGTCAGCTGACTATGGTTAGAGGTCGATCCCTCCGAGCTTGATGCGAGAATATCTCAGGATCTTGTGCCTTACCTCTGGATAGGGCGTCGGGAGCTTCGTGGTGACTCGGCATAATCCCTAGGATAAGAAGAGACGTCGAGGGAAAGAAGAAAGCAAGACTAAGATTTACGGGTCCTTATAGAAAGGCGTCCCTGATCCACAGGAGATGCGTGCGATAGGTTCGAGTCAGTGGCTTCGTGAGATGCTCATAAGAGCTTCTTCAAGAACTCCACATCTTGCTTAACTACTGCGATCCTCTGATCGAGCGGGAACTCGCCGAGCGACTCGTCTTCAAGAGCTAGGTCGTTGTCATATTCGACTGCTTTGAGAACATTGACTATCCTGCCAATGTCGACATCGCCCTCGTATATTGTCGCCGCGGAATCTGGCCAACCCTCACCAGGTTCGCGCTTGCTGTTCCTCCTTTCCTCCGGGAAGGACAGATTCTTGACATGCACGTGCTTCACGCGTCGAGCGAATTCCTGAATGATGCTATACCCCGTCTCCCAAGGGTAGCCGAACCAGAAGAGGTTGCCTGTGTCGAGGGTCAGTCCCATCCTCTCCAAATCGAGGCCGTCAAACACGGACTTGAGGAACTCTCGCCTGTTGCCCATCAGGCCGTGATTCTCCATCGCCAGAGAAACGCCCGTCTGTTCCGTTCTGTCCAGTATGTCTTGGCAACACCGGATTGTCGTCTTCACATATTCGTCCTCCGGAACGCCCTCTTCAATTCTCATCGGAGGGTTAATCCTCACCGTATCACAATCTATGTCCGGCGCGACATTGCAGGCGTCGACCACCCATCTCACCTCAGCCTCCAGATCAGGTCGTGCGAAGTCGTTCTCCACGAGTACGGCACATACGGTCAGACCCTCGTCTTTCAATCTCCTAGACAGTTCGCGCCTCTTTTGCGGCGAGGACATGTCAAAGCCGAGCGAGATCTCTTGGCCCATGTCACTGTACTTAGCTCCTTTGAGTTCCCTATCCAAGTAGAGCTCGAAACTATCCAACCCCAGATCCTTCAGCCCAGAGAAGACGCTCTCGTATCCGATCCACTTCACGGTGAAGTCCCTAATTGCGACGCGCATTTCTGATGCTCACAAGGTCAACGCGGCCGATATTTATCCCTCCCTAGCGAGGAGATCAGGATAGCAGGCGTTCTGCGCATGCGTTGATATAGGTGAGTCAATCTAGGGCGTACCGCTTGGAGCGGTCTGACCGTAGCCGCCTGAGGATGCATCTCTCACCTTGGCATGAACTAGAGGGAGTTCTGGTACTCGCATTGATGAAAGACGGGAAAGTGAGGTCATGAGTGGATCGGGCGGTATCCATACCGGAATGGGTTTGAGTCCATCGATATTTGCGGTTTCTGGCCTCGGTCTGGGTGATTTTTGAGAAATCTGGATGTATGTCGAGGAAACATAGGGCGACGCGCGTATTTATTCAGTTGGCAGGTGGAGTCTGGTCCCTTTCAAGTGCGCCGCACGCATAGGAGCCGCTAGATGTGGAGCAACGGGAATCGTCCTATCTGCCGAGAAGGAAGTCCACTAGGTTCAGCAGGAAAGCGTAGTTGTCCTCCACGTAGACGAACGGCTCCGTCAGCATTGTGAAATCCGCGAGGGCCACCACCCTCCCACCTTCAGTCACGACGAGAGGCGTGAAAGTGCCGGGTATTTCGCCAGGATACAAGAAAGCACGGTCGCTTGTAAAAGCCAGCCCCTTGTCCTCAGAGTAAATGTGGGTCGCCGTGAAGAACACCAGCTTGTGAAGGTTACGAGTCAGGGGATCCTCCCCGAACTCGCGAATCTCCACATTTCGGTAGTTGAAGTAGCTGTTCTCTGGGTCCGACACATACCCATGAGAGTAATAGATCCCGAATCGCATGGCCACAGAGTCAAGGAAGGCCACGTTTCTGGTCGGTTCGCCTATCAAGAGGAGCCTGCCTCCACGGTCCACAAAGGTCCTGACTGCCTCCAGCTCCTCGTCTTCGAACGGGTAGTAGGGAGCCGCTATTATCAGCGCATCGGCCTCCCTGATGGAACTCAAGAAGGTTTCTTTTGTGAACACGATGCTCACACTTGCACCTTCTGTGGTGAGCCTCTGTAGGATCATACTAGTTTCGAACATGGTTATCCAGTTGTTGTGAGCCACATCCAACACCACCTTTCTGCCACCGAGCCCAACCCTCAGCTCCGATACAGCGCGCAGTTCCGGGTCGCCCATCCAGCTCCTTCTCTCTGGGGCTAGGCCCTGCAACATCGCGGGAGGCACATACAGGAAGAAAAGGTTCGATTGCTCACCGGACGCCAACATTGCTGCCCTAGTTATTTTCTCGGACCACTGAGTGCCTCGATCTCCTGCTTCCGTTGGGCCGAGCACCAGCTGGTTCAAGTACGAAACTGTGTACCTAGATATGCCCGCCTTGGCAGCCGCCCGATTGACAGCGTCGTTGAACGATCCTATCTCGTCGATCAAGCCGAGGTCGACCGCTTCTAGCCCGATGTACACCATGCCCTTCGAGAGGGTTTTGTGGTCTGTCTTCAACCGGCCCTGCCTTCCATTGATGACTGCATCCAGGAACCTGTCGAAAGAGAGGGATATCGTCCTCGAGAAATTGCGAGGCGAAAATCCCGTCTCCTTGTAAGGGCCTGTTTCCAGGATACCTTCCATGGGGATGACTATGTCAGGCTCTATCGCCAGTATTCCAACGCTTCCGACTATGGCCGTGGGTTGACCGTAGATATACTCGGCCGCAACAGCGATGTAGTACCCGCCCGACGCCGCTATACTCTGAATGGAGGCGATCACGGGCTTGCGTCTGGCGAGATCCCTCACGTTGAAGTATATCTCCTCCACAAGGGAAGCTGCTCCTCCGGGCGACTCTATCCTCAACACGACCGCCTTCACAGAATCGTCCTCTATCGCGCGCCTGATCACCTTTGTCACGTTGTCCCTGAATGATGACAAGAGTATTGCGTCGTTGATGTCAATGACCCCGACCACATCGCCAACGGCCACCGGTGTTGGTATGAATGAGATCACTAGGGCAAAGGATGCTACTAGGATCACCAGCAGAACGGTAGCACCTATGAGGATTCTCCTAAGTTCCAACCATTCTCAGTCGGAATTCAGCCTTAGGATGCTCGTATAAGTCTTGGCCCAGGACTATCTCTTCTGTAGAGCAGCCTGATATTCACTGGGGTCGACGGTCAGGAGCATCGCGCCCGTAAGTCTACAGCCCAAGCGTCGTGCTATGTCTGGGGCAAAGGACGCAGTGAGCACAACTTATGAACTAGGCGCGGACGACTATCAAAGACATGAGGATCAGGGTCGGCGTCATAGGGTCAGCCGAGGGTCCAAAACCTAGGATAGCACAAAATGCCCGACGGATCGGAGAGGAGATCGCCAAAGCTGACTGCATTCTGCTGACTGGTTCAGGCCCGGGTGTATCTTATGAGGCAGCCAAAGGCACGAAGGAAGCGGGCGGTTTTGCTGTGGGGTTCTCACCAGCCTCAGGGCTCAGAGAACACAGGCAGAAGTAAGGCTTTCCCACTGGTTTGTTTGACATTATGGTGTTCACTGGATTCGGCCTGAAGGGGAGGAATGTTCCCTTCATTCGAACTTGTGATGGTGTCATATCCATCTCCGGCAGGATTGGAACGCTGAACGAGTTGACCATAGCGTTTGATGAGCGCAAGACTATAGGGGTGCTGTCAGGAAGCGGAGGCATCAGCGCTGTCTTCCGAGACATAGCGGCAAGCACAAGGAAGACGGGTCCAAGAGTGATCGAGAACAAAGACACGAGAGCGCTTGTGGGTCAGGTCGTCGACACTATCAAGCGTCCGAGGAGTAGTTGTACGCGAAGGATCCGAGTCCGGGCCTAGAACTGAGAGACTCGCAGACAACGACTGGAGATATCGCGCCCGACGGAACTCCGTAGCATGCCCAAGAGTAGGAACCTAACACGCGGAGAACTGATGGTTTCCATACCGGGATGGGTTTGAGTCCATGGCGTAAGACAGTGAATCTGCATTTCTGGTGGGATTCTTCGATCCAGTTACACAGTTTCGAGTGCTATGGATCTATGCACTATGACGGCGTGAGGGAATCGGAGTCAGACTCCGAATTGGGTCGCGCGCGAAGGCCGGGCCAATAGACTGCGGTTACTGTGCATTCATATCTGGCAAGAGCTCCTGAACTGGATCAAGAGACACCAAGCGCCGCGTGCTGTCCACTATGGTTTCTTTCTAGCTCGGACGATCAACATGGCAGCGTATGCCGCAACACCAGCGAGAAACAGGAGAACACACAATGCGTAGACATAGAGCCCGGCGAACGCGTCACCGGCGAAAAAGGGGTTCACACCGAATGGGAAGAAGGGTCTGATATCAGCATAAAGAGGGGAATCCAGGAGTATGTGGGAATAGACACCAAGGAGAGATCCCAGCATGATGGCTTGGAGCGAAGACCTCTGCTCAAGCGCCAAGAGCTTCAGTACCTCGCGTGTCCTTCCACTCAATCTGAGCATGGTCAGACCGAGAATGACTGCAACTATCGTGCCACCGAGAAACGAATGAAAGAAGCCATGGAGGGGGTAGTTGAGGCCTAGGAGAAGCACTGCGAGGGGTTCCAGATCCAGTATGACGCTTGCGGCTAGGAATGTCGGAAAGTCCACGAGCCGGAACAGAAGTAGCCCGAAGAACAAGGCCGGACCCAGATGGAACGGAGTGAAGGGCATCTGTACCTTCTTCCGGTGCCACCTCTTAAATGCCATCGCGCGCGTTCGGTTGGTACATGCCAATAGTGCCGAGAGTGCGAAAAAGGTGCTGTTCAACACGTGCGACGTTCTGCGAAGTGTGCGACCAGTCTGAAGAGGTAGATGCCAGGATCCTTCACGCGTTGGAAGAGAAAACACCTCAAGAGCACTGGCTGGAGCTTCTTTGAACAAGACGATCAGACTACAGTCGGGCCTATGAGGTAGGGATAAGGAGGGCACGATTGAGAGGCCCAATTGCGTGCTACTACCTGATGAGTCTGACCCCTCGAGTGAAGTCTTGAAGGGGTCCGGCGGTTTCCGAGCCCAAATGGGTTCGAGTCCCTTTGTGCTGCAGGACATCAGACATGTGACTCAAATGAACTGCCTGCATCAAGGCCGATGCGACTCGTCTCTTTGGTGAACTAGGAACTCTCGCCCCCATTTCTCTTTCCATATGAGACCCTTCTCCTGCAGTGACCTCAATATGAAGGACGTTTTTGCCTTGGAGAATCCGGCTAGCTCCTTTATCTCGGATTGAGGTAACATCCCCCCTCGCGACCGCAAGAGGGAGAGAACCACCGCTTCGTCTCTCTCCATTGCGCCCGGCAGAACCTCAGATCCCGTGGTTCTCCTTCCTGCTCTTCTTCTGATGAGTAGGAGAGCGACCACAATTACGATGATCGCGACTGCTACAATGAATGGCCAGTAGGCCATCGCCAAGCCTGGTAGAGTTTGGACAACGACAACACTTATCGCATTGCTCCGCGCCGGGTTTAAGGTCTCGCTTCCTGTCCATGTTACGACGAAGGTGTATCTACCGTTCTCTTCAGCCTTGACGATGTCGCTGAACGTTCCGTCGGGTGAGCTGGAGATGAAGCGCTCGAACTCCGTTCCGTCCGGTTTCGTATAAGTTAAGATTAGGTTCAACCTGCTTGGAGGATATACCGCCCCGAGGACCGATATGCTTTCCCCGACGCCAACTTCGGTCTTAGTGGTGTGCGTCGTTATCGTGACAACTTTGCTCTTCAGTTCGAGATAGGGATTCCCCGGATCAAACGCCTTTCTTCCGAGCCACGTTACCTCACCAGCGAACGTACGATCTGGTGTAGGTGATATGGAAGACAGGGTGTAATTGGTCGGAATGCCAATGACTAACACATCTCCATCGAACAGATAGAAGCCACCTTCAAAGACGTCCCCAATCAGGAGCTTGTTTTCGACTTGCGCGGCAAACCCCTGCCATTTGAAGCTGTATGTGATCAAACCAAGGTCTCCGCCGGTGATTGTCGGGATCCTCCCAAAGGACAGATCGAAGTCATAGGCCTTCATCGGACGGCCTGTAAGAACGGAAGCCCTATTCACGATTGAGCTGAACCTAGATGAGAACTCTTGGATAAGGGCCGTTTTGTTCAGGTTCTGTTCTTGAATGAAGAGCATGAAAGCCTCAACTTGGTCAGGGTCTGTTAGGTTCACTCTCTCCTGAATCTCCCACCTAGCAGTTGCGTTTTGGTATATGTCGATCCTCATGGTCTTGCCGAGTTCTTGGAGATCAGCTGCTATCACCAAGGTAGTCAGTGGAAGCAGCAAGGCGCAAAGCATGAGAAGGAGTTCCTGTGATTTCACAGGGGGCAATGTCATGTTACCTCTTTGGACAGAGTAAATAATCTTACTTTGCGGCCAGCAGCCTGTCTGTAGGTGCCTACTGTTGAGTCAAAGCCTTGGCCTACTTGCCGGGATTCCCATGCCCGTTACCTTGGCCCGGGTCACCTTCATCGGATCCTCCCTTGCCGGGTGAGCCACCATTGCCTTGGCCTGAGTCACCTTTGCCGGGTCCCTTCCTTTCAGTTTGTAGTTCAAGGTGGAGTTCCCTTGTTTCCTGTGAGATCTCTTGGTTGATGGCCGAGATCTGCTGTCCCAAGCCGGTCGTGTCGTTTTGCGACCCCTGAGGTCCCTCCATGAAGCGCTGATTTAGATGCTCACAGAGACGCGTGGCCTCTTGAAGTCTCAACCTTAGTCTTTCTCGCTCAACCTTGAACTCAGCCTCTGAGACACTACCATTCTCGAATCGCTGTACAAGTTCAAGGAATTCCAGCTGCCATTGCCCGATATCCTCCCGCACCCTCTCGTGATTCTCCAGGATCAGACGGAGTTTCTCTTCGTGTTGCTCGGTCTTGTTCAGCTCATAGTCGAGTATCAGCTCATGTATCCGCTCTAGACGCTCCGCGATCAGGTTCTCCATTTCGGACGAAAGAGTCAGTCCAATGGGAAGTGGTTCCTGGCTTTGTTCTTGCAGTGCTGTCTTTCCAATCGTAGGACCGACGGCCAGACTTGCGATTGCAAGCGCCAAAGCAAGACCGACCGGGCCGATCTTCCAGTTCATTTGAACAATACTGTCAAGGATACAAGATATCAGTTACTGAGGTTCGCTCTCTATTCTCTCCGCTGGAATCGTTCATAACGGTTCAGGAAGCTCAAAATTCGTTCATTTCGGTTCATCAACCCACAGTGGGACAGACAACGCACGCTTGGGGACATGAACAGGCAAGAATGATTGGACTATGGAAGAGGTGAGATCGTGCGCGAGGCCACAACTGAATATGAAAGGGGGTCTCGGGACAACACAATGAAGCAAGGGATTCTTTCACGGCCGCAAGAACACGCTGCAAGGGATGCGCGCGACTGTTTTCCAAGTTCCGTGATCCGAGAGATGTTGACTTCTCCTTGCTGTCCGAGTTGCTGCAAAGCAAAGATCGAAGACTGAGAAGAGGACGAAACTTCGCCCAAACCGACGAAGGGGGGGTTCCAACAGGACGGTCACGCGCGCGAACGGGAGTTTCTACACGGCGATGGACGAGCATCTGCTAGAGATGGACCGTGGGCGAGGAGCTGCAGAAGTTCACGATATAGATCAGATTCCACCTTGCTTGGGGAAGTCGGGTCGTCCTATGCCCCAACGTTGCCTCATAGCAGCAGCGACACTACAGCGACAATCAGAAGCCCAGTGGCTACCATGAGGGCACCGTGTACCCAAGGGTTCTCGCCAGACACGCGGCCTATATATGTTCCAAGGAAGAACAACAACATAACGCATGCCGCCACGGCGACCAAAGTCGCCGCCTCGACTGACAGCCATCCCCATGAGGCGAACACGAAGGGCACAGCGGGTACAAGTCCAGGAACGGCCGCAGCAAAGGCATCCACCACAGAAACCCAAACGGCCGTGGCAGTCGAAGCTCTGTCAAGCACTGACCCACTGAGGTCCCTTTTCATGTGAAACTCAAGCTCGTCCATCTGCCTCTTTCTCTCGGCTCTCTCAGCGATGTAGGCGCCCCACAAGCCAGATATGCCCATGGCGACACTCGCGCCCACGCACGCGTTCATTACGGTTCTGGGGTCAATCGTTCCTCCAAGGGCCAGTCCCACCACAACTCCTAATGCTGTGGATGTGCCATCGAATCCATTCATGGCAACGTATCGGCGCGTGATCCCCATGGCACCTGTCATCTTCAGATAGGATCTGAGGATTGCGAGCCAAGACATCAGTCTCTGTCTCATTCCTTCTGTTGTCGGTGTTGAAGCCTCCGGATCTGCCCCAGGTTCACTTGCCAAATCACTGTGTTGACTGCGAGGCGAATGCCTTACTATTAAAGGTTCAGCGGAGAGCGGTGGCAATTCTTTTAAATGGGGCGACTCGAGCGGTTCTCATCAATGACCGTCGTCATAAGGAAGATCATCTTGGATGTTCTCAAGCCTCGCGAGATCTCGCTAGTGAATCTGTCAGTGGATATGTCAACGGCGTTGTGCAAAGCGGGAGGAGTTGACGAGGCCGAAGTCATTGTCAGAGAGGTCGATGTAATGACTGAGACGATCAAGCTCACTCTGATGGGCCCGAACATACGTTACGACGAGGTCACAAGGGTACTCAAAGAACAAGGCATGGCCATAAGGGGAATCGACGAGATAACCGTGGCTCGCGTGAGGAAGTCCGGCATGTAGGTATCAAGGACCGTTGGGCATCAAAGACGAGACCTCAGTGATGAGCGACATACCTGTCAAGGAACTTCTTGGCCGAGACCAGCCCAACCAGCATCAGGATCAACGAGATCACTGGAGGCTCGAACGACAGGGACCAGAAAGCCGTCTCAGGTGGTGGTCCTAGGCGGACTCGAAGCGAATGATTGACTTGGCGGCGAAGATTGTGGCTATCGCATCTGGCCGGCCAATGAATAGGAAAGTCAAAGCCAAGGTTCTTTCCAGGATTCCTATGATCTTGCCAGCGCCTTCGACCCCTTCATTCTTCAAGGCATCTCTCTGCTCCTTGGTGATTACCTTTCCCAACCAGAACTCCACGAAAGCGGAACCAGCGACGGCACTGACCGTGTAACTGGCGATGTAGACGGTGAGCGGAATCACGAATTCGGCAAGAACACGGTTCGTCTTGGATCAACGCCTCCTAATTGACTCTGCAAAGTCAACTCCTCTTGATTGTCTCACGCCCAGCCGTTCGAGCCAAATCTCCAGAAGGGCATATCCTTTTCTGACTTGATCCCAGCCAGCACGGGACAACGTGTTAGAGATAGCCTGTTTGGAGACACGGAAATGTCTAGCGGCCTCTGTTTGTGTCGCGTTTGGGTGATCCTCGAGGAAAGCTATGACCTCTCTCTGCTTGGCTGTCCACTTGTGGCTTGTGTGAAGGATGAGTTGGATAACAGTGTTCATGTCGCGTTCAATTCCTTTGTCCTGCGTTACTATTACAAGCTCCGTTCTCTCCCTCTTGGCTCTACTCATTGCCTCTTTCGATCGGTGGAAGGCTGAACCGTCCATCTCCACAGATCTTTCTCTTATCGGGGTAGCTATGCCACCTATGCCCACCCCGCAGTAGAAGTCGACGCCAAGAAACCTCCTCACGAGCTTGAAAACGTCCATTACCTTGTCCGGCTTTCTCAGGACGCCTTGAAACTCATCCCCCCCAGTCAGCCTGAACCCGGTTAACAGGTCATTCGAGAATCTGTGACGCAGAAGCCTGAGTACGCGGAAGACTCTGACTTGCACAGCTGCTCTATTTCTCATCTTTCTAGATCCTCGCAGGTCTATCGTGATGACGCAAGCTGGCACCTCTCGTCGCATTGAAATCCCCACGAGTTTACTCTAGGGAGTAAACCTCTTAAAGTTTACTTCCTCCTCCGCTGTCGATTCGCGCGACGGACTCCAGGGTTGCTCCTCCGATACGTCGGAGAACTTGAGGAATCCCACAAGTTGCCGATTTCCGCAAGTCTTCCGGCGCCGAGAGCACATCGCTCACAATGTCAGGATTCGCGCGGTGGGTCTCCCCTGCTAGTCATACGTAGAACGAAGTGGTCTGAACGGGTGCGGCAGTTTCCTAGCCCAAATGAGTTCAAGTCCGAGACTAGAACAGTGAAGCTGCACTTCTCGTGCGCGTGGTGGCGCTCTTTCAGTGGGTGGAAGCTCAACCTAAGTATTCTAACACGCATTGTAGACGGATGTCTCTCGACGAACTCCCGACAAGGATCTTGAATTCGCCCTTCTCAGCGGTCCAGCGATTCGTCCTTTCATCCCAGAAGGACAAGTCCTCCTTTCCCAGTGTGAAGGTCACTGTCTCTTTCTGTCTCGGTTCGACGTACACCTTCTTGAACCCCTTCAGTTCCTTCAGGGGGCGTTCCACACTCGCCTCAACGTCATGCACGTAGAGCTGAACCACCTCTGCACCTGCATGGTCCCCGGCGTTAGTGACATCGACTGATATCTCCATACCACTGATCCTCAGGTTCTCGTAAGCAAACTCGGTATACGATAGCCCGTGCCCAAAGGGGAACAAAGGCTCTATGACCCTCGTGTCGAAATGGCGATAGCCAACGAAGACACCCTCGTCGTAGTAGACCTCCTCTCTCCCCGGGAAGGTTCTTCCGGAGGCATGCGCGGGAGAATCTGAGAGCTTCCTCGGAAACGTCAGCGGTAGCTTCCCAGAAGGATTCACGTCTCCGAACAGCACGGCTGCGATTGCATGACCCGCCTCCTGCCCAGCGTACCAAGCCTCTATCACTGCTGGGATCTTCTCAAGCCAACCGTCCATCGCCACAGGGCTGCCGTTGATCAAGACTATGACAGTCCTTGGATTCACGTCCGCAGTGCTGTTGATCAACGCGACCTGATCAGCAGGCAGTTCGAGGCCCTTCTTGTCCTCGCCTTCTGTATCAATCCCCTTGAGCAGACCCTGGGACAGACCTGCGAAGACAATGGCTACATCGGCCTCTGCCGGATTCCTCACGATTTCGACCTTCTCGCCGCATCGTTCTTTCAGGCCCTTGAGAGGGGTGACCTCGTAGGGCGGCCTGACCATGGAGCTACCACCCTTCAAGCCCATCTTCCTGTCTGCGTTCGGCCCCAGCACCGCGATCTTCCTGACCTCCTCGGTCTTCAGTGGCAGGATGTCGCGTTCGTTCTTTAGCAGCACGATGCCCTCCTCCGCGATTTTCCGCGCAAGCGCCTGATGTTCTGGGGTGTTCCGACTTCCAGCGGGGACTGTCCGCTCGTCATCGAAGAGACCGACTAGGAACATCACCCTCAGCAGCCCGGTCAGGTTTCTGTCGAGCTCATCCTCGCTGAACTTGCCCGCCTTGAAAGCTTCCCGCAGAGCTTTCTCCTCGTATCTGCTACCCTTGCCCGGCATCTCCAAGCTGAGCCCCGCGTTCACGCAACTCTCAGTGCTGGCGGCTGGCTTCGCCGCATACCAGTCAGATACAACGAACCCCCTGAAGCCCCATTCCTTCCTCAGCCTGTCGATTAAGAGGTCGCGGTTCTCGCAGCAGTAGGTCCCATTGACCTTGTTGTAGGCAGCCATTATCGACCAGGCGTCGGCCTCTCTCACGACTGCCTCAAAGGCCTGCAGGTAGATCTCCCGCAAAGCACGTTCGCTGACCTGTGCGCTGACCTTCGTGCGGTTGGTCTCTTGGTTATTGCAGGCGAAGTGCTTCACGCAGGCGGCGACGCGCTGGTTCTGGATCCCCTGCACCACTGCGACCGCCATCTTGCTGTTCAGGTACGGGTCCTCCGTCTGGTATTCGAACGTCCGACCACAAAGCGGGGTCCGATCGATGTTGATCGCCGGGGCCAGAACCATTTGATACCCAATCGAGCGCACCTCTTTGGCCAAAGCCACTCCAAACTGCTTCGCGAGGTCCGGATTCCACGTGGCCGTCCGGCAAATGCTCGAGGGGAAGTACGTCCCCTTCCTGAACACTGAGAGAATCGCGCCGAGTCCATTCGGTCCATCGGTCATCCTGAAGCCCTTGATGCCCAATCGTTCTACAGGCTTCGTCGACCAGAGATTCTTTCCGGCGCAGAGCGAGAGTTTCTCGTCCAGCGTCAGTCGCTTCAGGAGGTCAGCCACTCTCTCCTCGATGTCCAGTCCCTGATTCATGAAGGGGAGTCCTACTAGGTCATCGCGAGACATTCACTCGTTCACGTGGGCTAGATCCTCTCTGCAGAGATAAATCAGTTCTCACACGCGAGGCTTGTAGTTGCAGGAGCCCCAGACGGATCTCACGGAGAGGCTAGGCAGGGGGCGGCGGAGGCTCGGGCTTCTTCCTCCTTAGGATGATGAGCGCTCCCACTGCGATCACCAGTATGCCTCCTGCTGCGACGCCACCGAAGGTCACCATGTTCAGTTCTGTTTTCCATTTCGCCGCTAGAGATGCAGAGGCCGTCACCGTGAAAGAGTACGAAGCCGAGGTTGAAACAATGCTCTCGCTGTCCTTCCAACTGTCAAAGACGTAGTTCGTGAAGATGTCCTTGGGAATCGCAGTTGGCGACACAGTCACTGTGATTGTCTTTCCGCCCCGGAAGAGTCCTTGGCCCGACACGGTTCCATGTTCACTCGCTACCTCTACCCTATACGCAGGGACCAGCTGTAG
>Ga0315282_10003104_pt1 | contig 29960 bp, 29 predicted proteins | sample YL17G07_20_MG_FD_203693 | JGI IMG/M metagenome (GOLD analysis project Ga0315282, IMG submission 203693) | Sediment microbial communities from Yellowstone Lake, YNP, Wyoming, USA - YL17G07_20 | ecosystem: Environmental > Aquatic > Freshwater > Lake > Sediment | place: USA: Wyoming | collected... | reverse complement strand
TGCTCGCCCAGCGACTCGCCGTGGTCGCTGAGCAAAACGATGAGGGCGCGGTCGTAGAGCCCGGCGCTCCGCAGGTAGCCAAAAAGGCGCGCCAACTGGCTATCTACGTAGGCTACCTCGCCGTCGTAGAGGTGTCCGGCGTACTGGCTATGGAAGGGCTCCGGAGGGTTATAGTCGCTGTGCGGGTCGTAGAGGTGCAGCCAGACAAAAAAAGGCCGCGCGGCGCTCTGCCCGGAAGCGTAACCCCTCAGCCAAGCGAGCAGGCGATCCACCGTCTCCTCCGCGCGCCGCTCGATGTTGCCGGGATTACGCGTCTCGAACTGCCGGGGATCGAAATGGTCGTCATACGTCTGGAATCCGCGCCGCAAGCCCCAGGTCGAATCCAACACGAACGCGCTGACAAAGGCGGCGGTGGCGTAGCCTTGGCGCTGGAAAGCTTCGGCCAGCAGGCCGACGCTCGGGGGCAAGCCCGGGCTGGTGAAGTCCCGCACGCCGTTGTACATGGGATAGGTGCCGGTGAGGATGACCGCGTGGGAGGGAAGGGTGATCGGAACCTGCGCCAGGGCATTGTCAAAACGCACTCCGGCGCTCGCCAGCGCATCCATGGCGGGGGTGCGCACGCGGCGCGCGCCGTAGCATCCCAGCCGGTCCGCGCGCAACGTGTCCACCGTAATCAATAAGACAGGCGTCTTCGCCGCCAGCGCGGACTGCGCCGACGCCGTAGCGCTGGAGAGAAGCGCCAAGACCGCGAGGGACAAGAAACGACGCCTGAGTCCGACCATATTCTGGCTTCCGACTCCTGACTCCTCGCTTCTCACTTGTCACGCGTCACTGGGTTTTGGCACGGTCGAATTCCTGCTGGGCCTTTTCCTGCAGGCCCTTCGCCGCATACGCCCGGCCCAGGTGGTAATGTGCCTTGCGCATCTCGGGAGCGATGGCCACGGCGCGCTCCAGTTCGCGCACCGCATCGTCCACGCGTTTCAGATAGAGGTAAAGCTCGCCCAGCGCCTCATGCGCCTCCGCGTACTCCGGGAAGATCTCGACGGCGTGTTGGAAAGCGCGAATGGCGTCATCGGCTCGTTGCTGGCGGCTGTAGACGGCGCCCAGGTTGAAGGCTGCGGCGAAGTTGGTGGGGTCGAGCTCGACGGCGCGCATAAAGGAAGCTGCTGCAGCGTCCAGGTCGCCGGTCTGCAATTGCGACAGCCCCAGGTAGTAGGCGGCCAAGGCAAACCTGGGGTCGAGTTTGAGCGCAGACTGGAAGCGCTCGATGGCCTGGCGATAATCTTTCAGGCGGTAGTAATCCAGCGCCATCAGGTAATTGATGGTCAGAGAAGCGGCCTCCGTCTTCTCTGCTTCGCGCAATTTGTTTATAGATAGTTGGTAGCGGCCATGCTGACCGTCGGCCATCGCGTCGGAGACCAGTTCATACACCTGAATGCGATCCTTGGGGTCAGGGAGGGCCGTGCCGTCGGCTTCGGCAAAGCTGCCGGCGGAAACCGCAACGTAGCCGAGGGAGCGGAGCCGCTCCAGCAGGGCAGGATCGGTCAGTTCCTTTTCGGTGGCGGCACCGCCGGCGGCCGGCGTCAGGCGGCGGATCAGGCTGTGAAGACGACCGCGCATTTCCTGCCCGAGCGACTGCCGCGCCGGGTAGAGGTTCTTCAGCTCCTTGGGGTCGGTGCGCGTGTCGTAGAGTTCGGGCCGTGGGGCGTCCACGTATTTCATTCCGCGCGCCTGCAGACTGCGCAACTGACTCCAGCGGAAATGCAGAAGCGGGAGGTAGTTCTCCGCATAAAGGTTCGACGCGCCCGCTGCCGGGCGGCCGAGGATTAGCGTCAGCAAACTCCGCCCCTGCACGCTCGTGGGGATGGGAATCTTCAGCGCCTGCAACAGGGTGGGCATGACGTCCACCAGCGACGCCTCGCCATCGACCACGCGCGGCGCCGTGCCGGGAATCTTGACGAGCAGGGGAACGTGGAGTGTCGAGTTGTAGATGAAGAAGCCGTGGGTCCGCTCCCCGTGCTCTCCCAGACCCTCGCCGTGGTCACCAGCCAGGGCGATTACCGACTTGTCGAAAAGGGCTTGCTGCTTCAGAAAGGCGAACAGCCGCCCCAGTTGGGCGTCGTCAAAGGCGATCTCGCCGTCATAGGGACGCGAGCGGTAGCGGCTGGCGTAAGGTTCGGGCGGCGTGTAGGGATCGTGCGGATCGTAGAGGTGGACCCAGAGGAAGAAGGGCTGGCGGGGGTTGAGCTTCAGCCAGCGCAACGCCTCGTCCATCACCAAGTCGCCGCGGCGCTCCATCTGGTCAAGGTGGGCTTCCTCCAGGCGGCCGAATTCAAAATGGTCGAAGTAGGTGTCGAAGCCTTGGTTCAGGCCGAAGCGGCCGTCCAGCACAGCCGAGCCAATGAAGGCTGCCGTGGTGTAGCCGTGGTCGCGGAGCACCTTGGCCAGAGTGGGAGTGCTGGCGGGCAGCCGGTTGCCGCTGAAATCGTGCATCCCCGTCGCCATAGGGAAAGCGCCGGTGAGGAGCGCGGCGTGCGCGGGGAGGGTGATGGGGACAGGCGTGTAGGCGTGGGTGAAACGAGCGCTGGCGCGGGCCAACTGGTCAATATGCGGAGTCTGAATCGCCGCATAGCCGTAACAGCCGAGGTGGTCGGCGCGCAGCGTGTCAATCGTGATGAAAATCACGTTAGGCTGCGCCGGGGCAGCGCCCCGAAGGTCGTCGGCAACCAGGTGGCTGAGGCCCGCGGCAAGCGCAATCACAGCAAGCCCGGAACACCAGCGACTCAGCCAACTCGGGCTCGTGACTCGACAGTTCGGGCGCCGAGTACTGGAACGGGCACCGAGGACTACGGTCTCGTGTGGGGAAGTGTTCACTGGGTGGTCTTGTCTCCTGCAATGACTTCCTGGACCCGCCCGAGAATGATCGCGGACATCAGGGGATGGCCTTCCAGCGATTGGCCCACGTCGATCACCACGTCGGGGTACTTGTGCCGCAGAGACGCAATCAGGTGGGGCAAGTCGCGTTGCAGATGCAGGCCCAGAGTCAGGAAATAGGGAATGACGATCACGCGGCGGATACCAGCCGCCACCGCCTGCGCCACCGCTTCTGGCAGATCCGGTCGAGCCCGCTCCAGAAATGCCGCCCGGACGTAGCTGTAAGGCCCGCGCGCCGCGAGCTGGTTGGCTAGCTCGTGAACGCCCCGGTTGGCGTCCTGCACGCTGCTGCCGTGGGCAAAAAGCAAAATGCCCGTTCTCGTGCTTTTCTCAGTCATCGGAGATTTTGCCGAGCCAAAAACCTATTCTACAGCGGGCGCGACGGGTTGTGTAGCACCACCCGCGCGACGCGCGACGAAACATCGATTAGGCAGCCCCTGCCAGTCCCCACTTCTGCCGGATTCCGTTTTCCAGTCTCTCAAACACCAAGCGATCCACTAAGTGGCCAATAGCCATGATCAGAGCCATAACGGCCAGAACTTGGCTCATGTCATTCAAGTCGCGTCCCATCATGAGCAGGTGGCCGAGGCCCAGACTTACGAAAAGCATTTCTCCGGAAATCAGTGACCGCCAGGCAAAGGCCCACCCTTGCTTCAGCCCCGCCACCAGGTGGGGCAAGCTGGCGGGCAGGAGCACGTGCACGAACAAACGCAGACCGTGAGCCCCCAGGTTGCGCCCCGCCATGAGATAGATCTTCGGGACGTGGCGCATGCCAATTTGCGTGTTAATGGTGACGGCCAGGAGCGATCCCATTACCACCACGAACACGATGGCCTTTTCGGTCAGGCCAAACCAGAGAACGGCCAGAGGCAGCCAGCACAAGCTGGGAAGGCTTTGCAGGCTCAATACCACCCCGCCCAGCGTGGCCTCCAGAAATTCACTGGTGGCGATTAGGAATCCCAGCACAATGCCCAGCAGCACCGAGAGGCCGTAGCCCAAGGCGATCCGCTTCAGGCTGATCCCCATGCCAATCAGGAACGTTCGGTCAGAGAATCCCATCTGCAAGGACGCGAGGACGCTCAGGGGTGAGGGAAAGAGGTAAGGTGGCCAGATTCTCAACTCACAGATGAGCTGCCATAGGGCCACGACGGCCACATAGAACGCCAGTTGCCTAACGATTCTCTTCATGGCTGTACTCCGCCTCGACCGCCTTATTGATTTCCTCTTTCAATTGGGCCAGGACTTCCCGCGCGGTGAGCGCCAGTTCAGGGTCTTCGAGATGGCGGGGCCGCGGCAGGGTGATGATGAACTGACTCTTGATGCGCCCCGGTCGGAACGTAAGCAGGATCACCCGACCACCCAGACGGACCGCCTCGCGCACGTTGTGGGTGACGAATACGATGGTCTTGCCTGTTTCCGCCCAGAGGCGGGCCAGTTCCTCATGCAGCAGGTCGCGGGTCTGGGCATCCAGGGCGGCGAAGGGTTCATCCATCAGGAGCACGTCGGGCTCGGTGACCAGCGAGCGCGCCAGCGCGACGCGCTGCTTCATGCCGCCCGAGAGCTGGTGAACGTAGCTCGTCTCGAAGCCCGAGAGGTGGACCAAGCGCAGGTACTGTTGACTCCGCGCGCGGCGTTCCTGCTTGGGAAGACCTTGCATGCGCAGGCCAAACTCCACGTTCTCCTGAACCGTGAGCCAAGGGAACAGGCCCAGCTCCTGGAAAATGACCAGGCGGTCTGTTCCCGGGCCTTTAATTCGCCGTCCGTCCATCCAGATTTCTCCGCTCGTAGGCTGGTCCAGGCCGGCCATCAGGTTGAGCAAGGTGGACTTCCCACATCCGGAGGGCCCAACAATGCAGAGGAATTCCCCTTCGCTCACTTCCAGGTTGATATTCTCCAGGGCGACGAGGGTGCCGCGCGGGGTGGGGAAGGAACGTGAAACACCGCTCAGGCGAAGTTTACCCTTCGGCTGATTCGAGGCTTGCAGCGGCTCCGGCATGCAGCGTCCTCCCAGGCGCAGTTTCGGCGCCTTCCCTCACGGCAGCGGTTTGGCTCCCTTTTCTCTCAGCACCTCGTTCAAAATCGAGAGGTCGTAGATGCCCGAGAGGTCGGGGGGCTCCCGGCCCAGGAATCCTGCCTCAAAGGCCCAGCGAGCTGAAGTTAGCAGCGAGGACCGGATGGGATCGTAGGTGACCTGCAAACGGGAGAAGGAATCGTTCAGGACCTCCGGGGGCAGCGCCTTCCCCGTCTCTCTTTTGATTTCCTGGTTCAAGATCCGCTTGGCCTCCGGAAGGTTCTGGTTGATCCATTCCGTCAGCTCCACGTGGGCTTTAATCCATTTCTTCAACAGGCCCCGGTGCTCTCTCAAGAACTTCGTGCTCACGATCAGATGGGTGGTGACGAACTGGCCGTTCGGCCACAGGTCGCGCTCGTCCAAGAACAGGCGGCCCCCAGCTTCGCGGATCAGGCGCGAAGCCCAAGGTTCTGGCGCCCAGGCGCCGTCGATCTCCTTCTTGAGAAACAGGGTAAGCTGGTCGGGGTTGGCGATGGGGATCACCTGCACGTCTCCGCCTTTCTCCCGCAGCCTTAGCTGATGGGCATTCAGCCAGCCACGCAGGGCCACGTCTTGCGTGTTGCCAAGTTGCGGCGAGGCGATCCTCTTGCCGTGAAAATCCTCCGGCTGCTGGATGTCGGAGTCGGCGCGCACCACCAGGGCCGCGCCCCCGCTGGTGGCGCCGGCGACGATGCGCAGCGCTTCCCCCTGCGAGCGCACATAGCCGTTGATGGCAGGGTTGGGGCCGATGTAAGTGAGATCAATGGCCCCGGCATAGAGGGCCTCGATGGCCGAGGGCCCGGCATTGAAAATCTTCCATTCCACGCGGGCCCCCGGCGCGAGTGCTTTTTCGAACCACCCGGTGGCCTGCCCGATAACACCTTGCGAGTGGGTGAGGTTGGGGAAATGGCCGGCACGAACTATCAAGGGGGCGTTCTGCGCCGGCAGGCTGGCTGCGGCCAGCAGATTAATGACTGCCAGCGCAAATCCCACGGCCGACTTGTTCATCGCCATCTCCTTCTTACCTGTCAGGTCAACACCGCGGCGGCGCTGGGAATCTGGGATCCTGCTGGCACCCCGCGCTCGTCTCGCCCCGGCCATACTCCCAAGCGCTCGCCATTCCGCAGGTGCAAGGGCGCGGGCAAGAGCGACCCAGACTCTTAGCGCCGCGCGCAAAGGTCCGCGAGCGAAGTGCGGTCCATAATGCGGGCCGCGGCGTTGCGTACATCCAGGAAAAGGCGATAAATCGCCCGGTGTTTCTTGTCCCGCGCCACCAGCCGACGGAGCAACTCGGCGTCGCCGAAAGGAGCCAGCGGGCCGTCAATGGTGCGCACGATCTCGCCCAGGAAAATCTGCCGGGAGGAGCGTCGCAACCGGTAGCCGCCTCTGGCGCCACGCTCGCTGTCTACCAGGCGCGCGCGCTTCAGCTCGAGCAGGATGAGTTCCAGGAACTTCTCCGGAATGTCCTCTCCTGCGGCGATTTCGTGAATCTTGATCACGCGCCTCGGGTAGTTTCTTCCGAGCACTATCATGGCTTTCAGTGCGTAGAGCCCTTTTTTCGATATGCGCATGGCGATTCACCAGATAGTCTATGGACTCGATAGACTAACTCGGCAAGGAGACGCCTGTCAAGCACTTCTCGGTCAGGGCCCGGTCAGGGATCTTCTGGAGCTGGCTTGAAGGGTGGGGGGTTGCCGGCGGGGCTTGGACCAGGGGGCGCGCACCGGAGGGACGCACCGCCGGAGGGCCAACGCCGGCGAGAATAGGGCGGGACCGCCCGCGCGGCGGGGCAGGCCTATTCGCGGAAGGTCCACCTCAATTTGACCGCCAGGAATTCGCTATCCGGTCTCAGGGTCAGGTCGGGGCGGTTGAGCAGGTGCTCCCACCCCCGGTTCCAGACGATGAACAGGTCACGACCCGGCTTGATGGTCCAGCGCAGGCGAGTATTGGCGCCGATATTCTGGGATTCCGTATCATACTGAATGAAGCTGGTAAGCACGATATTGGGGCCCCAGGCGCGGGAAAACTCCAGTTGCCAAAGTCGCTGGACGAAATTTCCTTCCCGCAGCCGAGCGAAATTGTTCGTCGCTTCCAGCCCCACTTGCCACGCGCCTTTGGGCGACGTCCAATTGACACGGTTCAGCCACTGCAGCAGGTGGCCGTCGTAGAAAGTCCCGAAACCGTTTTCGGTCTCGAAGCGCCAGCGACGATGATGGCTTGTCTCGGCGCCCAAGCGCCAGCGATTGAAGCGGTAAGGGCCGGGAGGAACGAACAGTCCTTGCACGATCTCAAAGGGCGCGGGAAGAAGTTCGTACTGGGGCTCCCAGGTGAAGGCCAGGTGCTCGCCGGAATCGAGTTCAATCTCGAGGGGTGTAAAGGTATATCGCCAGGACTCGTTAGTGCCGTGCAAGTTGTCCACCCGCGTGTAGTAGTTGCGGAGAAAGTACTGCCGGATCCAGCCGAAGGAGCCCGTCTTAGCGGGGCGAGGCTTGTAAGAGCACCCGCCTTGATACTGGCGGGTATCGGGACGAGGCAGAAATCCCAGTGCGGGATCCAATGCTTCGCCAAACTCGTTGATAGTCGTGTAGCAGTCTACTAGGTCATTTGGATAATCGACGTTGAATCCCCACCCCGTGCGCTGGCCCTGGGGGATGTCCCCCGCGCTGAAGGCCGTCCAGCCGCCAATCAAGAGGTTCTTGTTGTCCCGAAACGTTGACGTTCGCCAGACGGCGTCGAACCCGGCCAGAGTGTTCTGTCTCAGCCCCGCCGGGTCACCGTGGGTGAGAATCGTTCCGACGCGAAACTTATTGGTGAGATCGTAAGAAATTCGCCCCGCAAACAGATTGGTCCCTGGTGCCAGCGTGGTCTCTCGGGTCTGGACGTCGAGGATGCCCAGGTTCCACCGGCCCACGCGTCCGTTCAGCTTGAGACCGCCATTGATGGGAATCTGCTGTCCTTCCAAAAGGCCGACCCGACGAGTGAAAAAGGGGATGAAGGCCTCACCCAAACCGAGGCCAAACTCGAACTGATTGGCGCCTTCCAGGAAGAAGGCGCGCTTCTCGGGAAAGAACAGAGGAAAGCGCGTGAGGTTAACCTGCCGCGCGTCCACCTCCGTTTCGGCAAAGTCTGTGTTTCCCGTGATGACCGCGGCGAGCTGCGGCGTGATTCTCCAGGTGAAATCCAAGCCTCCGGTCCCTTGCCAGGTACGCGGGCCTGCGGAGAATTTGTCGATCGCCTTGCCGATGAGGTAGGGACTGAACTCCAACCCTCGACCCTGCTTCAGATCTTCAAGCCCGGTGAGGGAGCCGGCGCGGCTCAGATCGAGCAGGAAGGAGTCGAGCGTCGGCGACGCCCAACGGAGCATGACTCTCTCCCGCGCGACAAATCTCTCCAAATTCAGCCCCCAGCTTTTCAGGCCTTTCTTGAAGTTCAAGGTTCGCGCGGGAATCTCGATCTCCGCCGACCAGGCGTTCTTCGACCGGGCAGTGCGCGCATCCCAGATTCCGTCCCAGTCGAGGGACTCGTGTTCGGGGCCCGAAATCAAGCCGTCGATGCGGGCGCCGGCGGCGTTGACTCGAAACAAGTATCCCATGCGCTTGTCACCATAGGTGTCCAAGACGATACTCACGGTGTCATCCCCGAGCGTGAACCCGTCACGGGCCATGGTGTGCACGGCAATTTTGCCGGGCTCCGGGTCGGCGCATTCGAAGCCGAAGTAAAGCGTATCGTCAGCAATCAGGACGCGGACGGAGGTCTTAAAGGGTGTGGGCGCGCCGGGATGCGGAGACTGCTGGACAAGTTCAACAGCCATGCTGGCGTCTCGCCACGCGGGTTCGTCAAGTCGCCCATCCAGCCGGATGTGCTCTTGAGTACGGCGGGCCTCAACTATTTGGGACGCCGCGGCGGTCGAACCGGCGTAGGACAGGCCACCCAGCGCGAGCGCCAAGGCGAGGAGGAATGTGAGTCGCAGCGCGAACCTCATACCAGCATCAACGGCAGATTCTGTAGGCAACCAAGGCCATGGCCTTCTGCGGGCTAGGCGGCATCCACAAACTTCTTGGACGAGCGCAAGTTTCCAGCGGTTACGCGCACAGGGCGAAATCCCGAGGCGTAACTGACCGCCCGGCTAAGGAAGCCCCAAGCAGATCGGTCCTTACGATGCTTCCGTTCCCTGATCCGCGGGCAGGAACAAGCTCGCCGCCCCAAAAACGCCGACGTTCTTTTGTAGCTTCGCCGTGAGGATGGGAATCTTCACCGCGAAGCGGCGATTGATGGTGAACTGGGGGATAGTCTCACGGATCTTGTCGAACAGGGCCTTGCCGATTTGGGCCACGCCGCCGCCAATGACGATGGCTTCCGGGTCCAGCAGCGTGATCATCCCGGCCAGCCAAACACCCAAATAGAAGCCCGTCTCGTGGATGATGGACCTGGCCACCGCGTCGCCCGCGCGCGCCGCTTCTTCAATCATTTTGGGTGTGATCTGGCTGAGGTGGCCGCGGGTCAGGTCGCGCAAAAGGCTCGGCGCGGTGTGTTCCTGCTCGAGCTGGACGCGGGCGCGCCGGGCCATGCCGGGCCCTGCCGCCAGCGCCTCAATGCAACCCAGGGTCCCGCAGCCGCAGCGGTAAGGGCTACGAAAATCGATCGAGACGTGCCCGCCTTCGCCTGCCACGCCGTTTTTCCCGTGATAAATCCTCTTGTTGATGATGATTCCGGTGCCGATGCCGGTCGAGACCGTCACATAGAAAATGTCCCGATACCCCACGGCGGCACCAAAGAGGACCTCGGCCAGGCCGGCGGCGTTGGCGTCGTTTTCCACTCGGGTGGGAAGCCCGAAGCGGTTCTCGATCAGGTGGGCGAGGTGAACGTTGCGCCAGCCGGGCAGGTTAGGCGGGTTGATCACCAGGCCCGTTCTGGGATTGAGCGGCCCTGGCGCGCAGATGCCGATGCCGACGATGTTCTGCTTTCCCCCGGCGTGTTCAATCAAGCACTCGATGGCGTGAACGATCTGGTCGAAGCTGGTCTTGAATCCCTCGGTGGCCCGCGTCGGCACCACGAGCGATCTGGCGAGACGCCCTTTCCGGCTGACCAGCCCGCCGGCGGTTTTGGTTCCCCCGATGTCAATCCCCACAATGAGCTGAGGCATCGTTCGATCCCCCCTGAGAGTCTTCAGGCCGACTTGGCCCCGGCAGCGGCGGATCGCAAGCGGGCAGACCTGCCGCCCCTGAAGGCTCGCTTTACCTTACTCGTACTTGGCCCGGCCGAGCATCGCCAGACCGAATACATAGGCAAAACACAGCGCCGGGACGGCCATGGCCGCGCGCAGTCCGAAGTGATCGCCCACCAGCCCTACGAGCGGAGGCATGACCGCTCCCCCGACGCACGCCGTGCAGAGCAATCCGGAAATGGCGCCGTGGTTTTCCGCAAAACTATTGATGGTACCGCTGAAGATTAACGTGAAGAGTACGGAGGTGAAGAACCCGCAGGCGGCAAACCCCACTGCCGTCAGGGTCGGTGTCCCCAGGGTCGCCACCAGCAGCGACGCCAGGGCCAAGAAAGAATAGAGGCGCAGGATTCTACGGCTCCCGAAACGGTTGAGGACGGCGCCGCTGACCAGCCGCCCGGTGCCCTGCAATCCCCAGAAAAGCGCCACCACCAGCGCGGGCAGAGTGGGCAGCACCTTGCGGAGCAGGCTGGTGGCCTGCACCTGAGACACCTCCGAGCTCAGCCCGTGCACGCGCTCGAAGAACTTGACGATCCACGAGGCAGTCCCAACCTCCGCGCCCACGTAACAGAAGATGCCGAGGGTATAGGAAAGCACGATGGGATTCAGTAGCAGGCGGGCATAGTGAGAGAGCGACACCTGGCCTGCGCTCTCCGCCGGGCGCGCTGGAAACCTCGATACCACCAGCAGAATCAGCAGCACCAAAGAGAGGACAGCAAAAAAGACATAGAGCGTCTGCCACGGCTGGCCTGTGCCGGTAAAGAAGGCCAGGATGAAGGGCCCCAAGAACGCGCCAATCCCGCAAAAGCCGATGGTGAGCGTCAGGTTGCGATGGTAATTTTCCGTGCGGTCGAGATGCTGGATCAACGGATTACCGGCGGTCTGCAGGACCGTTACCCCCACGCCCACGGCGAAAATCATCGCCACCATCAAGGGGTAGCTCCGCGCCCCAGCGACTAACAACGAGCCCAGCGCCATGAGGAGCACGCCTAGAAGGACCAGCGGCCGGGCGCCCAGCCGCTCCATCAACAACCCGCTAGGAATCGAACAGACGCCGTAAGCGAGATAAAACGCCAGGGGCAGGATGCCCGCGGTGAACAAGGTCAGTTGGTATTCCCTGATCACTTCGGGGATGACCACGCCAAGAATGTTCGTAATCATCCCGAAGGTGAAATAAGCGAGAAAGAAGACCCACAGAAGGGGTGCGGGGCGGTCAGTCATAATACGTCTTTCGCATTCAGAGTTTAGCGTCAAGCCGAGGAATGCGGCTCCTTGAAGCCGGAAAGTATACCTTACCCTTTGCGATTGGTGACATCTCTTTATCAGGGGCGCGGCAACCCTGTGCCACCGCAATACGCAAGAGAAAGGCGCTGGCTATATCACCGAAGGTGCCAGCAGGTCAGCGCCGGCAGAGATCCCGCGCTTGACGCCCCTATCCCAGTTCTCTAAGATGACGGGAGGCCAAGAGTTGGCCACCCCGGAGGCCCTATGCCGCGAGGTCGCCAGTCACGCGCCGCCCGTCCGAGTCTCCCTCCTCTCGCTGAGGTCGCGATTCCCGACAAACTCTATTTCCGCATCGGAGAGGTCAGCGAGTTGACGCACACCAAGGCTTACGTCCTCCGCTACTGGGAAACTGAGTTCCCCACCTTGAAGCCCACGAAGAGCCGCTCCAGACACCGCCTCTACCGGCGCCAGGATGTTGAGACCGTGCTGGAAATCAAGCGCTTGCTTTACGAGAAGGGCTTCACCATCGAAGGCGCCCGCAAGCAACTGGCGGGGGATTCCAAGGCCACGGAACAGCAGAAACACTTGTTCCGGGCGAATCTGGATGGAATGCAGTTGCGATCCATCAGGCGCGACCTGGAGGCTGTCTTGACAACGCTTTCGCGGAAATGCTAGCGTGAAACTTCAGGTGTCAGGTGTCAGGAAGAGGACAGCGTTCTCTGACCGCTGACACGTGGAACCTGACACCCGTTCATGCCGGGACGTAGCGCAGCCTGGTAGCGCACTTGCTTGGGGTGCAAGTGGTCGCCGGTTCAAATCCGGCCGTCCCGACCAGTTTTAGGGGACAGGTTATTAGGGTACAGGGCGCAGCCCGAGGGGCGCGAGGATAGCGGGAAGCGTTTTTTGCCCTGTCACCTGTAACCCGTTCCCTGTAACCTGCTTTTGCCGGGGCGTGGCGTAGCCTGGTAGCGCGTCCCGATTCGGAATCGGGAAGGTCGGCGGAAAGCGTTTGACAAGCTGGAAGTGAGCAGATTGCCGGGGCGTGGCGTAGCCTGGTAGCGCGCTTGGTTCGGGACCAAGAGGTCGGAGGTTCAAATCCTCTCGCCCCGATTTTCTCTTTCATCGGCTCCACGGGTCGCAAGGTGACCGGGAAGTGGCTTTGCGGGCAAGCGCCGTTTCTCATTCCCCGCGTTGACCAATCAGTAGCGAGGATCGAGGGAATGTCTACTTAACGTAGGCGACGCCGTAATATCGTCCCGTGGCGCTGAGGGCGGACCAGACAATTCTCCCTCTGGTCTCCACGGGGACCTGGTTAAAGGCAAAGGGAAGGACGATGGAGACTTCGTCCCCGACACTGAAGATCTTGGTGCTCAAGAAGCAGAGTCCGGATTTCGAAACATCCCGCGTTTGTGCGACGTCGGTCACACCCCAACTGTTGCGCACCCGAATGCGCATTACTAGCTTGAGACGTCGCGCTTTCCGCTGTTCAGCCGAGGGCCGCGCGCCTTTGCGGCCGGCTTCCACCATCTCCGGTAGAACCACCTGGTCACTGGGCCGCCAGCGCGTCGTCTCCTTGCAGCGGTCACAGTGGCGGGAGATCAAACCCGTGGCCAGAAGAACGTCATACTCGATGGAAGCCATCGGGCTTTGCACGGCCTTCTTGCAGGCGCCGCATTCGATCAGCGCTTTGGGCTGGATCCCCTCGGCAGGGTGACTGAACTCGACCCCCCAGATGTTGCTCTCCGGATTGAGAGCTTCCAGGCCCCACTCGCGCCGCTCGCCAATGACCTGCTGAAAGGCACCCACCACCCGAAACTCTTCCTCGATACTGTTGTCTTTGTTCATGATCAGGACAACGTCGTCGGTCAATAAGGAGTGCATCAGACTGATGCGCGCGCCCTGCTGATTAAAGCTGATGGTCACGGTGTCTTCACTGAACGCTACCCCGTTCATATCATTCCCAATGACGCGAATGCGGACGGGAGCGAGGATGCGGTCCGTTCGGCGCCTGCTTTCTCCGTCTGTCACCGCCTCAGTCTCTGGTTTCGCTTCTCCCATGTCCAAAACCATACGACATCTTACCCCCAAGTTACAAGGTCAGAGCCCCCGGTTGGTCTGGCGGCCACGGGGTGTTACATTGCGCCGGGAGAGTCCAGTCCATGGAAGAGGGAGCCCGCTCATCGCTGGGAATGGCCGGGTTCGGTGGGCACGTGCTATCATGACATTTCAGGTTTGGGACAAAGAGGTTGCGGGTCTAAGTCCTCCCTCTCATATTCTCTGGTTGGGCCCTGCATGGCAACAAGGTGCATCCTGGTCACGAATGATGACGGCATCCACGCCGAGGGCCTGAAGGCTCTGGAAAGGAGCTTGGCCTCGGTTGGTGAAGTCACCGTGGTGGCGCCTGATCGCGAAATGAGCGCTAGCAGCCAGTCCATCAGCGTGCACACCCCGCTGCGCGTCTATGCTTTCGACGGCCGCCACTACGCGGTTACCGGCACGCCCGCTGATGCGGTGATTCTGGCCATCTACCGCCTGTTGCCCGCGAAGCCTGATCTGGTGGTTTCAGGCATCAACCCCGGGGGCAACCTGGGAGAGAACGTAGTCTATTCCGGCACCGTCGCGGCGGCCATGGAAGCGGCCCTGCATGGTGTGCCTTCCTTTGCCATCTCGCTTGCCACGCGCAAGTACCTGGATTTTTCCGTCGCCGCCGCTTTCGCCGCGCAGCTGGCCACCCGAGTGCTGGCGGAGGGATTGCCTCCCGGCATCATGTTGAACGTCAATGTCCCCCGCGGCGAGGTGCGCGGTGTCCGCATCACCCGGCAGAGCCAGAAAATCTCCCAGAATGTCGTCCACGAAAAGCAGGACCCGCGCGGTCGCCCCTACTACTGGCTTGACGAAACCGCCCGGCTCGAAACTGCGGAGCCCGATTCCGACTACGCGGCCATCCGCGCCCACGAGATTTCCATCACGCCGCTCCAGGTTGACCGCACCGATTACGCCAGTCTTCAGCGTCTTGCGAATTGGCTTCCTGCGCTTCAGCTCACCAGTGGGTAGCGTCGGTATTTGCCGAGCTGCGGCTGCGGATCGGCCTGCACCGGACGCCCTGTACAGCCTGCCCGAGCTATGCTAGGTTCGAGCCGAGGACCCGGGACCGTGTATCGTTCGCCAGGGCTAGAGCTGAATCATGAACAAGCTTAGAGTCCGTTTTGCTCCCAGTCCCACTGGATATGTCCACGTCGGCAATGCGCGCACAGCACTTTTCAACTGGCTCTTCGCGCGGCATCACGGCGGCGTGTTGGTGTTGCGCATTGAGGACACGGACGTGCAGCGCTCCAAGGAAGAGTACGAGAGGCAGCTCCTTGAGGATTTGCGCTGGTTCGGTCTCGACTGGGACGAAGGTCCGGACTGTGGCGGGGAGCACGCCCCTTATCGGCAGTCGGAGCGGAGGGATTTGTATGCCCGCTACGGGCAGCAACTCATCGACCAAGGCCGCGCCTACTACTGCTTCTGCTCGGCGGAGCAGCTCGAGGCCGAGCGTCAGGAAGCCCTGAAGGCGGGGCGGCAGCCGAAGTATTCCGGGCGCTGCCAGAAACTCGCGCGGGCGGAGGCGGCGGCCCGGCTCGCGGCGGGCGAGGGGGCCGCCGTGCGCCTGAAGATCGTGGACGAGTCTTTCGCGTGGCGGGATCTCGTCCACGGGCTTACAAGCTTTTCGGGGGAGGTCATTGGCGACCCCATCCTCCTGCGCTCCGACGGCCACCCGGCGTACAACTACGCCGTGGTGATTGACGACCACCTAATGGAGATCACCCACGTCATTCGCGGCGACGACCACATCTCGAACACGCCGCGCCAGCTTGCCCTTTACCGTGCGTTCGATTGGCAACCGCCCGAATTCGCCCACCTTTCCACCATCCTCGGTCCAGACCGCGCGCGCCTCTCGAAGCGCCACGGCGCCACGGCGCTGCAGAATTTCCGCGACATGGGAATTCTCCCTGAGGCGCTGCGGAACTATCTGGCGCTGCTTGGCTGGTCGCCTGCCGGCGGGACGACGGAAATTCTCAGCCCTGCGGACCTAGTGGCGCAGTTTTCGCTCGAGCGCGTCATCAAAAGCCCTGCCGTGTTTGACGCGGAAAAGCTCCACTGGATGAACCGGCACTACATGAAGGCATCGCCGCCTCGCCGCCTGGCCGAGCTGAGCGTGCCGTTCCTGGTCCGCGCCGGATATCTCGCGGAGCCGGTGGATGCGCCGACGCTCGCTTGGCTGGAGCGCGTGCTGGATGCGGTCCTCAAGAACCTAGACCACTTGAGTCAGCCTCCAACTGCCGCGCGGTTGGTTTTTGAGTACGATGCGGCGAGCGTCGGGCGCGGAGAAGCGACGCGCCACGTCATCGAGGAGGCGGGCCCGCGCGAGGTCTTGGGGGCCTTCATCCCCCAGGCGCTGGCGACGGGCGAGATGACCTACGAGCGGTTCCGCGAGATCGCGAAGAGCGTGCAGAGAAAAACAGGGAAGAAGGGCAAAGAACTCTTCCATCCCGTCCGCGTGGCACTGACGGGCGCGGTGTCGGGTCCCGAACTCGAGAAACTGATTCCCGTTTTTGAGGAGGGCGCAAAACTCTCACTCGCTCGCCCGGTGAAGAGCGTCAGCCAGCGCCTGCGGGAGTTCGCGGCAGTGGCAAAGCTGTAGGGGAGGGCCTTCATGGCCCTCCCGTTGCGGGAGCACCGTGAAGGTGCTCCCCTACGGAGCCCCGGCGCAGACCCGTCAGCTGACGGGCTTCTTGATGTCTGCGGATGATTCTGTGCCGAAGAGCGGCGCCGCGAGCCAGGAGTCCTGTGCCACCCGCCGCCCGGTATTTGACCAGGACTCTGCGGTTGAGATAAAGTAGAAAGGTCCAATGAAGAAAGGCCACTACCATTTCAACGTTGTTCTCCGGCCTGAACCCGAGGGTGGATTCACCGCCCTGGTGCCCGCGCTGCCCGGCTGCGTTGCTTACGGTCGCACCTTGGCCGAAGCCCGAGAAATGGCCAAGGACGCCGTATCCGGCTATATCGAGAGCCTCAGGAAACATGGGGAGCCAGTCCCATCCGACAGCGAAACACTGGTTACCTCCTTGGACCTCGAGTATGCCCAAGCTTCCCGCCGTTAAACCGCGCGTCGTCGTCCGATTCTTAGCCGCGGCAGCGCCAGTCACTTCTCATGTCTAAACGCTTCTCCGAACCTCAGATGAACGTGCTCTACGGCATCAACGCCGTGAAGGAAGCCATTCGCGCCCGGCCGGTGGAATACGTTCTGGTGGCGCAGGGGCGACACAGCCGGCGCGTGCAGGAAATCGTGGACGCGTGTCGGGCGGCGGGAATTTCCGTGCGCTTCGCCCCTCGTCCTGCCCTCGACCGGGAGTCAGGGACTGCGCAGCATCAAGACGTGGTGGCCGTCTGCGCGGCCAAAGCTTACGACGATTTGGAAACACTCGTGGTAGCTCGCGAAAAGCCACTGCTGGTGGTTCTTGACGGCGTCGAAGACCCAGGGAACCTGGGCGCCATTGTACGCACGGCTGTTGCCGCAGGAGCGGATGGGGTGATTGTTCCCGAGCGACGCGCGGCCGGGCTGTCGCCCGCGGTGGCGCGCGCGGCGGCGGGCGCCCTCGAGCACGTGAAGATTGCGCGGGTCACCAATCTGGTGCGCGCTCTGGTGGATCTCAAAGAACGCGGCGTGTGGGTTTACGGCTTCGAGGCCCAGGCCCAGAAGTCTTATCTTGAGCTCGATTACACCGGGGCCTGCGCACTGGTTCTGGGCGGTGAAGGACATGGCCTGCACCGGCTAGTGCGCGAAGCCTGCGATGAGCTGGCCCGCATTCCTCTCGACGGGCCCGTCGAGTCGCTGAATGTTTCGGTCGCCGCGGCGGTAGTGCTATATGAGGCGGCGCGGCAGCGCCAGCCGAGCGGCGGGTCTTAACCGAGACTGCAAGCTTCGCGGTCGCCGAGCTCCGCCGGATGGTGGCCTCTGGGAGTAGCAACACATAGGGTTGCCCATGCTTTGCAACGCCTCTCACGCTCTCCTCATCATACGAGTGTAACCAACTACGCTGCACCGGAGCGCTAAATGTGGAGGAGCGTAACCTTCGTTCGCGGTACCCTAGCGGGCCTACTCGTCTTGGCTGTTTCTGCCGGAGTAGCCATCGCGCTCGTATCCCCGCGGGGCCAGGACGGCGTGGCGGGGGCGCCGCCCGATTCCGAGGGGGCGCAGGAAAATCCCTCGTCGGACGAGGCGAGTTCCGCCAAGCGCGCCGACATTCGGGTCCAATCGGCGCTGGTAACGACGCCAGTCACCGCCGTGGATTCCTCCGGAGAGTTCGTCTTCGACCTCAGCGAAGAGGACTTCCGGGTGCTGGACAACGGCGTTCCGCAACGGCTGGAACGCTTTGAGCCCGCTGTACGTCCACTGGCGGCGGTGATTCTGGTGCAGACCAACCATGCCGTGGCCCCGCTGCTGGACCAGGTCCGCCCGCTGGGGCCGATGTTCTCGGGCCTTTTGCTGGGTCCGCAGGGGCACGCTGCGGTCCTCGCTTACGATGACCGCGTGCGCGTGATGCAGGATTTTTCGAGCGATGGCGATCAACTGAAAGCCACGCTCCGGGACCTCACTCCGCGGGGTGACTTGGCGCGGCTGAATGACGCGTTGACGCGCGGCATTGCCTTGCTGGAAAAGCGCCCGAAAACGGAGCGACGGGTCATCGTGGTTTTCTCTGACGGCTCCGATCGCGGCAGCGAGACAGGGAGTGAGGAAGTCGTGCGTCGCGCCACGGGCGCCGAGGTCACCATCTACGGGCTAGGGTTCAGCCCGGCCCGGGTGCTGCTTTCCAAGAAGCCGGAGTTGCCCGCGCCCGGCCCGCTTGATACCAACGTCACACGACCTCTCCCGCCGGGCACGGTTCCCACGCCGTCCACCTCCGTGCATGTCTATGACGCGCCGGTGCCGGTGGTAGACATCCTGGCGGCCACAGGACAGATCATCCGGTCGTCGCTGGCCTCAAACCCGTTGGAGTTCTATGCGGGATACACAGGGGGCGTGTTCTACTCGCACTGGTCAAAGAAGAAGGTGGAAGAACAACTGGCCCGCATCGCCACTGAGATTCATAGTCAGTATGAGCTGGCGTACGTGCCGGACACGGTCGCGCAGAGCGGCTTTCACCGCATCCAGGTTCAGGTGCGACGCCCCGGCGTGCGAGTGCGGGCCCGCGCTGGTTACTTCTACCAGCCACTGAACCCTTAGAAAGCGCGCCCCACGTTGCCCGCGCACGGATGGTGCTACCCCGGGCGAGCCCTCAATACTCCTCGTAGCCCTCCACCTCGACGCGCTTTCCCGCCTTGAGATCGATCTCCGCCAGGTAGGGCCGCATCGCGACCGGCTGGACCTCCAGGACCATGATGTGGGTGGCGCTGCCCACGGCATATACTATGGCGAAAAAGCGATTCCTGTGGCCTCCGAAAAGCGGCGCGGTGTAATTCAACCTCACCTTCCACCTGACCTTCATCTTCCGCACTTTCTTGCTGAGGTCAGCGCGGTACTGCATCAGGGTGATGGAGTTAAAGGGAACGGCGACGGCCCCTGCGGGGCATTTGAAGGTCAGGCCTTCCGAATCCAGCTCCAGGTTGCCGGCGCAACCCTCGTAAAGATTCTCGGTTCCGGCAGCGTATTTGAACTGCGGAGGCAGAGGCTCTTTACCGGCGGCGGGCGTGACCCCCATGAACAGCAGCGCGGCCAGAGCCCAACCCAACCTTACGTTCATATTGGCTAGTCCTGTCATCGTTCCTTCGCGAACCGAAAGTCCGGGGATACGGCGCGGGGGCCGGCGGCCAAAAAGCCCCTCCACTAAGATGCGCGCAGGCGCCGGCAGTGTTGCGCCCGCCAGGGGTTCAAGCCAGCCTCAGCGGCCATCTGGGTCGGCGGCCGTCTGGTCGGCGGGCCAAGGTTCCACCGGCACATCGACATCCAGATACCAGGGAACCGGCAGGGCGCCCCAGTGCGCCGGCCGGAACGTCCACCTGCGCACAATCTGGCGGGCCTCTTCCAGCAAGGGGGTGCTGTCCGCCACGGGTCGCGCGTCCAGAGCCTGCCCCTCTGAACTCACCAGCACCCGCAGCCGCACCAAGGTAGCAGTGGAAGACCTCCCAGATCTCTTCAGCACCTCGGGCGGGCGGACCTGTCGCGTGAGGTCCTGTTCTGGCCGGAGGGGCAATTGCTCGAGCTTCTTGATGCGCAGCGAGAAGCGCACCTCCATAACCGTCTGAAATTCCGGAGGGCCAGCACGCGCCTTGGCCGGGTAGAAAAGCCAGCCGCGAATCGCCTTCAAGGACGCCACAGCCAAAAAGGGATGTCCGCGCACCACGTGCGCCTCGCGCACATGTCCATCCTTCGCCACGACCACCTGCACGCGGACCACACCCTGAATGTAGTTCAGCTTCGCCACCGGTGGATACACCGGCCGTTCTCGCTTCATCAGGAATTTGGTCGCGCGCTTCCCATCCAAGAAGAAAAGGTCCTGGCCACTGGCAATAGCTTCTGCCGCCAAGAACGTGGCCAGCCATAGCCCCACCGCCAGCGCGGTCGAGGACGCCAGGCGCCTTTGAAATACCCTAGCCATCGGACTCAAAAATCACCTGCGCAACCACATACCGGCCGGAGTGCGAAAGCGAAACCACCGTGCGCGTTACACCCATTTTGCAAGCCAGCTCCTGGGCACGCCCCGTGAGCAGCAGCTCCGGCTTGCCGCTCGGCTGGTGAGTGACTTCCACATCCAGCCACCGCACCCCGTCTCCCCAGCCTGTGCCCAGCGCTTTGAAGGCTGCTTCCTTGGCTGCGAAGCGCGCCGCGTAACGTTCTACCCGATTCTTGAACCGTTCGCAGTAGGCAATTTCGCCCGCTGTGTACAGCCGCTTGCTGAAGCGTTCTCCGTGCCGCCGGAGGGCCTGCGCGATACGCGCCGTCTCCGCGATGTCTACTCCCATTCCGACAATCATCGCCGCGCTCTCTCGCCACCGCAGGCGCGGGCATTGCGCCACGCCCATCGGGCTTGCTCAATGCGTGCGCGTGGCTGCCGCCGGGGCCCGTCGAGAGGCCGCCTCACATTCGTAGCTTCTGACCGTGTAGTAGATCGCCCTGTCAAAGAAATGGCCCACCAGGCGATGGAGCTCTTGCTCCTGATACAAGTCCACCGCTGAGTCCACCGCCCCGGACGAGCGAATGTAATCTCGCAAATGGTACTTCGTCACGAGCAGGGCGTAAACCACCTCGCAAAGCGGGATGCCCTCGGCGCAACGTCTCTTTCCCAAATCACAGTAGAAGGCCTCGATCATATGGTCAGTCTTCTCGCCCAGCCAGCGGCCGAGATTGCGATAGACCTCGTAGGCCCGGTGGTGGAGCTCTTCGCGGGAGAGCTTGTGGTAAGCGGGGGTGCGCGAGTTGGTCTGGAGGTCCTGGACAGCCCCGCGGGTGAGTTGCTCGGCGTAGCTCTCGATCATCTTCACCAGACGAATGGAAAGCATATCGTCCCCTGCGCCTGCCAAGACCAGCGTGTTCCGTTAACGGAGCGTAGCACCACCATAGCAAATCGGGAGTCGTAATTCAACGCCGCCGGACGGCGCGATGGTCCTCCGCCTTTGTGCTATATTTGCGATTTGGGGCGCCGCACTTTCAAGATGGTCTCGCGCGGGGGACTGGAGTGGCTCGAGTGCACTTCGTTCTCTCGCTTCCCTTGGTTGCTGCATGCCTTCAGCACCCGCCGCGGCGGCGTGAGTGAAGGTCCGGCAGCAGGATTGAACCTCGGCTTCGTCACCGCCGACGCGCGGGCTAACGTCGAGGAGAACCGCCAACGCTTCTTCGCCGCGCTCGGCACGGAGGGCTACTCCCTGGCCGCGTTGCGCCAACGCCATTCGACGCACATTTATCTGGTCATGCGGGGCGCATCTGGACAGCTCGAATACCGCCCCGCGGGCTTTCCCGCGCCCCAACCTCCGGGTCACCCGCTGCCGGTGGGCGACGCTCTCGTGACGGATCAACCGGGAGTCTTGCTCTCGGTGAGGACTGCGGACTGTTTGCCGATCCTGGTGCTGGACCGGCGCCACCGTGCCGTGGCTGCTATCCATGCGGGGTGGCGGAGTGCGCTCGGGCGCATCGTCGAGAAGACTGTGGGACTAATGCGGGCCGTGTTTGGCTCAGACCCGCACCAACTGCTCGCGGCCCTCGGACCCGGCATCCGGGCTTGCTGCTATGAAGTGGGCGAAGAGGTTGTCGCCGCTTTTTGCGCCCGCTTCGCGCAAGGCAAGACGTTCTTCCGCGAAGCGCTCCGGGAAAATCCTTCCGCCTCATTCACTGCGCGGCATCCGCAGCTTTTCCTCTCTGGGCAGCCCCCGGGCCACCTGACGCGCCCAGCGCCGGCACCGCACCTCGACCTCGTCGCTGTTGCCGAAGCCCAGCTTTGTAGCGCCGGATTGCGCCCGTCCCACATCCAGGTCGCTGGCTTCTGCACGGCCTGCCGGACCGACCTCTTCTTTTCCCACCGCAGGGAAGGAAAGGGTACGGGCCGCATGATGGGGGTTATTGGGATACGGCAGGAACCGAGGGGCTAGTTCCTCGTAGAGAAGAGATCGGCATTCAAAGGCTGGAAGCCTGATCTTGGGGTGCCTTCACGACCTTGCAGCCAAGCTCCCCAGCCTCCGGACCGCTAACTCCCCGCCAGGCTCAACTGGCCACAGGCTGCGCGCACATCCTGACCTCGGGAAATTCGGATGAAGGCCGGGACACCCTGCCGGGTGAGCGCCCCTTGAAACGCCAGCACGCGCGCGAGCGGTGGAGGGCCGTAGGAGAGCTCTTGGCCGGAATTGTAGGGAATCAGATTGACCTTCGCGCGGATGCCGTGCAGCAACGCCCCCACGCGCTCGGCGTCGGCATCGGAATCGTTTATACCCTTGAGGAGGACATATTCGAACGTCAGCCGCTCTCGCGGCCGCAGCGGATAGGCCCGACAGGCCTGGAGGAGTTCGCATAGAGGGTACTTTCGGTTTAGGGGCATCAGCGCCGTTCTTTGCTCTTCCGTCGAGGCGTTGAGGGAAACGGCCAGCTTGGGCCGCATCGGCTCGTTGGCCAGGTCGTAGATACGAGGCACGATCCCAGCCGTCGAAAGCGTGATGCGCTGCAGCGGGATCCCAAGGCCGTCCGCATCGGCCATGATCCTGACCGCGTGCATTACCGCCGCCAGGTTCAGGAGGGGCTCGCCCATCCCCATGAAAACCACGTTAAGTCGAGCCCGCCGCGGGATACGCTGAGCTTGGAGAAGGGCCAGGATCTGGCCCGCGATTTCTCCCGCCGTAAGGTTCCGCGCCAGGCCGAGGAGCGCAGTGAAGCAGAACTTGCAGTCGAGGGCGCAGCCCACTTGGCTGGAGAGACACAGCGTGGAGCGGCCCCTTTCTGGCATATGCACGGCCTCGATGGTCTTGCCATCCTCCAGCCGCAGAACGTAGCGAACAGCCCCGTCCTGCGACACAAATTCCCGCTGAACCTCGGGATATCCGATGCGGCATTCGCGGGCGAGCAAGCTGCGGAATTCCCCGTTCAGATCGGTGAAGTTGCTGAAAACCTGCTCACGGCGAGCGTAGATACCCCTGAAAAGCTGACGACCACGGTAGCGGGCTTGGCCGCATGCCACTGCAAGCTGCTCCAACTCCTCGCGACTCAGGCCGACGAGATTTGCCCCGGCAGTAGGAAGTGCCACCATAGCGGTCCAGTTTCGGAATGCTAGCATGGCTGTCGCAGCGGTTCAACGAACGTGGGGATGATGATCTCGAGGCAGTCGTCTCAACAGGGGCAAAATGTCCCCACTGTCTAGGAATCACGGAAACTCATTGACAAAGCAGGAGAAATATTAATAATCCGTCCAGACGCCTTTTAATAAAGGAGAGAACAATGAGCCCTCGTCGCCCAAATCCTGAACTGGCCGACCGCCGCCGCGAAGCACTCATCAAGGCGGGCTACGCCGAGATTCTGGAGAAGGGTATCCAGGGAACAACTTTAGATTCGGTAGTCGCGCGGGCCGGCTCAAGCAAGGGCGGCGCCCTGTACTACTTTCCGACCAAAGAGAATCTTCTGTACGCAGTCCTGCAGTGGCTGCTTGCGCAACTGAACCGCACCTTGGAGGAGGTGGTGCGTAGCGCCGAATCGCCGCGCAGCCGGTTGGCCGCGGAGCTGGAAGTGCTGTTTCACAGTGCGGAAGTGAACCGCAAACTCTACTTGGTGTTGTTGGACTTCGTCGCGGTGGGCACGCGCAGCGAACGGTTCCACTCGCTGTTCGCGTCGTTCTTTGAAAGTTGCCGGGAGCGGGATATCGCGATTGTCGAAGAGGGAATCAGGCAGCACCAGTTCCGGCGCGTCCGCCCCGCAGATGCTGCGGCCACTATCCGGGCGCTGGTGGACGGGTACTCGCTCCAGTGGCTGATGGGGCCGGGCGGCGTTCCCGTGGAAGCATACCGCGACCTTTGTCGTGCCGTCCTGGGCGCTTATCTGCTGCGCTGATCCTGCTCTGGGGTGTTGGTTCTTGACGGGGTCAGTCAGGGGTGCGACACTACGCGTACCCACAGCATCTGTCCAACCCCTGGAAGGTGAGGAATCATTGAGCCCCAGACTTCGCAGTGGGTTGGCAGAAGGCACCTTGGGATCAGGAGGTTGACACGGACGCGTCCCCGCATCGCAGGTGGTCTCAACCGTCGCGCAGCCGTGCCGAGTGGGGCTACAGCTTGCTGGTGCGCTGTTTGGCGTGCAGTGTCACAAGCATGGTTTTGATCCTGGGAACATCTCTGCTGCATGCCGCACAAGTTCGGGTACCCGAGGGGACGCTAGTGCGCCTCAAGGTCCATGCCGACATCACCACGGAAAACGTCGTGAAAGGCGACCGTGTGGAGTTCGACGTGGCTGAGAACGTGGCGGTAAATGACCGCGTCGTCATTCCCAAAGGGGCCGTGGGCCGCGGCGTGGTAGTTGACGTCAAGGGCGCAGGCAAGAAGAGGGCGAAAGACGCGGCTGTGATCTTTCGGTTTGTGGCCGTGCGCGCGGCTGACAATCAAGAAATCCCTTTGCGGGTGATGCCCACCAAATCCAGAAAGGCGGACTCTTCAGAGAACGACATTGAGATCAATGCTCCTATTCCCGGGTCACGCGAAAGGATGATTGGCGCCGAGAAGGGGAAGCATTTTGCGGCCTATACGGAGACAGATGCGCTGGTGAACGTGCCGGACCGGGCGCAGACGCCGACCGCAGCGGGAACCCCTGGAGGCGGGCAGGCAGGCGGGACGGTGCCACCTTCGGGCTCCGAGGGGCAGGCGGCAGCACCCGAACTGGTCTTGCCCCCTGAGGAGGCTTACGTCGATTTCAGGAGCACTCCCCCGGGGGCGGAGCTTTTGATTGACAGGACCTGGCGTGGAACCACGCCCTTGAGGTTGCAGGTGCCGCCCGGCCGCCACGAGATTCAGATTCGGCTGGCCGGATACCGGACTTGGACCCGCAGCATGGTGGTGGATCCCGGATCGAAGCCCTCGGTGCGTGCGACCCTCGAGAAGGAATAGCGGGGCGCACCCGGGCGGCGTTCGCTCGCGATGGGTTCTCCGGCAGAGGGTCCGGCGACGGGAGGACGACATGAACCGGGCGCGGTTAGGTGGGGCGCTTACCCTCGGTGTCCTCTGCTGCGGCGGTCTGCTATGGGCAGAGCGGGTGCGCCTGCCGGATGGCACGCTGGTGCGGGTCCGACTGAAGGCCGACCTCAACAGCGTCCAAGTGGTTCCTGGCGACCGGGTGGACCTCGCGGTGGCGCGGGCGGTTACCGTGCGGGGCCTGGTCGCCATCCCCGAGGGGTCGGCGGCCTGGGGAACCGTGCAGAGTGTTAAGAAGGGGAAGGAAATCAAGTTCAATTTCGAGGGCGTGAGGCTGCCGAACCGCGCGCAAGCCCGGCTCCGGGCGGTACGAGAAAAGGCCACGGACCCCGGCAAAAACCAGATCAAAGTTGAAACCCAAAGGGCCGGTTGGGTGGGGGCCCCACAGGGGACGGAGTTTATAGCCTTTCTGGACGAAAACGTGGAAGTGGAAGCCCTCGTTGCGCAGGGAGACTCGCGCGCTACACCCGGGGGGGCCCCAGTGCCCGCGACCCTGCCGGCACCGGTGAAGACGGCCGCTCCCATCCCGACGGCAGCGCAAGCGGCGTCACCCGCTGCTCCTGCGGTGCAGGATCTGGCCGCGGTCGAGCGCGTCACGGTGGAATGCTTTTCCGAGCCCTCGGGCGCCGAGATCATCATCGACGGCAATTACTACGGCAATACGCCCTCTATCTTGAAGCTCACGCCCACCCGGCATCAGTTGGAGCTTCAGATGCCCGGCTACAAGACCTCCGCGCAAGGACTGAACCTGGCTGAGAACCAAGGATTGCGGACGATTCGGGCCGTCCTCGAAAAGAAAGAGTAAGCGACCATTCGCAGCGCCATTCTTACAGGGGCGCGTCTATGCTGGCAAAGCTGGCGGGAATCCTTTTTGTTTTTCTGCTCGTGGCCGGAGTTCCTGCCCTTTCGTTCCTAACCGCGCGACGACCTCAACTGCGTTCGATTCCGCGCCTGGACTTGTACCTCTCGGCGATCATTTCGCAATGGATTCTGGCGGCGCTGGGTGCGCTGGTAGTGTTGGCAGCCGGGCCAGGGTTCCGCGCGACGGGTTTCCGTGCGATTGCTGCGTTGGCCTGCGTTCGCTGGGCGGCTCTGTTGACGGGTGTAGCGCTCGCGGCGCTGGGCCTCGTGCTGTTACTGGAACATCTCGGCTGGTGGCCCGAGGAGCATGAACTGGTACGCTTGCTGCTGCCTGAAACGCGCCGGGAGAAGCTCTGGGCGGTTCTGACGCTGGCGCCCACAGCGGCCCTCTGCGAGGAGTTTCTGTACCGTGGCTATCTCCTGGCCCAGCTTGGGCAGTGGATGCGAATCACGCCCTGGGCCTGGGTCTGGTCCTCGGTGGCGTTCGGAATGGCCCACGCTTACCAGGGGTGGAACGGAATGCTGCGCGCGGCGTTGCTCGGCGGGCTACTGGCTTACCCGATGGTCCATCTGGGAAGCCTCTATCCGTCGATGGTGGCTCACTTCCTGATTGACGCTCTAGCACTGGCCTGGCTCGGTCCGGCGTTCTTGGGAAGGAAAGCAAATTCCTAGGACAGGCTGCCTTGGCCGTGTGGGCTCGGCTGGGTGAAAGCCACGCGAGGAGCGAACCGACTCGCTTACCCCGACCCACGGGAGGGTCTCATGACCATATCGCGCAAGGAATTCCTGAAGCTCTCGGCCGGGACACTGGCCGCGACGGCCGCGGGTGGCTTTTTTTCGTTTCTCGACGCGCCGGCTGGATTTGCCGAGGATATCTTGCACTCGGAGCGCATCCGCAAGATCCACGACCACATCGTGGAGAACAAGGCCCGGCACATCGCGCGCGTCCAGGAGTATTTACGCCAGCCAAGCGTTTCCAGTTGGGGGCTGGGCATCAAGGAGTGTGCGGAGCTCTTGAGGAGCTATTTCCGGCGCCTGGGCTGCAAGGAGGTGGAACTGGTCAAGACCGACGGCCATCCGGGCGTCTGGGCCTGGTACGACGCCGGCGCACCTAAGACCCTCGCCTACTACATCATGTACGACATTCAGCCCTTCGACGAGAAGCGGTGGAGTTCCCCACCCCTCGCGGCCAACGTCGTGAAGATGGCGCCGTTTGGCGAGGTCATCATCGCGCGTGGCGCGGTCAATGACAAGGGCGCCGACGCCATGGTGTTCAATGCCCTGGAGTCGATTCTCGAAGTGGAGGGCAAGCTTCCCGTCAACATCATGTTCACCTGCGACGGCGAAGAGGAGCAGGGCAGCCCCCACTTTCATCAAGTTCTGGCGCCCTACCTCGACCGGCTCAAGAAATGCAGCGCCCTCTTGATGCTGGGACCTTCGCAGGACGCCCAGGGTGGGATTGAGATGGCTCTGGGTTCCAAGGGCATCTGCTCCCTGGAGCTGGTCTGCTCGGGGAAGGCGTGGGGGCGAGGGCCGCAGCACCGGCCCATCCACAGCAGTCGTAAAGCCATCTTGGACAGCCCCACCTGGCGGCTGATCAAGGCGCTCAATTCGATGGTCGCAGCGGACGGCAACCATGTCCTGATGGAGGGTTACTACGATGCCATTCGCCCGCCCAACGAGGAGGAGCTCCAGCTCTACCAGACTCTGGTGCAAAAGTCTGCCGGCCAACTCCTGGTGGGGGAAAAGGAGAATGCCAAGGTCTGGATGAATGGCTGGCCCGACGCCGAGGCGGTGCGCCACCTGATCTTCGACAGCTCGCTGAATATCGATGGGATTTGGTCTGGCTACACCGGGCCCGGCATGGCGACCATTCTCCCTGACCGCGCAGCAGCCAAGCTCGACTGCCGGCTGGTGCCGAACCAGGAGATCGCTGCCATGCGCGAAGTGGTCCGGCGACATCTGGACAAGCACGGTTTCAGCGACATCGAAATCATCCCACTGGGAGGTGGGGACGAGTGGTCGCAAACCTCCGTCAAGGCGCCGGTCGTGCAGGCCGTGCTAAGTGTCTATAAGAGTTATGGTACGGAGCCGGCGGTCTGGCCGCGCGAGGCAGGGTCGAGCCCGGAAGCGCAATTCACGCGGCCTCCGCTCAACCTGCCGGCCGTGTACGGCGGGCTGGGTCATGGCGACCGCGCCCACAGCCACGATGAGTATATCGTCATCGAAGGGAACGAGAAGGTTGCCGGGATTGTGCGTGCCGAGCAGTCTTACGTGGATATCCTCTACGCGTACGCGAATTGGCCCGTTTAAGGTGAAGGCACCGTCACGCCGCAAACTCTGGACGGCCCAAACTGGCATGGCGGAACAAGCGCGCTGCTATGGTTACGCGCCGCCGTCGGAGACGGGTTCCTTTTTGTAAACGATCTCTGCTTGCTCCAGCAGATCGTCGGCAACCTTGAGACACGCAGCGCGGATGCACTCCACGTCTGGGCACTTCGGACAATGAACGATAATACGATCGAAGATGAAGTCAGCAAGTTCCTCTTCGGAGAAGGGCACCGTCATAGGCTTCTGTCTCCGTGCATCGCGAGTGGCGAGGGCGCGGGGCGCTGGCGCGAGCGGCGCCATTATACTCCTCCTCCCTGGATCCGTGCTCGCTGTGGAGTTATCCGGGAAATCAGCATAGAATAGCGACACTATGGAGGAGCGTGACTTTTTTGACGAAAGTGAAACCCTGAAGCCCGCCAGTCTTTCTTGCCTCTTCTGCCGCCAGACCGCGACCTACGACATTCGCTGGCTGGTGCGTACGAAAAAGCAGACGCTCCCGCGCGGCGCGGATGAGCGAGACCGCGCGCGTTTCGAGAAGGCCCGGTCTTATATGCTGCGGCGCGACGACTTCGCCCAGTGTAAGAACGTGCGCTGCCGGAAGCGGTTTGAGATTTCAAGTGTCCAATCGGTGGTTTTCATTTAGGCCGTCAGCCGGCGATGGGCGGCCTTTCGCCAAGGCGGGACCTCGACCCTGCATACGCGAAGCCGCTGAGGAACCTTGCACGCGGGCGGCTCTGGGTGCCACGAAGTGCGAAGGGATCGGGAATCCCAATTGACAATCCCGGCTTGAAACGCTAATCTGCTTCTCCCACGTTAAAAGTTGGACTGCTATGAGACAACCCGCTCTGGTCGGCAGCATCTTAATATGAGATCCGGTCGCCTTCCTCGCGCCCCCGAGCGCAGATTAGGAGCGGGAATGGTTCCCTCTTGGCTCACGGTTGGCTTGACTCTCCTCGTGACTTCCGCGGTGGGACTGGCAGCGCCTGCCAAGTCCAAATCGCAGCCGGTGCTGCGGCCCACCGTTGCTCTTCTCTCTCTAAGTGCCGGTGTAAAGCCGGCGGCCACGGCGCGGGCCAAATCTGACGGGACGGCCCAGGTGCGACTCGTCCGGGGCTACGGCAGACTGCCGCTGCGTTTTGAGGCCAATGAGGGGCAAACCGTTCCCCAGGTGAAATTCCTCTCGCGCGGGCGGGGCTACACGCTGTTCCTCACCGCAGATGAAGCGGTGCTGGCCCTGAAGAAGTCAGAAGTCAGGAGGCAGAAGCCAGAAGGAAGGGGCCGGAAATTCGAAACTCGAAATCCGAAATCCGAGAATCCCCCGTCTTCAATCGACAATCGACAGTCGGCAATCGGCAATGCCTTGGTCCCCAGCCCCCAGCCCCTAACCCCTGCTGTCCTGCACTTGAAGCTCGTGGGCGCAAATGCGGCGGCAAAGATTACAGGTGTGGAGGAACTGGCCACCAAGAGCAACTACTTCATCGGGAGCGACCCCAAGAAATGGCGGACGGGCGTTTCGAGCTACTCCAAGGTGCAGTACCAGGAAGTCTATCCCGGCGTGGACCTGGTCTATTACGGGAATCAGGGACAACTGGAGTACGATTTCGTTGTCGCACCGGGCGCCGACCCGCGCGCCATCGCGCTGGCGAT